>Ga0172378_10004191_pt1 | contig 13515 bp, 9 predicted proteins | sample GrowelOW332metaG_FD_119755 | JGI IMG/M metagenome (GOLD analysis project Ga0172378, IMG submission 119755) | Groundwater microbial communities from an aquifer near a municipal landfill in Southern Ontario, Canada - Pumphouse #3_1 metaG | ecosystem: Environmental > Aquatic > Deep subsurface >...
TCCGAAAATATTATCAAATCCAAGCGTAGAAAGCATTGAAGGCAGAGGCTGATTGACATCACTCGGTACTTGAAAGTAAGAATTATATCCATTTTCATTCAAAATGTCAGGTAATGAAATTATGAGTTTGTTTTCGTATTTACCCATAATTTTATTTTTATCCATCTGGCCAATACCTGAATTATCTTCATAATATCCTCCTAAAATTTGATAGGTAGACGCTAATTGTCCTCTAAGACCTCTGAATGTTGCTGCTGTATGATTGAAATATTTTTCTACTGTGATGGAATGATGCATTAAATTGTGTAAATTTGGAGTACGTTCTTTCGATATAACATCATAGGACATTCCTTCTGCAAAAATAATAATAACATTATATTTTTTGTTTTCGATATAATTATTTGAATTGCTTTCGTATACGATTTTATTATTTAATAATTTTTGTGCATATTTTTTTTTCAGGTTACTGGCTCCGTAAGACATTTTATATTCATCGGTAACAAGTATTATGGTATTGACCGCGCCACCGATTGGGCTGATTTTAAAACATGAAGTGAGGATGAGAGCAATGAGCGAAAATCTCATTGCTTTATTATTTATTTTCAATTTTTGAAATAAAAACGTAATTGTAGAAAAGAAAATAAGTGAAATTAAAAAAAGACAAACAGGAGACCATCCGATTTTATCCATGCTGTCTACGTTTGTCAGGGCCAACGGCTCAATGAGTTTACCTGCAAATATAAATGAGGCAAATTGCAATGATGCTATAAGCATTGTTATTATAGAGACGATACTGATAAAGAGTTTAGATTTATTGAAAATTAATGCCGAGAGCAGCAACTGAATTATAATTAACAATAAGGTGTAGTTGATCATTTTTCTTTTCCTGATTATTGGAGCTTTTATTGTGTTTCGAGGAATTTAGAAATTGCTTGAATTCCTATGATAAGAATACCTTGAAAAATCTTGTATTTCCTTAAGATTCAAGGCACAGGAGGAAATTTATTACAGCATGTTTGATATCGGAGCCTGGTAAAAGGTGCAAGTCCTCCGATTGGCTGACTTTGAGCTGCTGGCAAATGTGCAGAGACATCTCTTGTCCAGCTGGCTCCAGAATCAGCGAATCTGGAAAACAGGGGAATGGCCGTAATCACTGTGTTGCAAGACCTGAGCACAGATATTGCCCAATCTTTCAGTGTATTGGCAACATTTCGTTGCATCTTAAATAATTTCTTCCGTTCGCCATGCCAGCAGCAACGGATTTTGATGGATATAGCACAAGATTCCCAGCAAGTAATGATCTTCTTCAGCTCCTCCCGATTTATACTGCCCACAAAACAACTGGTCGTCCAAACCATGTTTACGATCATCGTGTTCCGGATAAAAACTGTTTAACATACTAATACTGCGTAAAATTATTGGCATCATGCGTTTGCTCTGGCAACCACGGTTTATCACGTGATTCCCGTCTCTCCTCCTGCCCCTGTCTTTTTATACTAAACACATTTGGACCGACCATTAAGCGCAGATTGCCTCCACCTCCTTGTAGGGGAAAACGCCTATATTGCTGTAATTATGTAGTAGAAAGTTGGAAGAGGGAGGATTTTATTGAAGCTGCCTTGTTTTTTTTATTATTTGGTAGTACCATTCACCTGCTTTCTCACCATATTGAGTAACACACTTACAGGAGAATACTATATGAGCGCACAATCCATTTTTGCTCCAGCCCAAATCGGCAGAGCGGGTGAAGACATTGCCATGCAGCTCGAAGCGGCCATTCTCGGGGAGAAGATACTGCCCGGTGAGCGTCTTCCCAGTGAAAGAGAACTGCAGACCCAGTTTCAATGTGGACGCGGTGTAATTCGGGAGGCCATCCGGGCTTTGAAGCAAAAAGGATTGGTTGAAACCCGCAAAGGAGCAAAAGGCGGGGCGTATGTAAAGAATATCGAGATGACTAATGTGGGTGAATCACTTGCTCTTTTCCTTAAACAGCAGCGTGTTGCTCCCGGTCATATCGTTGAATTTCGCGAGAGTATAGACCGTGTGATTGTCGTTCTGGCCATTGCCCGGGCGAGTGCGGCCGAAAAACAGGCTCTCGTAGCGGAGACTGAAAAACTTCTGGAAATCCTGAAAGGAGAGCCTCCGGACAGGGACAGCCTGGCAAGGCAGGATCAAATACTGAATATCAGCCTGGCAAAGATGAGCGGGAATCCAATTTTTGAATGGGTTATGACAGCCATTCAACAGGGCTTCAGCTCCCATGACTATGCGCTGTATGATGATCCCGAGTATTGCCGAAAAACGGTAGAAAACTGGTATGTCACTGCCCTGCGTATTGCTGAGAATGATCCCATGAAAGCGCTCAATTCAATATCTGCGCATTATGGCCTGCTGCACAGATGTGTTGAAAAGCAAAAAGCTGAAGCAGAAAGTATTCCCTCTGATGGGGGCTGACACTGCTCCGCTATCTTAAAAAATCCCAAAACTATAAGGGCCCCTTAAATTTATAATTCTTCGCATTCTCTATTCCCTGGCTTGTGAAGTCTTAAAGAATAATTTTGGAAACACTGGAGTGAAGAGAAATGAAAGAGAATAAGTACGATTATATCATAGTAGGCGGCGGATCAGCAGGAAGTGTTATGGCCAATCGGCTGAGTGCTAACCCTGATCATAGGGTGCTGGTCCTGGAAGCCGGGAAACCGGATTATCGTTTTGATTTTCGCATTCATATGCCTGCAGCCCTGACGTATCTGCTCACCGACAAAACCTACAACTGGCTTTATGAATCGGAACCTGAACCGCAGATGCATAATCGCCGTATCGCCCAGCCCCGTGGCAAGGTAATGGGAGGTTCAAGCAGTATAAACGGCATGATTTACATCCGTGGAAATGCCATGGATTATGAAAAATGGGCCACGAATAAAGGTCTGGAGACCTGGGATTATGCGCACTGCCTGCCGTATTTCAGAAAAGCTGAAAATCGCCTCCACGGCGCAGACGAATACCATGGTTCAAACGGTCAACTCTGCCTGGAAACCGCGAAGTGCGACAACCCCTTGTTCAAGGCTTTTTTCAAGGCGACGGAGCAGGCCGGCCATCCGCTGACTCAGGATGTCAACGGGTATCAACAGGAAGGTTTCGGCAAATTTGACCAAAACATCTATCGGTCGCGGCGGCATAATGCTGCCAGGGCCTATGTTCACCCGGTCATGAACCGTGGAAACCTCAAGGTGCAGTGCAGGGCCATGGTTAAACGCATTCTTTTTGAGGGGAAGAAGGCAGTTGGCGTTGAATACAGCAAAGGCAGCAAGACGTATAAGGTTTATGGCGGAGAGATTATCTTAAGCGGCGGAGCGATCAACTCACCCTCACTGCTTCAGCTGTCAGGCATTGGCAACGCCAGTGAACTGAAAAGTATCGGCGTCAACGTTGTTCATGATCTGCCCGGCGTGGGTGAAAATCTGCAGGATCATCTGGAATTATATGTCCAGTATACCTGCACGAAACCGGTCAGCATGTATCCTGCACTGAAATGGTATAACCAGCCGAAGATCGGCTATGACTGGTTGTTCCACCGCAAGGGTGCCGCAGCCACCAATCATTTTGAAGCAGGTGGCTTTATCCGCGGAAATGACAGGGTCAAGTATCCAAATCTGCAGTTTCATTTCCTGCCGATTGCCATCCGCTATGATGGTTCTGCACCCGTAAAGGGCCACGGTTTTCAGCTCCATGTAGGGCCAATGAATACAGATGTGCGCGGGCACGTTAAGATAACTTCAGCGGATTCTGCAAAATATCCGAAAATCTTTTTTAATTATCTCTCCACCGCGCAGGAACGCCAGGAATGGGTGGAAGCCATCAAGTGTTCCCGTGAAATAATTGGGCAGGCAGCCTTTGATGACCTGCGTGGAGAGGAGCTTTCACCGGGAGCGAAGGTGCAGAGTGATGAAGAGATTCTCGACTTTGTAGCCCGTGAGGGTGAAAGCGCCTACCATCCGTCCTGTACCTGTAAAATGGGCTATGACGATATGGCTGTGGTCGATTCCGAGCTGAAAGTGCATGGGATAGAAAACCTGCGAGTCGTTGATGCATCGGTTTTTCCCTCCATTACCAATGGCAACATCTATGCCCCGGTTATGATGGTGGCAGAGAAGGCTGCAGATCTTATCCTTGGCAATACCCCTGAAGCTCCTTCAGACGCAGACTATTATATATATGACAGGGAGGCGGTCCAAAATGGATAACACTGTACAGAACATGTATATCGGTGGTCGCTGGCATTCAGCTGTATCTGGAAAAACCCGCAACATTATCAACCCCTTCAACGGCAAGGTTCTTGCCGAGGTTGCTGAAGGTGATCGAGAAGATGCACAGATTGCTATCCTGGCTGCGAGGCAGGCATTTGACAGCAAAATATGGTCGGACCTGCCTGCTGTCGAACGGGGGCGTTTGCTCTATAAGCTTGGTGACTGTATCGAAGCGGAGAGTGAGGTCCTGGCTCGGCTCGAAAGTCTTGATACCGGGAAAACAATGGAAGAAAGCCGTTGGGATATGGCCGATATTGCCGGGATCTTTCGCTACTATGCAGGGCTTGCCGACAAGGATGGCGGGGAGGTGATCAATTCTCCCATACCCAATAGTGACAGCCGGGTGGTGCGTGAACCGGTTGGAGTCTGCGGGCAGATATCACCATGGAATTATCCGTTGCTGCAGGCCGCCTGGAAAATGGCTCCGGCTCTCGCGGCAGGTTGTACCGTAGTGATGAAACCCAGCGAGATTACGCCGCTGACCACGCTGAAGATTGCAGAACTTGTTGCCGAAATGGATTTCCCTGCAGGGGTCATTAATATCGTCCTCGGTCCGGGGGCAAGCGTTGGTGCCGAACTCGCCGAAAATACCATGGTGGATTTGATCTCCTTTACCGGAGGTATAGAAACCGGCAAATCAATCATGCGGGCTGCAAGTACCAATGTGAAGAAAATCGCGTTGGAGCTGGGTGGCAAAAATCCCAATATTATTTTTGCTGACTGCGATTTGGACGTTGCTCTTGACCGTGCTCTGGATGGGGTGTTTTTTCACGCCGGTCAGATATGTTCCGCTGGTTCACGGCTGATGCTTGAAGCGAGTATTCATGATCGTTTTGTTGAAAAACTCAAGAGCAGAATGGCAAAAATCCGTCTGGGTGATGGTCTGGCGGATGGCACCCAGATGGGACCCCTGATTTCAGCGGAACATCTGGCCAAGGTTGAAAACTACATGCGTGTTGCCGAAGCCGATGGAGCACATCTTGAACTGGGCGGCAGGCGTCCCGAGGCAGCGGATCTGCAGGATGGCTTTTTCTTTCTGCCGACACTTTTTACCGGTTGTCATCACGAGATGCGTATCGTTCAGGAAGAGGTGTTTGGACCCGTCATCACCGTGGAAAAATTCACCGGGGAAGATGAGGCTGTACGGCTCGCAAACGGAACGATTTACGGGCTTGCCGCAGGCTTCTGGACGAGCGATCCGGGCCGGATCCAAAGGGTTGCCAGGCAGCTGCAATTTGGCACTGTATGGATCAATGACTTTAACGTCTATTTTACTCAGGCCCCCTGGGGCGGCTGTAAACAGTCTGGATTGGGGCGTGAACTGGGGCGCCAGGGGCTTGAAGAGTATACCGAAATCAAACATATTTTCCAAAACCATAAGCCTGAACCATCTGGATGGTTTGGCCTGTGATTTTCTTCAGGGGAACTTTGAAACAGCTTGTCTTCCGTTCATATTCGAGGCACGGGAAGAAATTTACCGAAGGTCTCTGATTCCTTCGCGAGGATAAATTTTGAACTGTAACGAAGAAAATGGGCGATTATTCAGGGTCCCCTTTACTGGAAATTCAACAAGGAGGATGTATGCAATTGAAAAAAAGACGCAGCATGGCGCTTACCCTGTTGGCAGTAGTATTCCTGTTTACAGGCACAGCCTATGGTACACAAGAGGTGCGCTTTGGCAATGTCAGCTGGACCGGTGTTACTGTAAAGACGGAGTTGGGTAAGAATATCCTGGACAGCATTGGCTATAAAACCAGCAGTAAAACCCTGCCCGTTCCCATTATCTATCAAGCATTGAATACGGGTGATATCGATATCTTTCTTGGTAACTGGATGCCTTCCATGGCAACTATTGCCGACAAGTTTTTTAAAAAGGGTACGGTTGTCAAGTATGTTGCCAACATGCCTGGAGCGAAATACACCCTGGCTGCTCCTGCCTGTGCCGTCGATGGCGGATTGAAAGACTTTAGTGATATTGCCAGGTATGCCGATAAGCTGGATCATAAGATCTACGGTATTGAATCCGGCAATGACGGTAATCTGATTATTCAGTCGATGATAGATGCAAACAAATTTGGATTAGGTGATTTCAAGCTTGTTGCCACCAGTGAGCCCATTATGCTCTCAGAAGTGAAAACGCTGAGTAAAGAAGGCAAGTGGGTGGTATTTCTGGGCTGGTCGCCTCACTATATGAATCAGATCATTGATATGAAATATCTCACTGGTTCCACTGCAGAAACCTTTGGTGAAAATGACGGTACAGCCACTGTCTACACCAATATCCGCAAGGGATTCGACAAAGATATGCCGAATGTCGGTCACTTTCTTAAGAATTTCACCTTCCCGATCACGATGATTAACGAAATTTCACTTATGCTGCAGGAAAACAAACAGCTTACCCACGCGGAAGCCGGTATGGCCTATCTCAAAAAGCACCCGGAAGTTTACCAGGGATGGCTCAAAGGGGTTACCACCGCTGACGGCAGCGAACCTGCTCTGCCTGTTTTTGAAGCATACCTCCAGAAATATTAATTCCAGGGTACCTTGAAGAATCTTGTATTTCGTTCATATTCGAGACGCAGAAAAAAATTTATTACAGCTATGGCTGATATCGGAGTACAGCGCTTACCTCTGAGGATAAATTTTTGACTGTAGCGAAGAAGATGGCTGAAAGACTGGTTCTTCAATGTTCCCTTCAGTTTTTTTTGTTTCGGTGCCATGACGTCTCCGCGATTTTCAGAGATTTCACCAACGGCATTTCCCGCGCATAACTGGGGCGGAGCAGGCTGTCATCTTGAATTGCTGACGGTTCCGTCAACAAAAGAGCTGTTGTCAGGCTTTACAGTGCTCTTTTTACCCTCTCTACACAGTCCTTACTTCCAATCGCAATTGATTCACTCCAAAGGCTCTTTCTTTTTTAACCTCAGTTTATAACTTTCACTCGACCCGGGACCCTTATGTCCTTGCTGTTACTCTTTGCCTGTCGTTTGGGTGGATTCTGACTTTCATTGAGCCCGCTTAACCTGCATTCAGTGGGATGTCTCACTCCTGCTCAAACCATGTTGAGATGGACAGGGGCAACACCTGTTGCTGAATGCTCATCCGTCCCCACTGCTGTGACATGGTATCTGTCTTCCCGGAAATCTCCTTTTTAAACGGGAGCAAAAATTCCTGCCTATGCCACCTGTGGGTGATGTGCTTGATTTCCCGGGATGTAGTGTCTGTAACAGCCAAAAATAATTATTTAGAAGGTCTTTTTTGGGGGAAAACAGAGGCATTAAGGATAAAAAAGGTGTTATCTGGCTTAGAGCATTTTTTTCATAGTTGAGAGGAGTGCTCTCAGGGTAAAGAATGCGTATTTTAATGGGTATTATACCAACAAAACAGATCGTTGGTATGGCTCACCCCCCGAGGTCCATTGTCCATGTGAAATAAGGGAACATTGAATAACCAGTCTTTCGCCCATCTTCTTTGTTACAGTTAAAAAATTATCCTCGGAATATCAATTATATACCTGTGGTGAATTTCCTCCTGTGCCTCGAATATGAACGAAATACAAGGTCCTTCAAAGGTACCATATCTCATGGTGTAAAAAAGGAGGAACGTTATGGCAAGGTTTAAACTCTTCAACCATCGTCAAATCTTTAGTCTGGTATTATCGACCATGCTGGTTTTTGTTCTGTCTTCCAGCGTCTGGGCGGAGGATGATCCTGTTGGAAATGAAAATGGAAATCAGCAGGGCTCTGACATGGGAACCGCAAATGGTGACGGCTCAGTGGGTATGACACTGCAGAACGCTCTTCAAAAAGATGAATCACACAACAGCGGAGACGTTCCTTCCCAAAATGAAAATCAGCAGGGCTCTGACATGGGAACCGCAAATGGTGACGGCTCAGGGGGGATGACACCGAATAAAGCTCTCCCAAAAGGTGAATCAGACAACAGAGGAGACGTCCATTCCCGAAATAGAAATCGGCATGACTCTGACATGGGAACCGCAAATGGTGACGGCTCAGTGGGTATGACACGGCATAACGCTTTTCCAAAAGGTGAATCAGACAACAGAGGAGACGTCCATTCCCGGAATAGAAATCGGCATGACTCTGACACGGGAATTGCAAATGGTGACGGTTCAGTGGGGATGACACTGCAGAACGCTCTTCAAAAAGGCGACTCATACAACAGCGGAGACGTTCCTTCGCAAAATGCAAACCAGCATGGCTCTGATATGGCAACCGCAAATGGTGACGGCTCAGTGGGGATGACACTGCAGAAAGCTCTTCAAAAAAGCGAATCATACAAGAAAGGAGGCGTTTCTCCCCAGGGACATGTGGACAAAAGGCCTCCGCAGGCCCAGGAACGGCCACACCAAAAACGAGACTCCTCTGGAAATAAGGATTGGCAGCACTCGGATCGCGAACAGGGTCGATCTTTCGGGGAAGATCGCCATCGGCCCATGGATGGATCGAGACATCGGGGTCTGTCGCCGGATCACTTCGGTCGCGTTGGCGGTATGCCGTTCGTCTATTCTACAAGTGTTTATTTTCAGCCAGACAGCGAGGAGTATGATGAGGTGCCGCCACTCGGAGCCAGGGTTCAGATACTGCCGGAAGGATGTTCTTCTTTCTATTACGGTGACCGGCACTGTTATTCCTGTGGAGATGTGTTTTACGAGGAGATGGGTGCCGACTATGTGGTAATCAACCAGCCATCAAGTTATCGAATTATTGCGGATACTGGTGACGAGGTTGAGATTGATATCGAGAGCCTCAACCTTCGCACTGGACCCGGGTTCAGATATGAGACACTGACGACCCTTCACCAGGGCGAAATTGTTGAGGTTGATGCGGTTGACGGTGATTGGTATTCCGTGATCCTTGAGGATGGCAGCCAGGGCTGGATCGAGAGTCAGTACACAAGAATCGTCAGCGTTAAAGAAGATCCGAAAGGATAATATGCTTCCCGATAACCGCTGAAAGGTTCGTGCCGTCAGCAGCACTGAGCCTGCAAATTTCATGAAAAAATACCTTGTTATACCTGGTTGGCAGCTTCTCCATGGAATTTGCAGGCTGGCGGCAATAACCGCTGAAAAGAGTCAAACTTTCTTGCCACTTTCCCAACTTGAACCAGAGAGTTTTTTTGCTGGACAACTAAACAAAACCCCGCAGTCGCAATCCTTTTTTAATTTACCCGTTAAGGGGCCTTGAAACAGCTTGTATTTCGTTCATATTCGAGGCACAGGAGGGAATTTATTCCAGCCATGTTTGATCACGGAGTCTATCGCTTACCTGGAGTCTATCGCTTACCTGGAGTCTATCGCTTACCTGGAGTATAGCACTTACCTCGACATCTCGTTCTTCGCTTTGTCGGGGGATAAATTTTTTACTGTAACGAAGAAGATGGGTGAAAGACTGATTATTCAAGGGATCTCTTTAGAGAGGGCAGTTGATTGGTAACGACCGATTTCACCAGAAAGTATCTCAGAAACTGGGTATTCGCATCTCAGATAAGGGGTCTGGGCGACCTCAAAAAATCTAATAAATAGTTCTGCCCCTTTTCCCAGATATTGTAACGTGTATTATAACAACAAAACAGAGAGTTGGTGGCCGGTCCGCTGTAGTCCATCGTCGATGTCCCCCAACTCATGGTGTAAAAAAGGAGGATCGTTATGACAGGGTTTACACTCTTCAACCATCGTCAAATATTTAGTCTGGTCTTATCTACCACGCTGGTCTTTGCTCTGTCGTCCAGCGTCTGGGCGAGGAATGATCATGATGGACATGGAAACGGAAATCAGCATGACTCTCGCATGGGAACCGCAAATGGTGGCGGCTCAGTGGGCATGACACTGCGTAAAGCTGTTCAAAAAAGCGAATCCTACAAAAGAGGAGGCGTTCCTTCCCGGGGACCTGTGGAGAGAAGATCTCCGCAGGCCCAAAATCGTTCACACAAAAAACAAGACTACTATAAAAAGGAATGGAAGCACTGGGGGCGTGAATATACTCGTTCTCCCTGGGAATATCGCCATCGGCCCCGGTACGGATCGATCCACCGGGCCCTGCCGACGAATCACTTCAGGTTCCTTATGGGCGGTGTGCCGTTCTTCTATTCTGCAGGTGTTTATTTTCAGCCAGGCAGCCAGGGATATGTTGTGGTGGCGCCGCCCCTCGGAGGCAGGGTTCAGATACTGCCGGAAGGATGTTCTTCTTTTTATTACGGTGACCGCCGCTGTTATTCCTGTGATGATGTGTTTTACGAGGAGAGAGGTGCCGAGTATGTGGTAATCAATCAGCCATCAAGTTATCGCCTTATTGCGGATGCCGGTGACGAGGTGGAGATTGATATCAGTGCCCTCAACCTTCGCAGCGGGCCCGGGGGGAGATACGATATACTGACGACCCTTCACCAGGGCGAAATTGCAGAGGTTGATGCTGTTAACGGCGATTGGTATTCCGTGATCCTTGAAGATGGCACCCATGGCTGGATCAAGCGCCAGTACACAAGAATCATCAGTTTTAAAGAAGATCCGAAAGGATAATGTGGGTATCTTGAATAATCTTGTATTTCGTTCATGTTCGAGGAACAGGAGGAAATTTACCGCAGGTATATATTTGATATCTCGACGTCTCGTTCCTCGCTTTGTCGGAGGATAAATTTTTGACTGTAACGAAGAAGATGGACGAAAGACTGGTTATTCAAGGCACCCATATGCCTGCCGATAACCGTTGAAAATTATCACAGTCCACATCACTGCGCCTGCAGATTTCATGAGAAAATCACTGGTTATACCAGGTTGACAGCTTCTTCATGGAATTTGCGGGCCGGTGGCAGCAGCCGCTAAATAGAGTCAAACCTTCTTGCTCTTTTCCCCGCGTGAACCATAGAGTTTTTTTGCAGGTAGAGAAACAAAACTGCGTAGTTACGTTTGAATTTTAAACCTCGGACATGTCACTATGAGCACACCGCATCGAAGTAAAAACAACCAAACCAGCCTTGATGGCAAAGGTTTGCACCCGAGGAATCTCCACAGGCAGGGCTATGATTTCCCCTCTCTGGTGAAAAGTTATCCACCACTGGCCCCCTATGTGAAAACAAACGCCTATGGCAACCTCTCCATAGAATTTGTAGACCCACTGGCCGTAAAGGCCCTGAATGCCGCGTTATTAAAACGATACTACAACATTGTTGATTGGGATATCCCGGAAGGTGCTCTGTGTCCGCCCATCCCGGGCAGGGTCGACTACATCCATTACATAGCTGAATTGCCAGGATTGGGCGAGAGTGTTGCCAGGCAGACTGATACAGGGCCCAAAATCACCATGCTCGATATAGGTACGGGGGCAAATGGGATCTATCCGCTCTTAGCCTGCCAGATATACGGCTGGCATTGTGTGGGCAGCGATATCAATACTCAATCCCTTGAGAACGCAGCCTTGATTATCGCGAACAACCCCGGGCTGAAGGGCTGCTTCACTCTGCGCAGGCAACAGGATAAAAATCATATTTTTGATGGGATCATTCAGGCGGGAGAATTCTTTGATGTCAGCGTATGCAATCCACCTTTCCATGCTTCGCAAGATGAAGCCTGGAAAGCCAGCCAGCGTAAATCAAACAACCTTGCTCGTAATCGCGGTGAGCAAACAACTGCGATTTTGCATAAAAATGACGCCACCGGCAAATCAGTACCCACGTCTTCCACTCTAAATTTTGGCGGTCTGGAAGCAGAGCTCTGGTGTAAGGGGGGTGAACGACTGTTTTTGAAAAAATTGATAAAAGAAAGCCAATTATTTTCAAATCAATGCCGCTGGTTTACCAGTCTGGTTTCGAAAATTGACAATGTAAAACCTGCCAAAAAATTGCTTCATAAGCTTGGCGCGATTGATATCCGGGAAATAGAAATGGCGCAGGGAAACAAGATTACGCGAATATTGGCCTGGACATTCATTTAAATCTCTCGCGGTTGGGTTCTGTCAAAATTATCGGTTCAGCTTTGCACACGGCATGTCCTGAGTTCTGTGAGCCAGTATAAAAACGCGATGCCTCCAAACGTGCCGCCCAGCCACGAAACTCCTGACCATCCACCAGACTCGAACACATAGCCTGCTGATGCGGACCCGATGACACCACCGGAGAAAAAACAGGTCATGTACGCTGTTGTGATTCGGCTTCGCGCCTTGTTGTTCAGCGTGTAAATGACGCTCTGGTTGAGGATGTGCGAGCCCTGCTGACCAATATCAAGCAGCACGACGCCGACGATGATGGCGGTAAGGTGTGTGCTGTAGACACCCATGATTACGAACGCGATTACCACCAGCGCCAGCAATACGCCGGTGGCAGGGCGTGTGTCGCCACGGTCATGAATCTGGCCCGCAAAGCTTGCGCTCAGGGCACCGGCAGCTCCAATCAGGCCAAACAGGCCGATGACTGAGTCGCTGTAGCCATAGGGTGGTTGGGCGAGGAGAAAGGCGATTGAGGTCCAGAAGACGCTGAACGCCGCAAAACCGCAGGTCCCGTAGACTATGCGCCGTCTGAGCAGCGGCTCCTCACGGAACAAAAGGAATACCGAGCGAATCAGGGCCGGATAGGACAGGCGGGTTTCGCCCTGGCTTTGCGGCAGCATCCGCCACAACACGGCAGATTGAACGATCATGATGACGGTCGCCAGCCAGAAAACCGCGCGCCAGCCCCAGGCGTCGGCAATGAATCCCGAAACCGTACGAGCCAGCAGAATACCCAGCAGCAGGCCTGCCATGACTCGACCTATGACTGCACCGCGTTGCTCGTCTGCGGCGAGAGCTGCGGCAAAAGGGACCAGCACTTGTGCAACCACCGCCGTAAAGCCGATTGCGAGACATGCAAACAGGAACGAAGCAATCCCGGGCGAGATGGCGGCTCCCGCCAGCGCAATTGCTGTTCCCGCAGAGACGATGGTGATCAGCTGCCGTCGTTCGAGCAGGTCACCAAGGGGGACGATCAGCGCGAGGCCGATGACATAACCCAACTGTGTCATCGTGACAATAAGACCGGTTGTGCCTTCGGAGGTGCCAAAGCTCTGCGCCAGCGTGTGCAGCAGCGGTTGCGCGTAATAGAGATTAGCCACAGCCATCCCACAGGCGACAGCCATGACATAAACCAGTAAACTTCCTGGTTTTAACGGTGGTATTTTGGGAGAAGATTGATCTTTGCTGTCATGTTGTTGAATCGTCAA
>Ga0172378_10004192_pt1 | contig 13515 bp, 13 predicted proteins | sample GrowelOW332metaG_FD_119755 | JGI IMG/M metagenome (GOLD analysis project Ga0172378, IMG submission 119755) | Groundwater microbial communities from an aquifer near a municipal landfill in Southern Ontario, Canada - Pumphouse #3_1 metaG | ecosystem: Environmental > Aquatic > Deep subsurface >...
CTTTCAAGGATCTCGGAATTTCCGTGTTTCAATCCACGCGCCCGTAAAGGGCGCGACCGGATTCCGTGCTACGGAGAAGTTGTACGTAATTGTTTCAATCCACGCGCCCGTAAAGGGCGCGACCTAATGACCCTGACAGAGATGGAGAGCGTTTATTGTTTCAATCCACGCGCCCGTAAAGGGCGCGACGGACAACGTTATGCGCTTGCCTGACCGTTCGTAGATGTTTCAATCCACGCGCCCGTAAAGGGCGCGACGCTTGCGCGCCAATCGAGCTCCCTCGGTGACGGCGTTTCAATCCACGCGCCCGTAAAGGGCGCGACTTCATGAGCGCCGACCCTTTTCTTTGGGCATCGAAGTTTCAATCCACGCGCCCGTAAAGGGCGCGACTTCCGATGTCATTCCGTCCGTTGACGAGGCCATCGTTTCAATCCACGCGCCCGTAAAGGGCGCGACCTACCTCTGTCATCCGTATCGATCCCGTCCAATGGTTTCAATCCACGCGCCCGTAAAGGGCGCGACTAACCCTCCTGTCTCTCGCCCCGCTGGAATACTGGGTTTCAATCCACGCGCCCGTAAAGGGCGCGACAGATAGTTCATTTTAAATCCAGACGGTGTAAAAAAGTTTCAATCCACGCGCCCGTAAAGGGCGCGACACCAAGGTCCCTATCTGATCGCCGATGCGCTGCGTTTCAATCCACGCGCCCGTAAAGGGCGCGACCAGAGTGTCAAATCGCAGGAAACATACTTAACGTGTTTCAATCCACGCGCCCGTAAAGGGCGCGACGCATCTAGTTTGTCTCCGTTTTGGAGCTCAATAAGTTTCAATCCACGCGCCCGTAAAGGGCGCGACTACTGTGTGATGGCAGTAAAGCGCTGCGGCAAGCGTTTCAATCCACGCGCCCGTAAAGGGCGCGACAAAACAGAGATAACCAACGGCACCGTGATCCCACCCGTTTCAATCCACGCGCCCGTAAAGGGCGCGACCATATTGAGATTGATCATTATGCATCCTCCAAAGCGTTTCAATCCACGCGCCCGTAAAGGGCGCGACTCCACGGTAAGCGCGCCAACTTCCACCGCCACGGAGTTTCAATCCACGCGCCCGTAAAGGGCGCGACCTGCCGTCATGTCGGTGTCATAGACGGTGATCTTGTTTCAATCCACGCGCCCGTAAAGGGCGCGACAGAGACCTGCGAAATACCTTTCCACAACCGTCATGTTTCAATCCACGCGCCCGTAAAGGGCGCGACGAGTATCTGCGCGATAACGGGATAGAGGATGCGCCTGTTTCAATCCACGCGCCCGTAAAGGGCGCGACGAGCCGTACGTGATGATGATCTTGGATGCCGCAAGTTTCAATCCACGCGCCCGTAAAGGGCGCGACTTCAAGACTTTAGGAATATTTCTTCGGTCAGTTCGTTTCAATCCACGCGCCCGTAAAGGGCGCGACAACGATTATCGGTCCACAGAGACATCCGTCTTTTGGTTTCAATCCACGCGCCCGTAAAGGGCGCGACAATGATTGCCCTAAGGAAATGCAGACAGGATTTACGGTTTCAATCCACGCGCCCGTAAAGGGCGCGACTCGGAATTTAACGGAGCCATTACAATTTTTTCGATGTTTCAATCCACGCGCCCGTAAAGGGCGCGACCCGGAAGTGCCTGCGGCATTTACTGCGGAGAGGAAGTTTCAATCCACGCGCCCGTAAAGGGCGCGACCAGTTGGGAAGTTCTCACCGAGCAGTTCGAAAAAATGTTTCAATCCACGCGCCCGTAAAGGGCGCGACAGGAAAATTTATCATTAATAAAATCGGCGTCGCGTGTTTCAATCCACGCGCCCGTAAAGGGCGCGACTTTGTCAGTAAGGGCGGGGTCCTGCACGGGCACCGGTTTCAATCCACGCGCCCGTAAAGGGCGCGACTTGCTTACCCAGGGGACACAGGACGGATCAGGGAGTTTCAATCCACGCGCCCGTAAAGGGCGCGACTCTATTTTATATATAACAAGGGTTTTCTTTATAAAAGTTTCAATCCACGCGCCCGTAAAGGGCGCGACAAATCCCCTCGTTAAGTTAGGGCTTGCTATGCCAGTTTCAATCCACGCGCCCGTAAAGGGCGCGACAAGGTCGATACCGTTGTGTTCCCTCGTTCCGTGATGTTTCAATCCACGCGCCCGTAAAGGGCGCGACTTCGCGGTGACTGAATCCATCGGCTCGTGTAATCGTTTCAATCCACGCGCCCGTAAAGGGCGCGACGTACTAAAGTCCGCGATGAAAGCGTAAATGAGATGTTTCAATCCACGCGCCCGTAAAGGGCGCGACAAGACAAACATTGATTCGAATGTTTCGCAATTCGAGTTTCAATCCACGCGCCCGTAAAGGGCGCGACCCATGGGGTCCGTGATCCAGGCCTGGCAAAGGTGGTTTCAATCCACGCGCCCGTAAAGGGCGCGACCTCAAGCAGATCAAAGACCGGGCTCAGAGTGCAGAGTTTCAATCCACGCGCCCGTAAAGGGCGCGACGACCAGGCCAGGGTGATGTCCCTGAATGCGGCAGTGGTTTCAATCCACGCGCCCGTAAAGGGCGCGACTATCTGAGTCTGTCGTCAGGGCTATGTTTCCAGTAGTTTCAATCCACGCGCCCGTAAAGGGCGCGACTTGGAACCCCGCCGACGGCCTTGTTCACAGCTGAGGTTTCAATCCACGCGCCCGTAAAGGGCGCGACCGGGGCAGTTTCAGCCCGGATGGCCTCTGCGCGAGTTTCAATCCACGCGCCCGTAAAGGGCGCGACGACTCGCCCGGGCGTCATGTCCCCGGAGCAGAGGAGGTTTCAATCCACGCGCCCGTAAAGGGCGCGACTTCCGAGCCAAATCTCAAGACCGTCCGGACAAAATGTTTCAATCCACGCGCCCGTAAAGGGCGCGACTGACAACGTTGTAAATGACGGCGATTTCTGGATAGTTTCAATCCACGCGCCCGTAAAGGGCGCGACAAACTAACATACCGCATCAGTTAGTTTGTGCGCAAGTTTCAATCCACGCGCCCGTAAAGGGCGCGACACAATTTGGGCGACACGGTCTACCTCAGGACGGACGTTTCAATCCACGCGCCCGTAAAGGGCGCGACGATTTCCCGCCAGTGGCCCCAATACCGGCGGGTAGTTTCAATCCACGCGCCCGTAAAGGGCGCGACTAAATGATCTTGAAGCAGAATTGCGCAAATATGAAGTTTCAATCCACGCGCCCGTAAAGGGCGCGACAAGTCTTGCGGACCTGCGGGGCCACGGGCGCGGTGTTTCAATCCACGCGCCCGTAAAGGGCGCGACCTCAAGGCCCTGTACAATTACACGGGGGGCTCGCAGTTTCAATCCACGCGCCCGTAAAGGGCGCGACCCGAGAAGGTGCGCCGCGTGCGCCTGGAATTCATGTTTCAATCCACGCGCCCGTAAAGGGCGCGACCCCATGCCGTCGCGGCCGCCGCAGTGCGAACAAAAGTTTCAATCCACGCGCCCGTAAAGGGCGCGACAAAAATTCGTCGGAATACGTCATTGCGGATGAAAGTTTCAATCCACGCGCCCGTAAAGGGCGCGACCTGTCACAGGGGACGGAACGCCTTTGTATGTGGAGGTTTCAATCCACGCGCCCGTAAAGGGCGCGACATTACATCGATAGAATTTTCAAAATTGACTGGGTCGTTTCAATCCACGCGCCCGTAAAGGGCGCGACAAATCCTCCCCGGTAGTTAAGTTGTGCGTAAAAGTGTTTCAATCCACGCGCCCGTAAAGGGCGCGACGGACGCCGTGCCATCGGTAGAAACCGTGACATCTGTTTCAATCCACGCGCCCGTAAAGGGCGCGACGTGCATCGTGTCGATCACTTCATAGATTGCTCCTGTTTCAATCCACGCGCCCGTAAAGGGCGCGACCTCAGCCATAGGGAGAGTTACCGGGTCGATGGCCGGTTTCAATCCACGCGCCCGTAAAGGGCGCGACAATCCTGAGACACGCCAGATTCAGCGGCCTCGATGTTTCAATCCACGCGCCCGTAAAGGGCGCGACGTAAACACGATGATATCATATATTACGGACAACGTTGTTTCAATCCACGCGCCCGTAAAGGGCGCGACGTGCGTCGCTCATTGAGATCCCCTTAAGTGTGGGGGGTTTCAATCCACGCGCCCGTAAAGGGCGCGACGCAATATCGGAGTGTGTTATTTTATATTTCAGCTCGTTTCAATCCACGCGCCCGTAAAGGGCGCGACCAGATGATCCCACGCAGGTGGAGGCCCTTCAGAAGGTTTCAATCCACGCGCCCGTAAAGGGCGCGACGTATCATCAGGATGGCAGGACAGACCCCACCCAGAGTTTCAATCCACGCGCCCGTAAAGGGCGCGACGTATCATCAGGATGGCAGGACAGACCCCACCCAGAGTTTCAATCCACGCGCCCGTAAAGGGCGCGACGCGTTGCGTCCGTGACGGCAATAGACACGGATGCGGTTTCAATCCACGCGCCCGTAAAGGGCGCGACCGATGTCCGATGCCGAGCTACAGGGACTCATCGAGTTTCAATCCACGCGCCCGTAAAGGGCGCGACCTACCTCCGTCATCCGGATCGATCCCGTCCAATGGTTTCAATCCACGCGCCCGTAAAGGGCGCGACCGGGCAACCGATATTCAAGCCCCTATTCCATCCCAGTTTCAATCCACGCGCCCGTAAAGGGCGCGACGTGCCATACCCCGGATTGTTTTGTCAGTTCAGCGGTTTCAATCCACGCGCCCGTAAAGGGCGCGACCTGAACAGGATTGGGAAAGCGAGGCGACAGCCGAGTTTCAATCCACGCGCCCGTAAAGGGCGCGACAAATCTTGGATTTCGGAAGACGACATCAAGGGAAAGTTTCAATCCACGCGCCCGTAAAGGGCGCGACCAAACGTTTCGGCGAAGAGACAAAGCGTTTCCGTGTTTCAATCCACGCGCCCGTAAAGGGCGCGACCCGAACGCGACGGCGATTACGTTTCGCCCGGGTCGTTTCAATCCACGCGCCCGTAAAGGGCGCGACGCGTACAACATTCTCGACATCTCCGGCGACAACCGGTTTCAATCCACGCGCCCGTAAAGGGCGCGACACCACAGGGAATTCAGGGCCCGACGGGACCACAGGGTTTCAATCCACGCGCCCGTAAAGGGCGCGACCCACAGGGAATTCAGGGCCCGACGGGACCACAGGGTTTCAATCCACGCGCCCGTAAAGGGCGCGACATGCAATGTTCCCGATGAAACCGGATTTCATCGACGGTTTCAATCCACGCGCCCGTAAAGGGCGCGACTCAAATATGCTTGAGAACGGGGCCTCTCCGGTGATGTTTCAATCCACGCGCCCGTAAAGGGCGCGACGACTTTTTCCTTTTCGTACGCATAAATTCAGCCGGTTTCAATCCACGCGCCCGTAAAGGGCGCGACATTCCATTGATTTACAAAGGTGCTAACACAAATTCGTTTCAATCCACGCGCCCGTAAAGGGCGCGACTTAATTTGGACCAAACTAAAGCTATGATGGCGCGAGTTTCAATCCACGCGCCCGTAAAGGGCGCGACAGGTCGATACCGTTGTGTTCCCTCGTTCCGTGATGTTTCAATCCACGCGCCCGTAAAGGGCGCGACAGCCAAGCCGTCCCATTTGCCGAAGCGTTGGAACGGTTTCAATCCACGCGCCCGTAAAGGGCGCGACCCGAAAAGAAGATCACTGCGATGACCAACTTTGATGTTTCAATCCACGCGCCCGTAAAGGGCGCGACGCGCTGCGAACCGAAAATATTTCCAGCCGCAGCCCTGTTTCAATCCACGCGCCCGTAAAGGGCGCGACAAATTGATTTCCTTGAGGGTCTCGCCATTGCTGATGTTTCAATCCACGCGCCCGTAAAGGGCGCGACATCAAGGCGTTTGGATTTTTCGCAAAAATAGGACTGTTTCAATCCACGCGCCCGTAAAGGGCGCGACAGATCATAATCCTCTGCCTGCTCACCGTACTGGAGTTTCAATCCACGCGCCCGTAAAGGGCGCGACCTGCCTGCTCACCGCACTGGAGAAAGGCTTCTTTGTTTCAATCCACGCGCCCGTAAAGGGCGCGACGTATCACCCGTGTTGGACATCGGAGTTATGTAGTTGTTTCAATCCACGCGCCCGTAAAGGGCGCGACGCGTCAGGAGCGCCTGTCGCTGTGCCGAAGCAAGTGTTTCAATCCACGCGCCCGTAAAGGGCGCGACATGAGGACAATAAAAATCTCACTAAGACTCCCCAGTTTCAATCCACGCGCCCGTAAAGGGCGCGACGAGCCAACGCAGGTTGATCTTAACAAAGTCCTGGTTTCAATCCACGCGCCCGTAAAGGGCGCGACGGCTACATACTGATTTGAAACACGGTAAAGCATAGTTTCAATCCACGCGCCCGTAAAGGGCGCGACGACAGCAGTTGGGATTAGCTGCGAATCTAAGAGGTTTCAATCCACGCGCCCGTAAAGGGCGCGACTATTCCTGCCGAAAGCGGATTTCCATTTAAATCATCGTTTCAATCCACGCGCCCGTAAAGGGCGCGACGTCCTGCAACTTTGTGCTTTTCAAAAAGTTTGTTCGTTTCAATCCACGCGCCCGTAAAGGGCGCGACACTTTGTTTGCAACGGCATTCTTCAAACCTACGGAAGTTTCAATCCACGCGCCCGTAAAGGGCGCGACGCGAGAAGTTCAACGGACACTAATCTTAGCGCAAGTTTCAATCCACGCGCCCGTAAAGGGCGCGACGTCGCGCTGATAAGGGAGGAACAGATCTATGAATGGTTTCAATCCACGCGCCCGTAAAGGGCGCGACTCTCCATACCGGGAGCATCCAGAAATAAACTGCCAGTTTCAATCCACGCGCCCGTAAAGGGCGCGACTCCCGGATGAGAGCAGCATCAGCCGTTTGAAGTTCAGTTTCAATCCACGCGCCCGTAAAGGGCGCGACCTCAGGACCACAGACTGAACAGGTCGGTCCCAGGTTTCAATCCACGCGCCCGTAAAGGGCGCGACGGTCCTCAGCTTGGCGGTGATCATTAGGGGTATGCGTTTCAATCCACGCGCCCGTAAAGGGCGCGACGGATCAAGCTCATATGGGATACTCCCCGGGGGGAGTTTCAATCCACGCGCCCGTAAAGGGCGCGACATTGCAGGGGCTCCAAAATATTCAATAATGGCCAGTTTCAATCCACGCGCCCGTAAAGGGCGCGACTCTCTGGCTGTTTGTAATGAAACCACAATAATTGGGTTTCAATCCACGCGCCCGTAAAGGGCGCGACTCCTCAGCTTGGCGGTGATCATTAGGGGTATGCGTTTCAATCCACGCGCCCGTAAAGGGCGCGACATGACCCCACAGTCTACTTTGACAAGGCCAGGGGGGTTTCAATCCACGCGCCCGTAAAGGGCGCGACGGACACGGGGATACTGAGCCCTCAGGAGATTGCCAAGTTTCAATCCACGCGCCCGTAAAGGGCGCGACTTATACCCTGTGGCCCCTGTTTTAGGTTTCAGCAGGTTTCAATCCACGCGCCCGTAAAGGGCGCGACAAAACAGCGGTCAGGCAGGGCACGCACCAAATTCAGTTTCAATCCACGCGCCCGTAAAGGGCGCGACCCAGCCATTCCTTCAACTGGACGGCACCCTCAACGTTTCAATCCACGCGCCCGTAAAGGGCGCGACGAATTCCGTGCTGACTCTGACCCCCTGGCAGTAAAGTTTCAATCCACGCGCCCGTAAAGGGCGCGACGTCTAAGAAAAAACTGGATGATCTGCGGAAGAGTGGGTTTCAATCCACGCGCCCGTAAAGGGCGCGACGTCCAGCCGACGGACATGAAGAGTGACATCAACAGGTTTCAATCCACGCGCCCGTAAAGGGCGCGACTCCCTGGGGGTGCCGTATTTTGAGGAGGTAAACAGGTTTCAATCCACGCGCCCGTAAAGGGCGCGACACGCTCGTTGATGGTGTCTATACTGAGGTGGCGGGTTTCAATCCACGCGCCCGTAAAGGGCGCGACGTATCATCTGGTACTACAACAACATTAGTTGATGGTTTCAATCCACGCGCCCGTAAAGGGCGCGACACTTGCCACGGAGGATATTTGTGTCCGCGTGAAAGGTTTCAATCCACGCGCCCGTAAAGGGCGCGACGTCCAGCCGACGGACATGAAGAGTGACATCAACAGGTTTCAATCCACGCGCCCGTAAAGGGCGCGACATACGGAGGCTGCCAAGACCGTGGACACCATCAAGTTTCAATCCACGCGCCCGTAAAGGGCGCGACCCACATATTTTTTTGCGCCTCAAATTCAGTGCAAGGTTTCAATCCACGCGCCCGTAAAGGGCGCGACACGTCAAGGTCAAGACCTATGACGTTCAGCACAAGTTTCAATCCACGCGCCCGTAAAGGGCGCGACGGGCACTATGGCCCCCATTCCGGTCACGGCCATAGTTTCAATCCACGCGCCCGTAAAGGGCGCGACGTGGAGTCCTTTTATGGAGCTATCCCAGTCTCCAGGGTTTCAATCCACGCGCCCGTAAAGGGCGCGACTGGGTCCCGGCAAAAAATCGTTTATCTGCCCTCAGTTTCAATCCACGCGCCCGTAAAGGGCGCGACCCATTTCCGGGGACATTCCCCAGCCGCTCCGGAGGTTTCAATCCACGCGCCCGTAAAGGGCGCGACATAGCTCCATAGCTGTCTCCAGGTCCTTATGAAGGGTTTCAATCCACGCGCCCGTAAAGGGCGCGACCTGACCGCCTGGACAGTCTATGTCCGGGCACTCAAGTTTCAATCCACGCGCCCGTAAAGGGCGCGACCAGGGTCCCCGAACCTGTTCTCCTGCCCAGGCAGTTTCAATCCACGCGCCCGTAAAGGGCGCGACGTTGCCTCTGTATAGGTCATGGGGCCGTAACACCGGTTTCAATCCACGCGCCCGTAAAGGGCGCGACCTGGATAGGACCCAGAAAATGATTGAGAACGGGGTTTCAATCCACGCGCCCGTAAAGGGCGCGACTCCCAGGACCAGTGCTCTGGCCATATAGTCCTGGAGGTTTCAATCCACGCGCCCGTAAAGGGCGCGACATCCAAGGTAGTCCGGAGATCATCCGGAATTTTTAGTTTCAATCCACGCGCCCGTAAAGGGCGCGACATCGTGGTAGACTACGCTGACATTATGGATCACGGGTTTCAATCCACGCGCCCGTAAAGGGCGCGACGGGTCCCAGGCGGTGTTTATTGCTATGGCGCAGGTTTCAATCCACGCGCCCGTAAAGGGCGCGACTTATTTCCGCCTTCTTGCCTTTTGAAAGGGCAAGCGTTTCAATCCACGCGCCCGTAAAGGGCGCGACGGGATGAGATGCCCTCCAACATGGAGATTGAGAGCGTTTCAATCCACGCGCCCGTAAAGGGCGCGACACAAGGCATCCGGATATAGGGGCAGCCAAAAGGGGTTTCAATCCACGCGCCCGTAAAGGGCGCGACATGATTCTTTCCAGCCTCCCCTGGCAACATAAAGTTTCAATCCACGCGCCCGTAAAGGGCGCGACCGTAAGGACGGTCTCAAGGCGAAAGGCTCGGGCGGTTTCAATCCACGCGCCCGTAAAGGGCGCGACCTGTTAGAGCGCACCCTGGGCAGATGGCTGGACAAGTTTCAATCCACGCGCCCGTAAAGGGCGCGACGGCTTAATCTGTATTCGCCTCCGCGCGATCCTGTACGTTTCAATCCACGCGCCCGTAAAGGGCGCGACGGCCCGAAGCGATGGACCTCCTCAACAATTTGATGTTTCAATCCACGCGCCCGTAAAGGGCGCGACACAAAGTAACACAGGCTCAGGTCGATTACGAGATGTTTCAATCCACGCGCCCGTAAAGGGCGCGACACGGTATTCCGCCTAATAAGGCTATCTAAAAAAGGTTTCAATCCACGCGCCCGTAAAGGGCGCGACCCACGTTCCCGTATCCAAAGCGGCAGCGGATAAGAGTTTCAATCCACGCGCCCGTAAAGGGCGCGACTTGTCAGGGCGCAGGACCTATATGAAGCCCCATGTTTCAATCCACGCGCCCGTAAAGGGCGCGACGCCCGCACCTGTACCCGTTGCAGCGAGGGGAATAAGTTTCAATCCACGCGCCCGTAAAGGGCGCGACATGAGACCCACCGAGTGTAGGACTTCCAAAACAAGGTTTCAATCCACGCGCCCGTAAAGGGCGCGACAGGATAATTTTGACAATGCGAAAATGATAATGACGTTTCAATCCACGCGCCCGTAAAGGGCGCGACTTGGTCTTGACCAGATACCCAGACAGGGGGAGCAGGTTTCAATCCACGCGCCCGTAAAGGGCGCGACTCGTGAGGGCACAGGACCTGTATGAGGCCCCATAGTTTCAATCCACGCGCCCGTAAAGGGCGCGACCACAACACCGGTACCGATATTTTGCACTTCGATAGTTTCAATCCACGCGCCCGTAAAGGGCGCGACCTTTTCCCAGGGGATGACCTCCTGGGCATCGCCAGTTTCAATCCACGCGCCCGTAAAGGGCGCGACGCAATACCCATCGGTATGATATGGTAACCGCGTTGTTTCAATCCACGCGCCCGTAAAGGGCGCGACAGATCTGCAGCACTTGTTACAGAGATGTCTCTTTGTTTCAATCCACGCGCCCGTAAAGGGCGCGACGTCCCGTTAAGCGTCCATTCCTGAGAGCTATCCGCGGTTTCAATCCACGCGCCCGTAAAGGGCGCGACACATCTGACTCGGTCGACGCCGACTCGGATTACTGGTTTCAATCCACGCGCCCGTAAAGGGCGCGACTCCCGAACTCATTCGTAAGTTCTATGTTGATTTGCCGTTTCAATCCACGCGCCCGTAAAGGGCGCGACTTCAAGGTGTATGATTCATATGTAGCGGAGGATGTGTTTCAATCCACGCGCCCGTAAAGGGCGCGACTGGAAGGGCCTCAATTCCATTTGGAAACTTTCATCGTTTCAATCCACGCGCCCGTAAAGGGCGCGACATGACCCCGTTCGTTCTTATCTAGGTTGTGACGGGTTTCAATCCACGCGCCCGTAAAGGGCGCGACCCCTTTCCCTCCGCACTCACTCTAACCATCATTTGTTTCAATCCACGCGCCCGTAAAGGGCGCGACTTGGGTTACTTTTTTCGAGGTCATCCAAGCAGGGTTTCAATCCACGCGCCCGTAAAGGGCGCGACATCCGCATACGTCGCTTGTCCTAGGAAACTCATTGTTTCAATCCACGCGCCCGTAAAGGGCGCGACGCGAGCTCATCCTCGATGCGCGCATGCATCGCCAAGTTTCAATCCACGCGCCCGTAAAGGGCGCGACTCGATCGCGGTCGATCGGTAAGCTGGCTCTCGACGTTTCAATCCACGCGCCCGTAAAGGGCGCGACGACACTGCGTTCGAGAGCTTTTTCAACGCAATGGTGTTTCAATCCACGCGCCCGTAAAGGGCGCGACTAGAGAGCGCCTTCCACTTAGACCCGCTTTTTGGAAGTTTCAATCCACGCGCCCGTAAAGGGCGCGACCGACGGTCAAGTCAAGCAAGACGCGGCCATCGCCGAGTTTCAATCCACGCGCCCGTAAAGGGCGCGACTGACGGGTCATATTCCACGATATCTTTTTCATCGTGTTTCAATCCACGCGCCCGTAAAGGGCGCGACTTCCTGCCACACCTGATCCTGCGACGTGTCCCCGTAGTTTCAATCCACGCGCCCGTAAAGGGCGCGACCCGGGCCCTTGGAATCCTTGACGAAGACGGTGAAGTTTCAATCCACGCGCCCGTAAAGGGCGCGACGTGTGCTTCCGGATTTCACGCCGCGATGGAATGGCGCGTTTCAATCCACGCGCCCGTAAAGGGCGCGACAAAGACGACCCGGATACTTTTGTTGTTATCGATGGGTTTCAATCCACGCGCCCGTAAAGGGCGCGACCAATCAAGCCGGCCGCAAGCGAGGATAAGAAAATGTTTCAATCCACGCGCCCGTAAAGGGCGCGACTTAATGGGTGATGCTTACATCACCCTCGTGACGGATGTTTCAATCCACGCGCCCGTAAAGGGCGCGACTTGATCCACGTAATTTCCATGCTCCCCAGGTGCCTGTTTCAATCCACGCGCCCGTAAAGGGCGCGACAAGGCGGCGGAAGTTCCTCCGGAAAAGACGGAAGATGTTTCAATCCACGCGCCCGTAAAGGGCGCGACACGCTGTATTGACCATACATTACAAGCGTCAGAGAGTTTCAATCCACGCGCCCGTAAAGGGCGCGACTCTTTTTTGGCTGCCCAGTTACTTTGGACAAAATGTTTCAATCCACGCGCCCGTAAAGGGCGCGACGTCTTTTTGTCCGTTTTCCGATGGCATTTTTCGCGTTTCAATCCACGCGCCCGTAAAGGGCGCGACGGCATCAATAAAAGTGGTTTTGCTTTCGCACAGATGTTTCAATCCACGCGCCCGTAAAGGGCGCGACATGGAAATACGGAAAGCCATAGAGCCTCGAGCCGTTTCAATCCACGCGCCCGTAAAGGGCGCGACGCGGAAAGGACCGTCTCCGCACACAAAGTTTTGGATGTTTCAATCCACGCGCCCGTAAAGGGCGCGACACATGAAGATTTATTAAAGATGGCTATGTTTCAGGGTTTCAATCCACGCGCCCGTAAAGGGCGCGACTAATATATCTCTTTTTTTGCCACTTGTCAAGTATGTTTCAATCCACGCGCCCGTAAAGGGCGCGACTTAATAGCCCGCAAGAATTTCGCGGCCATCCCGCGTTTCAATCCACGCGCCCGTAAAGGGCGCGACCGCCCCAATATAACTCTTTAAAAACAAAGGAGTTACGGTCTCATTTCCGCTAACTCTTCCCATAACGCTAAAAATCCGAACTGTCAATCAACCCAACGACCAGCAAAAGCCGTTGTTACTTCATCGCTAACCGTCCGGGAAACAACCGAGAGCAACCGGTTAGCGGCCCTATTTTAAAGGATCATAGCGCTGGAAAAATCAACCGCAGGCTTTACCCCGTGATGCTCCACTCTCCGTTTCCAGTTGCTGCCTAAAAGATAAAAACGGAGACTGTCTTCCTTTTCATCGTACTCTTTCAATAACCGACTTTTCAAGCTTGTCCATTGCGCCGGATCCACCTCGCATTCAAAAACAGAATACTGCACCCGCTGTCCAAAATCAAGACAATCCTTCGCAATTCTCCGCAGTCGTCTCTGCCCTCCCGGAGTATCGGTTCTGACATCATAAGTAATCAGCACAAGCATAAGGCCTCACTTCGCAATAAAAGCGGGATAGTACTCCATATCACCGCGTAACGTCCGCGCAAGCAAAAGAGCCTGCAAATGGAATAAAACCCCAAGCGGCATGGACTCGTCCAAAAAAGGATGAATGACCTCTGCCTGTTTCCGTTTCTGCCATTCCGTGAGAATTACGTTCCGGTTCTTCTCCCGGAGAAGCAC
>Ga0172378_10004193_pt1 | contig 13514 bp, 16 predicted proteins | sample GrowelOW332metaG_FD_119755 | JGI IMG/M metagenome (GOLD analysis project Ga0172378, IMG submission 119755) | Groundwater microbial communities from an aquifer near a municipal landfill in Southern Ontario, Canada - Pumphouse #3_1 metaG | ecosystem: Environmental > Aquatic > Deep subsurface >...
TAACTGAAAAAAACACTATTTTTGGAATTACTGATTTAAAAAAATATGACGGTTTATTAGATAAACTTATTTTGTTGCTTCCAAGTACTTACCTAGTCTTAACGGACATGATGCAAAAGTTTATTGTGAGTCTTGATGCAATAGAGGGATATACAGAAATTTATAAGGGAAAATTTTATATTTATTTAGAAGATAGAAAAGTTAATAAAGCTCTAAAAGTTGTATCTTTGACAGAATTGGGGGAATATATATAATGTTTAAAAAAATATTAGGATATATATTACTAGTTGCCTTAATGTTAATTTCTGTCGTTGTTGGTGATGAGGTTGTTGAAATATTATACTTTGGTAGTTTTATTATATTTGCATGTGGAGCGATTAATATTGCGATATGTGATTCCCTTAATATTATAAAACTAGGTATGGGAGTTACAAGACACCATCAAAATAAGATAATATTAAGACATTTTGGAAGAGAATTACTTTTTTCAAGCGGTTTTATGATTATCTTGATAGGATTTTCTTTGCTAGTTAATAAAGAAATGACTTTAGGAATTGTTGATATTCTTATGCTTTATATGACAACTATTTTAGTATTTCAAGTTTCTTTAATGATTTTTAATACTCAATATTTGCCAACAACTATTTTATTTATTATTAGTATATCAATTATTGTTATGCTAGTAGTAGTTGAAGTTATTAGACCATCGTTATTATTTGATTTTTCAAAATGGACGATTATTATATTTTGTGTGGTATTATCAATAGTATCTTTATTCTTGAATAAAGTATTATATAAGAGAAATTTACCAGTTCAAGTTAGTACGGATCATCTTTTGTAAAAAAATGCATAAAAATAGATAAAGTACATAATATTTGATTTAAAAGGTAATTTATATTATAATCAAACTAATAAAGGAGAATTATTTTGGAAGACATTGTACGTAATTTCTTAGAAGTCAATAAAATAGACCTAAGAGACCAATATGTTTGTATTGGAGTTTCAGGTGGAGTTGACTCGGTTGTTTTGTTACATATATTAGAACAACTGCAAAAAGATATCAATTTTAAGATTGTGGTATGTCATGTTAATCACAAAGTTAGAAAAGAATCCGAAGAAGAAGAAACTTATATAAAAAATTATTGCCAAGGCAAACATATTTTAGAAATATTACATTTGTCTAAAAATGATAAAAATGAAAGTAATTTTGAAAATGTGGCTAGAAATAAAAGATTAAATTTTTTTAAAGATTGTGCAAATAATTATGCAAGCCAATATTGCTTCTTAGCACATCACTTAAATGACGATATAGAAACATCTATTATGAGAATTTTAAGAGGTGCAAATCTTGAAAATTGTGCAGGAATACAAGATTTAGTTAAAAGTGATGATGTTACATTTGTAAGGCCCTTACTTACCGTGTTAAAACGCGATATATATAAGTATGCCGAAGATTGTCACATAAAGTATTTTGAAGATAATACAAATGCTACTATGGCGTATGCCAGAAACAGAGTGAGACAACAAATTGTTCCAGTACTATTTACGGAAAATCCTAATTTTGGAAAGAATTTTATGAGTTTTAAAGAAAAAGTGTTATACGCTTCATCTTTAGAAAAAGAATACCGAGATTATGTGATAGATTGTATAGTCAAGCGACGTGAAACGGAATGTGAGTTTAAAAAAACCGTTTTTAACGGTTTAGCTAATCAAATGCAAAAGGATGTATTATTTCACTTATTAGAAAAATATTCTTTTTCTGAAGACAACATAGTAGAAATAATAAAAATAATTAATTCAAATAGTAAAAACATTATTAAAATATACAAAGGAATAACGGTTGTTAAAGAATATGATGATGTTACATTGTTATATTATGCATATAAAACTGAACCTTTAAGTATCTTGATAACTGATTATGGTACTTATCTAATTAATGATAAATTAATGTTAAAGGTATATAAAAAGCCTGAGAATATGATAATTACACTTCCTAATATTGATATTATATGTTATAATAGTGACAGTTTTCCATTTTGTGTCCGTTCTAGAAGAATGGTGATAGGATGGATGTAGGAAAAGGTACGAAAAAAATTAAAGATATTTTAATTGATGAAAAAATACCAATTCGTAAACGAAATGATTGCCTATTATTAACTAATAAAAATAATGAGGTATTGTGTGTGTTGGGTGTTAAAAAAGCAGCCACTTTAAAAATAAATAAATCAAACGATACAATTATAGAATTAATTAGGAGATAAATTATGAAACAGTTAAACCCGGATGTTGAGCAAGTATTAGTTACCAGTGAACAAATTGTTACAAGAGCAGAAGAATTAGGACAAATTATTACAAAGAAATACAAAGATAAAAATCCAATTTTAATTGGATTATTAAAGGGAGCGGTTCCTTTTATGGCAGAATTAATTAAACATGTTTACTGTCCTATGGAAATAGATTTTATTGATGTTAAAAGTTATGAGGGGACGGTATCTTCTGGAATAGTAAAAATTGTTAGAGATGTTACATGTAATGTTAATAATAGAGATATTATATTCGTTGAAGACATAATTGATACCGGTTTAACACTTGATTGTGTTTGTAAAGAGTTTCAAAAAAGAGGGCCTAGTAGCATGGAAATTGTTACTTTGTTAGACAAAGAAGAGGGACGTAATGTAGATAATATATTGAAGCCTAAATATGTAGGGTTTTCAATACCAAAGAAATTTGTAATAGGATTTGGTTTAGATTACAATGAACAATATCGTAATCTTCCTTATATTGGAGTTTTAAAACCATCTGTCTATGAGTAAAAGGAGAAAAAATGAATAGTCCAAAGAAAAGAAAAACAAGCGGAAAAGATATATTTGCGGTAATGTTATTAGTTATCATTATTGCCGGATTTGTTATGCTTATTATGCGTAGTACAGATACTACTGATACATTAACTGTTGATGATTTTATTGAATACGTTAATGAAGGAGATGTTACAAAGATTACAGCAACTCCGGTAGGTAGCGGTGCTAATGTTGATTTATATAATATTGATGGTACATATAAAGATGACAATGGTGATATTAAAACTTTTAGCGTCATTATTAACGAAAATATTTTTGACACATATGTTGTTAATGGTACTTATGACGGAAATATAGAAATAGAACAATTAGTTTCTGTTGATTGGCTTTCTATCATAACAATGGTAATATTACCAATTGGTTTAATTGTATTTTTAATTTATTTATTTAAAAATTCTAACCAAGGTAATAACAAAGCATTTGATTTTGCTAAGAGTAAGGCTCGTAAATCTACAAAATCTAAAACTAGATTTACAGATGTAGCTGGAGCTGATGAAGAAAAAGAAGAAATGGAAGAAGTTATCGACTTCTTAAAAAATCCTCAAAAGTATTATGCACTTGGTGCTAGAATACCTAAGGGAATATTGCTAATAGGTCCTCCAGGAACAGGTAAAACATTATTAGCTAGAGCAGTTGCAGGAGAGGCCGGAGTGCCATTCTTCTCAATTTCTGGTAGTGATTTTGTTGAGATGTTCGTTGGTGTTGGTGCCAGCAGAGTAAGAGACATGTTCAAACAAGCTAAGACTAATGCTCCATGTATTGTATTTATCGATGAGATTGATGCTGTAGGTAGACAAAGAGGTTCTGGTATTGGTGGCGGACATGATGAAAGAGAACAAACATTAAACCAATTACTTGTTGAAATGGATGGATTTGGAGACAACTCAGGTATTATCGTTATGGCGGCAACAAACCGTCCAGACGTACTTGATCCTGCTCTTTTAAGACCAGGTCGTTTTGATAGAACAATTACTATGAGTAATCCAGATTTATTATCACGTGTAGCAATTTTAAAAGTACATGCTCGTAATAAAAAAGTATCTGGAAAAGTTAACTTTACAGATGTAGCTAGAAGAACTCCCGGATTTAGTGGAGCTGATATTGAAAACTTATTAAATGAAGCTGCTTTACTTGCAGCAAGAGAAAATCGTAAAGAAATTAAAATTTATGATATTGATGAAGCTATAGATAGAGTAATGATGGGACCTGCTAAAAGAAGTAGAAAATATTCTCCTGATGAAAAGAAAATGGTATCTTATCATGAATCTGGACATGCAGTTATTGGTTTAAAACTTGATAATGCTGAAAAAGTACAAAAGGTTACTATTGTACCTCGTGGTATGGCTGGTGGTTATACTATGATGACTCCAGATAAAGAAAGATTCTTAAGTACTTATAGTCAATTAATTGATACTATTACTGGATTACTTGGCGGAAGAACAGCTGAAGAATTATTTATTGGCGATATTAGTACTGGTGCTGAGAACGATATTCAAAGAGCAACAAAGATTGCAAGATCTATGGTTGCAGAGTACGGTATGAGCAAATTAGGTCCTATACAATATGAGAAAAAAGCTGGTTCAGTATTCTTAGGAAGAGATTACATGTCTGATAAAGATTTCTCTGACCAAGTAGCCCTAGAAATTGATAACGAAGTTCGTAATATAATTAATGAATGTCATGAAAAAGCTAAAGTAGTATTAAATGAAAATGCTGATTTAGTAAAATTAATGGCATCTCACTTAATAGAAATAGAGACTCTTACAAAAGAGGATATTTATGAATTATCAACTACTGGTAAACTTGAGTGGTGGGAAAAGAAAAAAGCTAAAATTGAAGCTGAGAATGTTGCAAAAGAAAAAGAACAAGAATTACAAGATATCTATCGTCAACAATTAGCAGCTATGCAAAATAAAGGTGCTCAAGAAGATAGAGCTACAAAAATTGATGCCTCTCCTGAAGTTGTTGAAGCAACTGAGGTTACTGAAGAAGATGAAGCATCTAAAGATCAAAAATCAGATAAAGATAAAAAAGATTCAACTTCATCTAATACGGACAAATAATGAGAGTTGATAAATTTTTAAAATTATCGAGAATTATTAAAAGAAGGACTGTTGCGCATGATGCCGCAAGTAAAAATCATATTTTAGTCAATGACAAACCGGCTAAACCATCTAAAGAAATAAAAGTTGATGATATTATTACTGTGAAATATTTTCACAGAATAATATTGTTGAAAGTATTAAAATTAGATGAAAGAGCCAATAAAGAGAGTGCTAAAGATATGTATGAAATTATAGAAATAAAGGAGCAATAAATGAAATATTTGTTTGGAGTTGATGGTGGTAATACTAAAACTGATTATTTACTATGTGACACAAAGGGAAATTTTATTGATATGATAAGAGGCGGAACATGTAGCCATGATAGGTTGTATGATGAATATGAGGGAACGTATCATGAAATGAAAAAAGAGATTGATTCCCTTTTTTCTAGAAACGATGTTAAAGTTGAAGATGTTGAAGCGGCAGCTTTTGGTTTAGCTGGTTGTGATTTTGAAGAAGCAAAAGAAGAACTAAGCAAAGTTATTAAAAGAATTGGATTTAAAAATTTTGTCGTTACAAATGATTCTGTATTAGGAATAAAGGCTGGTACTAGTAATGGTGTTGGTGTTTGTTCAATTAATGGAACAATGACTTCAGCAAGTGGTATTGATATGGACGGAGATGTCCTTTTAAATGGTGGCTTAAATGATATGAGTAGTGATTTTGCAGGTGGTATATATATTGCCAACCGAGTAGTTGCTGCTGCATATGATGAAATGCTTAGATTTGGAAGACATACATCCCTTACAAAAATAGTTATGGATCATTTAGGAGCTACTGATATTTTTTCTTTAAGAGAAAGAATAGGTGGTAGTTATATGACTAAAGGCTACAAATATACCTTTTTCACAACTTCTTGTTTTAGTGAAGCAAATAATGGAGACCTAGTTGCAATTGGAATATTAAAAGAAATTGGAACAACCTTAGCGAGAACTGCTGCGGGGGTCGTAACTCACCTAGATTTCACTGATCCTGTAGAAATAGTTATGGCAGGTTCAGTTTATGTTAAAGGAAGTTCACCAATTTTAATAGATACTTTTAAAGAAAAAGTATTACATTATGTAAGAAGAGAATGTAAATTTATTTTACTTATGGCACCTCCAGTAAGTGGAGCTATCATATGGGCTTTAGAAATGTATAAAGATAAACTTCCAACTGAAGAAACAAGGCTTAGAATAAGATCTGAATTAACAAAAATTGTTGAGGAAAGAGACTTATGAAAATAATATTGGCATCGGCATCACCTAGAAGAAAAGAAATATTAGGGCTTGCTGGATTTGATTTTACAATAGACGTTAGTAACGTTGATGAAGTAGTTGAGTATAATACTATTTCAGAAATGTCTATGAATATTGCTAAAAAAAAGACGTATGCCGTATTTAAAAGACATCAAAATTCTTTGGTAATTGGTGCTGATACAATTGTTTTATATAATAATAAAGTATTAGAAAAGCCTAAGTCAATTGATGAAGCTAGAGATATGATTACTTTATTACAAGGACATACTCATCAAGTATATACGTCTGTTGTATTAAAGAGCCAAAATAAAGAGATATCATTTTTAGAAATAACTGATGTTAAAATTAGCAAAATGGAAAAGCAAGAAATTGAAGATTACATTAATACTTCCGAGCCTTATGATAAGGCTGGAGGATATGCAATTCAGGGAATATTTTCTAAATATGTTAAATCTATTAAGGGCGACTATTACAATGTAATGGGTCTTCCGATACATAAAGTTTTTGAATCTTTAAAACAATTTAATATATTATAAAACAAGAAAAGAGCATTATTAAAATGTACCCTGTAAACTAGACACCTAAAAAAGGAGTTTAAAAGTTTGCAGGGTTTTTCATATACATTTATGCTATAATAAACCTATGATTATAAAGAAAAACAACAAAAAGGTATTGAATAATTAAATTCAATACCTTTTTGTTGTTTTCTACTTATTATTAGGAGAACGCATCCCCCCTATTTCCTTTGTTTTCTTTTTTTATTTATTGTACTTACAAAGGGTACACATTAATACGTTATCTTTTATTTTCATTACATTTTACAATTAATCTACTTTTGCTTTATTTACATAACTATAATTTTTATAAAAAATCCATATATGAGCAGGACAAAATAAGATTGCTGATAAAATCAACAAAATAGAACCACTCATAATTCCACTAAATAGAAATATTACAGAGGGAATAATTGATAAAGACAATGATTTAAACATAGAACTATCTTTGAAACAAAAAATCCAAATTATACAATATGACAATACCAGTATTCCGTTTACTATCAGATAAACTATTAATATCTCTTTTGGCCACCAATCAAATATTGTTCCATGTATTTTTATTATCATAAAAGCCATGCAACCATATCTACCTATTGCTTCAACAACTTTAATGAAGCGGTTATTAAAATTGTTTTCAAAACCATCTTTACATTTTATTGCAAATATAATATTGGGAATCATTATTACTATAACAATAATAAGCCCAAATATATTAATATATTCCATAAATCCTTCTCACTTTCTATGTTTAGTACAATTAATGTTTATTTATAAAACTTTTTAATATTATTCTAATTCAATAACTTTTATATATCATAGTTTTCAAATAATTTTACTGCCTTTTTATAAGTAATAACAGTCATAATAGTATATATTATGATTCCAAGACCTAACATTAACAACTTATAAGAAATATAAAAAGTATCTTTAGTATCTAAATAATTTTTAAAAAAAGGAATTATATGAACACAAGTTTCTATAATGGCAATATACAAAAAAACTGCTATACTAGACTTAACAAATGCAACACCTACTTTACGAACATCTTTATAGTATATTAAGAAAAATACCATATTAAAAATACCTAACATTATTAATGAAAATCCAAATAAGGCAATATTAGCTTCCATTCCCACTTGATTACTAGGGACATTCATTTTTTGACGAATAATAGCAAAAGGAATAGCTAATAATATTTGCATAATTTCTAATAAAATGACTAAACAAAATCTTGATTTAACAATTTCCTTTTTTGATATAGGTAACATAGCAGAATATAATATATCATTATTTTCTCTACCGTTTAAACATGTAAAAAATATTGCTAATCCTGTATAGAAAAATATAACATAATAAGGATAATTTGGTATTATTAACATCATTGATAATGCTAAAAAAATATAAGCTGTCGGATGAATTACTAATGCAATTTCTTTTTTAAAAAGTTTAATCATGTTAAAATTCCTCCCTTTCAATATGTATCATAATTGATTCTAAATCAGCTACTGTAGAAACACTTTGAAACTTTTGACAATCTTTTGTTTTTATTAAAGCAGAATAACCGTTTTTAATTGGCTTTAAACCAATAAGAATAGGTTTAATAGCCTCTTGTGGTTTTGTTTTGAAGGTTAATATCCTATAACTATTGACAAAATCATTGACATTGGTATCAGCAATTATTTTACCTTCTTTAATATAAATTATATTATCTGCACATTTATCTAAATCAGTTATTATATGTGTAGAAAATAGAATAGTAACCCCACTATTAGATAGGTTCATAAAAATATCTAGTACTTCATCTCTAGATACCGGATCCAATCCACTAGTTGGCTCATCTAATATAAGAATTTCCGCATTATGCGACAATGCTAAAGCAATAGAATATTTTACTTTCATTCCAGCTGATAATTGTGATGGTGTTTTGCTTCCATCAAGATTAAACATTTTCATATAATGTATATAAGCATCATCATCCCAGTTTTCATAAAATAATTTAGTTATTCTAGTAATTGTATTAAGTTTTTTATTTGAATAATAATTAACTTCCCCTAATACAAAACCAATTTTTTGTTTAATAATTTCTTCATTATTTTCAAAGTCTTGACCAAAAAATAATATTTCTCCACTATTTTTATGAATCAAATTCATTAAACTTTTTAATGTAGTAGTTTTCCCTGCTCCATTTCTGCCAATAAATCCCGTAATTTTACTCTTTTCAAGGGTAAAAGACACATTTTTGAGTTCGAATTTTGGATAAATTTTACACAAATTATTAACTTCTACAACATTCATTATTAATCTCCTTTATAAATAATTGTTTCTTATAATTCTTTATCATTATTAAATATTTTATGTGCAAGATCAGAGAACATTTCTTTAGGTGGGATAGCAATCCCCTTTTTCACATCTCCAAGTACTACAAGTGTATCTCCAGGATGTATATTAAAAACATCTCGAGCTTCCTTTGGTATGACAAATTGTCCCTTTTCTCCTACTTTAACAATCCAAGCATATTTTCCTTTAGTATTTTTCATAATTATTATCTCCTTAACAAATAGTTTATACAATAGGTATGATTTGTATGATTTATATGTTTAATATGATTATTATAGTTCTTTAAATTATATTTGTCAATAATAAATATTATCATTTCTAAATTAATTTGTTTTATTTATTAATAAAATTGCATTTATCAGTATAATAATATTGTTGCAATATTTTGAATTTAAAAAGCTCGCAGATTGTAAAATCATACGAGCAATTCTTTCAATTTTAAAATATATGTTAAAAGTCTTTATAAGCCATATTAAAAAATTATCTTATTTATGCACTTTTTTATTTTATCTATTTTGTTTTTTAAGTTCAGCAATTAAATCTTTAATTTCATCTTTTGAAAATTCATATTTATTATTACAATAGTAACAACGTGTTTCAATTTTCTCATCTTGGGTTAGTATTTGTTCTAATTCTTTTGACCCAAGAGTTAAAAGTGAACGAGAAAATGAATCTTTAGAGCAATTGCATTTGAACATTACATTTACAGTATCTAATATTTCATAATCTTTTTTAAATAATAATCTTAAAATACCTTCTAAGCTATGATTCTTCAATACTTTATTAAAATTTGTGATTAATTTCATACGTTCTTCTAAATAATCAATAGTTTCTTCCGTAGCATTTGGAAGAAGTTGAACTAAAATTCCGCCACTTATGTCACACATATTTTTAGTGTTAACTAAAACACCTAAAGAGCATAGTGATTTAGTTTGTTCGGATTCAAAAAAGTAATAAGTAAAATCTTGGGCTAGGTTTCCGGTCAAGTCAATACTTGACGTAAAAGGAGTTTTCATTCGTAAGTCTTTTACTACTTCAATTGTGCCTTTATTCCCGATAGCATAATAATCATTAAGTCCACCACTATTATTCACAAAATTAACTTCAGGATTTTGAACATATCCCCTAACTTCACCATTTGATTTAGCATCAACAATAACTTGACCTATTTGTCCGTTACCTGTGATTTTAATAGTTAAGCCTTCATCTCCTTTTAACATGCAGCCCATAATTTGCCCCATAGTTAAAGCTTTTGATAAAACAGAAGTAGCAGATGGCCAAAGGGAATGTTTCTTTATGGCTGTATTTACCGTATCTGTATTGTTAATAACATATACTCTGACAGCGTTATTTAACGCTAATGCTTTTATTAGTTTATCCATATCTATGTCCTTTCTTAGAGTTTTCTTATATTTATTTTAACATGTTTAGTACATAAATTAAAGTAAAAATAGCTTAAAAATAAAAATAAACATACAAAAAAACATTCAAATATGTTATAATAATATTAGAAAAATTAGACAAGGAGAAAAAAATGGATAAAGTTGTAACAAAAACCAAATATTCAAGGAAAGAACATAAGAAATTTTATATGTTTCATTTGTTTCATAAATCAACAACCCTTTATTGGATGATGTTCTTTTTACTAATGATATTAGTACTAGTAGTAGTTAATATATTTCAAGCTGTGGAAAGTGGAGATTTTAGTAATGTATGGATGACATTAATTATGTTTTCTATTGCAGCGGCTATTATACCCTTTTTAATGATTACTAAAATTAATCAAGTTATTAAAAAAGAAACCCCAGAAAGACTCAAATCTACGGATACTATTGAAGTCACAAAACATAAAATTCAAAGAAGTTGTGATAATATGAATGGTAAGGCTGTAATTGGTTGGGGTGAAGTAGAATTAGTTTGTGAGAACGATAATTATTTTTATTTATATGGCAGTGAAAATACTGGTATCTTTTTGAAAAAAGCAGATATTATTGAAGGCGATCTTGATATGATGAGAAAAATGATTAATAATAATGTCACAAGAGATAAAAAAGGTAAACCAAATTATAAAAGATTTGGGAAAATAAAAAAAGAATATGATGCTATTCAAAAAACAAAAAAAGCAGAAGATAAAAAAGCGAAAAAGGCTCAAAAAGTCCTAGAAAACTCTCAACAAGAAAAGAAGTAATAAAATGAGTGAACAAAAAAAGAGTAGACTTCTTGTAGCACTTACTGTAGGCGTATTATTTTCTATTTTTAGTACCTATTTTTTCATTGAAAATACCGACTATATGTATGTTGGATGGATTTTTTTGGCAGTAGGACAAATTTTAGTTATCGTTAGTATATTATCTTTTCTTACAATGAATAAGTAAATTAATAAAAGGAACATAGATATATGAATGCAACATTAGTTAATGATTTTAAAAGTTGGTATACAAAAAATTCGGATTTTTTTGTGTATCTAGATGATCATAATTCGGTTTTATTTAATAGAACAAAAGATATTATTTTAGTCTTAGCATATATAGTTAATAAAAAAGAAGATGAAATCAGCGATGAATTATCTATCGTTTTAGATAGTGGATTTTCTTACCTTTTTACATTTGTTAGCGATTTACAATTATTCTTAAAAAGTTATTTTGGAGGAAGTTTAGATGGGATGTTAAAATATGATGGAATCATCAATTTCTATATCTATATAGGCGAAATCAAAGATATTTTAAAAAAAGATGATATGTATTCAAATGATGTATCTGATGTATTTGATTATATTCTAAATGATATTGAGGATATAATGAAAAATAAAAAAGATTTTAACAACAAAATTGAAGAGTATAATACAAAAATGTTATCAGTTATGCCAATGGAGGGAGATTTCCTAACTATTCCTGAGCTTTTTGAAGACATTAGAGCAAAATTATACTTATAAGAAAAAAGGATACCACTAATGTGGTATCCTTATTTTTATTCAGATGATTGATTATATGGAATTGCAGCTTCAAATGAACCGCTGTAATAACCATTAATTAATCTAACCAATAATGCGTTTAAATATTCAACGACTGGTTTTGTTTCTAATGTAGGTACTTCATGTGTTTCACCAATACCGGAGTCATCAGTCAAGTATACATATGCACCGTTAGAGATCATAGATTGAGATCTAAAATATCCTTCAGTGTTTTTATCTATTCCGCTTGATGCAACAGTTATAATTCTAACTCCTTTAGCGGTTAATGAATTAACAGCAGTAGACCAATCTGCAATCGTTTCATCGTGTGATGGAGCGTCTGCAACATGTAATAATATTTTTGTTGAAGAATCCTCAGACCAACTTAATGTTACAGCTTTTTCCATAGCCTCATCAACGGCTTCTGGGAAGTCGCCTCCGCCACTTGCACCAGCAAGTTCTAAATTGGCTGCTTGAGCAGCTAGGTCAGTAGTAAAATCGTAATCTTGTATAAGATATGTATCTTGAGCGTCATTGACATCTTTATATAATATTAACGCAAATCTAACAATTACATTAGGATTATCAGTTTTAACTTGAGATATAACATCATCTAATTCAGCTTGTAAATAATTTATTTCATCTCCCATAGAACCAGTAGTATCTAAAACTAACATTAAATCTAAAGTTTCATTTGTTTGGAAAGATGTAACATCTAAATCAATAACTCCGTCTTCACTTAATTCAGCATCTTTAGAATACACTGTACCATTATTGTCAGTATAACTAACATTAATGTTATATGTATCTTGAATTGTTGGACTAAACAAAAAGGCATTACCATCGCCATCAGTATAAGTTGTAAACAAAGCTGAAGTATTATCAGTATTCATTAAAGTGACTTTTGCATTTTTAATGCCAGGAACAACTATTTTTATTCTATTTAAAGTATTAAATGCTGTACTGTTGTAATTTGTATCAAATATAGCATCATCTCCTTGAGCATTAATTAATGTCTTCCAAAAATCATAATGATTATTATCAAAATATACGCTAGCAGTTAGAGAGCCTGCTTGAGGTGTAGTCTGTTCTCCGCCATCAGATGAACCATCAGATGTACCAGGACTATAAGTCATGCCTTCTCCGCCTATCATAGCATCTATACTTCCAGCATCGGGTGGTGTTTCGCCGTCCGTTGCCTTGCCAAAATCACCAATTACTGACCCAATACTAGGACCAGATTCACCACCAGCATCCGCACAACCAGCTAATACTAATAGTAAAGCTATTAGCAATACAATAATAAATTTTTTTTGTTTCATAGTAACCCCCCTATATATATTATATAATATTAGGGTTGATAAAGTCAACCCTAATTACTTTATTTACTTTTCATTTGTGGAAATAATACAGCATCTCTAATAGAATCGATATCTAATAATAGCATTACTAACCTATCAATACCAATA
>Ga0172378_10004194_pt1 | contig 13514 bp, 10 predicted proteins | sample GrowelOW332metaG_FD_119755 | JGI IMG/M metagenome (GOLD analysis project Ga0172378, IMG submission 119755) | Groundwater microbial communities from an aquifer near a municipal landfill in Southern Ontario, Canada - Pumphouse #3_1 metaG | ecosystem: Environmental > Aquatic > Deep subsurface >...
AGGTAAAAAATGCTAACTTTATATTAAAAAATGACGATAAATCTATATTAAATAAAATTAAAATTACGCAAACAATATTAAGAGATATAAAGATTTATAATCTTAATAAAAAACATTCTATAATTGTTTTATTCACACTACTAATGAGGTAATTTTTATTATTACTTCTTTATTATTATATCTAATATTTTGTAAAATTTTTAGTTTGAACTTATTAGAAAATTGAAGTTATACTCTTATAATGTACTTAATTGAAAATACTGATCTATTGCCCATATGAAGAATGCCGTCGTAAAAGAATTTTTTATATTTAAAAATAGATTAATTTTTTAATAAATTTTGTAAATAAGTAATAAATGTAATTAATTGTTAGTATTTTAGTTTTTCTCTAAGTTCTTTATGGTTTGGAATAATTTTTGATATATAATTCCAATAGGATTTTGAATGGTTTCTATAAATTGTATGTGCAAGTTCATGAACTACTAAATAGTCTATAACGTCTAAATCAAAAAACATGATTTTCCAGTTGAATGTTAAATCGTTTCTAATATTACATGTACCCCAAACGCTTTTTTGTTCTTTTATAGTTATTTTATTGTAATTAAGATTATATTGTTTTGCATATTCATCTACGCGTTTAGATATTAATTCAAAACATTTATCTTTATACCAATTTTTTATTATAGTTTTTAATAGATTCTCATCATAATTATTCGATATATTAATTAATAGATTATTATTAATAAGTTCACAATATCCACCATTTTTTAATAAACTATTCTCTTTTATAATTATTTCAATTTCACTACCAATGAATTTTATTTTATTATTATTAATCAGTTCCTTATTTAATCTTTGTTTACTCTTAATTCTTTCTAAAATCCACCTTTCTCTTTTTTTAATTATCGATAAAATAAAATCAGTTTTAATATTTTTTGGTGAAGTTATTACTAAAATACCATCAGTTATTTTTAATCCAATAGTTTTTTTTCTATTTTTTGAATAAGATATTTTGTAATTGAATAAATTATTATAATTTTCTTCCATATAAACTTAAATCTATTGTTGGAATTTCTCCTCAATCCAATCCGGCTTTAATTTAACGAATAAAAATAAATGAACTTTCTTATTTAAAAATTTTTCAATTTCTTGTCTAGCTTCAATTCCAACCTTCTTTATTAATTGACCTCTTTTACCAAGAACAATGGATTTTTGATTTTCTTTTAGAACATAAATAATTTGTTGAATTTTTATATCACCATTGTCAAATTCTTCCCATTTTTCAGTTTCAACATCTATTGAATATGGCAGTTCTTCATTCAGTTCTTCAAATAATTTTTCTCTAGTAATTTCTGATGCTAAAAATTTTATAGGAGCATCAGTAATCTCATCCTCTTTAAAAGTCCATTTTCCATCTTTTGCTTGATCCAATAAATATTTTTTTAAATCGTCAACACCTTCTCCTGTTTTTGCGGAAATCATAAATATTTCACTAAAATTTGGAAAATAATCTGTAATTTCTTTAGTTAAAGTTAATAATTTTGGCTTTTTTATAGCATCAACTTTATTCAAAACTAAAACATGTTTTATTTCTCTTTTTTTAAATTCATCTAATATTGTTTTTACTTTATCTCCAAACTTTTCTGTTGAATCTATTAAAAGACAAACTATATCAGCAGTTCCAATTCCACTCCAAGCAGTTTTAACGATTTTTCTCTCAAGTAATCTTACTTTTTTAGGAATAAATACTCCAGGAGTATCAATAAATATTATTTGTGTATTTTTATCAATGAAAATTCCTCTAATTAAATCTCTTGTTGTTTGAACTTTTGGTGAAACAATAGACACTTTTTCGCCGATAATATAATTAGTTAAAGTTGATTTGCCAGCGTTCGGAGCGCCAGCAAGTGCAACTGTTAATGTTTTTTCTTTATTTTCCATTTCTTCTACAATTTTAATAAATTAAAGAATTATTATAGTTAATATAAACACTTTGCATTAACTAATTTATTTTGCAAATCTTTATTTCAATATAAGGTTTTTTACCCATATCTAATTGAAAGATGTGATTAATACCTTTTTTAACTTCTCTATCTATAAAATTTTCCTTTTTCTCATCGTTATCAAAACTAGTTGTATCTTGAGCTTCAGAAATTCTACCTAAAGCATTGTTATATTGCTTTGCTATTTCCTCTTCAAAGAGATTTTTCATATCTTTCTCTTTAGGAAGATCATAATTTCCAATTGTACTAATATAAGGTTTCTTAATTATTTTATATTTCATGTCAACCAATATTGTAGCAAATATAATACCTGATTCGGCAAGTTTTTTCCTCTCACTTATTATATGGCTATTTAATGGTATCATTCTTCTTCCATCAATTGCTATATTTGTTAATTCTAATTTATCTAAAATATTTGATTTTGATGTATCATCTGAATCTATTCTAATTAAGTTTCCATTTTTACCTTTTAGAACAGTTTTTATACCACAATTTTTAGCTAACCTTTTATGTTCAGCTAAATGCATTGCTTCACCATGTGTAGTTATAACCATTTTTGGCTTTACCATTTTATACATCTCAACTAATTCGTCTCTTGTATAATGTCCAGATAAATGAACAAAATCACTATCAGATGTTATAATTTTAACGTCTTTTTCCGATAATTTATTATATAATGCATAAATATTTTTTTCATTTCCAGGAATTGTGCTTGATGAAAAAATGACTGTATCACCACTAGATAAATGAACATTTCTATGTGTATCAGAAGCTAACTTACTCAGACCAGATGTTAACTCTCCTTGACAACCAGTTGATATAATCAATAATTCTTTCTTATCGTACTTTCCTAAATCATCTTCAGCTATAAACTCCAAACCCCTTGGAATATAATTCATTTCGCTTGCAACTTTCAAAATTCTGTATATTGATCTTCCAACTATACCAATTTTTCTGCCAGCTGCCTTAGCTGCTAATGATAAAGATATTATCCTTCCTATATTTGATGCAAAAATCGCAGTAACGATTAGTCCATCTTTATGTTCTTTAATTATCTTTTTTAAATTTTTGAGTAAATCAACTTCTGTTTCGCATTTTGTATTTTTAAAAATATTTGTTGATTCACATACAGCAACAAGAACCTCACCTTTATTTCCAAGTTCTTTCAGCCTTTTTTTATCTGATTGTTTTCCAATCATAGGTTTTTCTTCAAATTTCCAATCACCAGTGTGTAAAATGTTACCTTTTTCTGTTTTTATTAGAATAGCATTCATTTCTGGAGTTGAATGAGTTAAACCTATAAATTCAATCTCAAATGGTTTTAATATTAAATTTTTTCCAGGTTCAATTTCTTTAATTTTAACCTTATCAGAAAATTCATATTCGCTTAACTTTTCTTTTAAAAATTCGCCAGTAAACTTTGAAGTATATATAGGTAATTTAAGTTCTTCCCATAAATATTGTATGGCGCCAATATGATCTTCATGGATATGAGTTAATAATATGCCAACAAAATTTTTTATATTTTTTTTAACAAATGTTATATCTGGTACCATAACATCAATTCCTGGAATATCACTACAAAATCCAATTCCCATATCAACAATTAACCATTTACCATCATAATGATATAAATTACAATTTAAACCAATTTCTCCACTTCCACCTAAAGGTAAAAATAGAATATCTTTCTTATATTTTTCTAAATTCATAAATAAAATAATAACAAGCCAATAAAGGCTTTAAAATAATAAATTCAGTATTATTATTTTTGTAAAATGTCACTAAATAAAACTTTGAAAATTAATTTTTATATAAAATTCTCGCAAATGTTAAATAAATTCACAAACAATAATAAATACCATAGCTTTCGCTATAAAGGATTACTTTTCACAGTAATCAAATCTCTTGGATAAAATCCTACTTTATATTATATAACATTTAAATTAAAACACAAATTATTATATTTAATCTAAGAATTTCAATCATTTTAATTTGAATACATGTTTAAGTTTATCTTGTATTTTTAAAAGAAATATTTTATTTTAAGATTGGCTAATATTAATATTGTATATGACAGAATTTAATTTCGATGTTGTTGTTATAGGTTCAGGTCCAGCTGGAAATGCTGCTGCTATATATTTAATAAGAAGTAATATGAAAGTTGCCATTATAGCTGGTTCAGCAATTGGTGGGCAATTAACAATGACTACAGAAGTTGAAAATTTTCCAGGATTTAAAAAACCAATTTTAGGGGTTGATTTAATGCAAAACATGATAGAGCAATCTCAAAATCTCGGTGTAGAGGTTGTTTATGATCAGGTTAGTTCTGTCGACTTTTTGTCATCTCCATATAAATGCTACACAGAAGGTGGGGATGTATATATTGCAAAATCCGTATTAATTGCAACTGGCGCATCACCTAAATGGCTTGGGTTAGAATCGGAAAAGAAATATGCTGGCTTTGGAGTTTCAGCATGTGCGACATGTGATGGTAGTTTTTTTAAAAATAAAGATGTGGCAATAATAGGCGGTGGTTCATCGGCTGGAACTGAAGCATTACATTTATCCCAATTATGCAAAAAGGTTTATTTAATTCACAGAAGGGATTCATTTAGAATGCAAGATGTTATATTGGATAAAATTAAAAAAGCAAAAAATATAGAAGCGATATTAAATACAAATATTCTCGATATTCTTGGTACTGATAATCCGAAACATGTAACTGGAGTAAAAATAAAAAATATTGAAGATGGAAAGGAATCGATAATAAATGTTGATGGAGTATTTTTAGCTATTGGTAGATCACCAAATACTGAAATTTTCCAGAATTGTGGTTTAGAGCTTGATGAAGCTGGTTATATAGTAGTAAAACCTGATAGCACAAGGACTAATATTAAGGGTGTATATAGCGCTGGTGATGTTTCAAACAAAAAATTTAAGCAAGCTGTAATAGCTGCTGGTTATGGTGCAGTTGCAGCTTTAGAAATAGAAGAAGATAATTGAAAAATAGATAATTAAAATGGGAATACTTGAGATATATTACAAACTTTTTGATAACTTTGACTTTTTTGTTAAAGTTGCCATACAGATATTGTTTCTAATCCTGTTTGCGACGATGCTATCAAAAACTGTCAAATATATTATATTTTTTATATTTAAATATTTAACAAAAACTAGTAACAGAATTGATAGTAGCATAATTATAACATTAAAAAAACCGATAACATTTTTTATATGGTTGTATTATTTTATAGTTAGCTTTAACCTTATTACCTTAAATATAACTGGTGATTCACTGAAAAATTTTTTGATCATTAAATATGCTGTAATATATCTATCAGTTTTAAATTTTTTATTAAAAACAGTTACTAGAATAAGGAAAAATTATATAATACAGAAAGAAAAGAGAGGAATTATTCTTGATTATGCTGGAATAGATGCAATGGAAAAGTTATCGAAAGTCGTTGTATTCATAATATGGTCTATATTTGCGTTACAAGAAGTTGGTTTTAACTTAAGTGCTTTACTTGCATTAGGAGGCGCTGGAGGTGTATTAATAGGTTTTGCTGGAAAAGATATATTTTCAAATGTAATAGGGGGATTGACAATTTATATAACAAAACCATTCGCGGTTGGTGATTGGATATCATCACCAGACAGGGAAATTGAAGGGGAGGTTGAGGTTATAGATTGGATGCAAACAACAATAACTGCCTTTGACAAATATCCAATTTATGTTCCAAATTCTACATTTGGTAGTATAGTTATTGAAAATAGAGGCAGAATAAAATGTTTTAGAGTTAAACATGAAATAAAAGTTAGATATGCTGGGGTTGATAATATGAACAAAATAGTGGCTGATATTTTAAAAATGTTAAGAGAACATCAAAATATAAATAAAAAATATAGAATTTATGTTAATTTTACAAACTTTGAAAATGGATTATTAACGTTGTTTATAGCAGCTTTTACAAATACTATAGATTATGCTAAGTATTTTGATATTCAACAGGATATATTATTAAAAATTGCAAATATTGTTGAAGAAAATGGTAGCGAAATAGCAACTCCAACAACTACACTCCATTTTTTTAATAATAATGAAATTAAAAAAGACAGTTTTAAAAGTGAAAATTCTATTATTGGAACTACAAAAGATCTAATTTAAAATTTATGTGCAAAGAATTAGAATTTTTATTATCACCAATATCAATATTAAAAGGCTTTGGGGAGAAAACTATAGCAGTATATAAAAGGCTACTATTCTCAAAAAAGGTTGTTATGGAAGAAAAAACTATTCCAACAATCATGGATTTAATTTATCATAAGCCAGAAAAAGTAATTTATAGAAAACAAAATATAAATTTAAGCCAAATAATTGATGGTGATTTAGTTACAGTAAAAGTTAAAGTTGATGAAGTTATTCCGCCAGAAAGAGGGGGACAACCGTATAAAATAAGATGTTTTAATGAAACTGGATTTATAACAATTGTATATTTCAATATGTTTTCTGATTTTATTAATAAAACATTTAGAGAAAATGACGAAATTGTAATAAGTGGAAAAGTTGAAAAATTTAATGAAGAATTGCAGATGAATCATCCAGATTATATTAGTCATAGCTATTTAAATATTCCATCGTACGAACAAATTTATCCATTAACTGCTGGTTTGATAAATAGATATTTAAGGCAAAATATACAAAATGTTTTGAAAAATATTCCTGATCTACCTGAGTGGATTGATAAGAATCTACTATTTGAACATCAATGGAAAAGTTGGAAAGATAGTATAATTTGCATGCATAATGCTAAAAGTGATAATGAGCTTGCAAATAATAGTCTATACGTAGAAAGATTGGCATTTGATGAATTGTTGGCCGATCAAATAGCACTAAGAATAATAAGAAATAAAAATAAAACAAATATTAAGATTGAAAAAAATTTAGCAAATAAAACTGATGATTTAAAACAAAAATTTTTAAAAAAATTACCATTTGAATTAACAATTGATCAAAAAAATGTAATTCAAGAAATTGAAAATGATATATATTCTAATCATAAAATGACAAGACTATTGCAAGGAGATGTTGGAAGTGGAAAAACTGTAGTAGCATTTTTAACAATGTTACCTTTTATACAAAATAAAAAACAAATTGTATTAATGGTTCCAACTTCAATTTTAGCAAATCAACATTTTGAATGGCTAAAAAGTATATGCAAAGATGAAAATATTAATATTGAAATATTAACTGGAAAAATTAAAGGAAAAAAAAGAGAGAAAATTCTTGAAAGATTAAAAAATGGAGAAATTGATATTCTAGTTGGAACTCATGCACTTTTTCAAGAAAATGTCGAATTCAAAAATTTATCTTATGTTGTAATTGATGAACAACATAGGTTTGGTGTTGTTCAAAGACTTGATTTGATTAAAAAAGGAAAAAATGCTGATACATTGATTATGACAGCAACGCCTATTCCAAGAACATTATCGTTGGCGATTTATGGTGATATGGATATTTCAACAATAAAACAGAAACCAAAAAATAGAAAAGAGATAATAACAACAACTTTGCAAAAAGAAAGGCTTGAAGATTTGATTATTAGAATAAAAGAAAGAATAAAATTTGGAGAAAAAATATATTGGGTTTGTCCATTAATTGAAGAAAGTGAAAATTTACAAGCAACTCCATTATTTCAAAGGTATGAAGAATTTAAAATGTTTTTTGATGAAAGTGAAATCGGTTTTATACATGGAAAAATAACAGAAATTGAAAAAGATAAAATAATGGAGGATTTTAGCAAAAAAGATAGTTCTGTTAAAATCTTAATTTCAACAACTGTGATTGAAGTTGGAATTGATGTACCAGACGCAACAGTGATTGTAATTGAAAGTCCAGAAAGATATGGATTATCTCAAATTCATCAATTAAGAGGAAGAGTTGGCAGAAGTGATAAACAATCTTACTGTATTTTATTTTATGAAAAACTAACTGTAAATTTAAATAAAAGAATGAGTATTTTAAAAGCGAGTTCCGATGGATTTTTCATAGCAGAAGAAGATTTAAAATTAAGAGGATCTGGAGAATTACTAGGATTAAAACAAAGTGGTTACCAAGATTATCTAATTGCAAGTTTACCAGATCATTATCAATTACTATTAGAAGCTTCAAAAATTGCAAAATATATTGTTGATGACAAAAAATTATATAACCAAAAAGAAATTCAAATATTGCTAAATATGTTTGGTTACAACGAAGTTATGGAAAATAAAATATTAACTTAGAATAACTTTTTCACATTATAATAACTATCTATTTCAATTGATTTTTATTTTTGATTTTATATGATTTCATAAGTAATAATAATATATTCAACTATGAATAAAACTCATGAATTTCAACCTTCAATTTTAAAGGCTTATGATGTTAGAGGTGTTGTTGATAAGGAAATTAGTAACACAGATGCTTATTTCATTGGAAAAGGATTTGGTACTATTTTAAGAAAAAGAAATAAAAAAAATTGTGTTTTGGGATATGATGGGAGAATAACATCTCCAGATTATGCTGAAAAATGTGCTAAAGGATTAAATGAGTGTGGTATTGATGTAGTAACTATAGGTTTATTGCCAACACCAGCTATATATTATGCAATGAAAGCTCTTAAAATGGATGCTGGTATGATTATAAGTGCTTCACATAATCCGCCAGAATATAATGGCTTTAAAATGTTAACACAGGAAGGTCCATTTTGGGGGGATGATATTCAAGAAATTGGAAGAGTTACAAAATCTGGTGAATTTATAAACGGAAATGGAATAACAAAAGAAAATAAAGCTATTAGAAATGAATATATAAAATTTATTTTATCTAAATTTGTTGGTGGAAAAAGAACTCTTAATGTTGTATGGGATACAGGCAACGGTGCAGATGGTGCGGTTATCGATGATATAGTTAAAAAATTACCGGGTAAACATAAAATAATATTTGGAGAAATTGATGGAACTTTTCCAAATCATCATCCAGATCCTTCTATTGCAAAAAATATGGTTGATTTGCAAAAAGAAGTCATTGATGGAAAATTTGATTTAGGAATTGCATTCGATGGTGATGGAGATAGGCTGGGAATAGTTGATTCAACTGGTTATGTTTTATATGGAGATCAGCTTTTATTGGTATTTGCTAGAGATTTTCTAAAAAACCATAAAGGTGAAAAAGTTATGTGCGAAGTTAAAGCTAGTAAAGTTTTATATGATGATATAGAAAAGCATGGTGGAATTTCTGTTATGTGGAAACCAGGACATTCAGCATTAAAAGCAAAAATGAAACTTGATAACATAAAGTTGGCAGGTGAAACCAGTGGTCACATTTATTGGGGTGAAAACTATAATTTTGATGATGGTTTATATAGTTCAATGAAATTATTAAATATATTGAGTAATAGTAATGAAACGTTGGCAGAAATTATAAAATCATTACCAAAAACTTATGGGACATCTGAAATTAGGGTAACAGTTGGTGATAAAGAGAAATTTGAAATTGCTGCAAAATTAGCCGAAAAACTAAGAGGGGAACATAAAAATTTTGTCGATGTTGATGGGGTTAGAATGAACCTACCAGAAGGTTGGTGGCTAGTTAGAGCTTCAAATACACAACCAGATTTAACATTAAGATGCGAAGCTTTAAGTAGTGACGGATTAAAAATAGTTGAAGAAGATTTAGTAAAACAACTAAAAGCTTTTAATATTGATGTAAAATTTTAAATTTGTTATATAAAGTATATATTTATACAAGATATAGATTTAATATAATTGGTGGTTTTGTATCTATTGTATTTTTAAATTTCATAAACAAAAGAGAATAGAGTTATTTACTTTTTAAAAGCAATAGATATAATTCTTATAGAATAAATATTTTAATAGCATGGAAAAACAATATCAGGTTTTAGCAAGAAAATATAGACCGCAAATGTTCTCGGAGCTAATAGGGCAAGAGGCTCTGGTTCAAACATTATCAAATGAAATTAAAAATAATAAAGTTCACCATGCTTTTATTTTAACTGGAATAAGAGGAATTGGAAAAACAACAACAGCAAGGCTTATTGCTAAATCATTAAATTGTTCTTCATCAGATAAGGCTACTATAAATCCATGTTGTAAGTGTGAACATTGTTTGTCCATAGCTAGTTCGTCGGATCAAGATGTTATTGAATTTGATGCTGCAAGCCATACTGGTGTTGATGATATAAGACAAATTATAGAAAGTACAGCTTATGGTCCAGTTAGTTCGAGATATAAAATTTTTATAATAGATGAAGTTCATATGCTTTCAAAGAGTGCTTTTAATGCACTTTTAAAGACATTGGAAGAGCCGCCAGCATATATAAAATTTATATTTGCTACTACAGAAATTAGAAAAGTTCCTATAACAATTTTATCAAGATGCCAGAGATTCGATTTAAGAAGATTAACATTTGAAGAAATAAAAAAACATATAGAACATATATGTAATCTTGAAGGTTTTGAGATAGAAGACGGTGCTTTATCGATATTATCTAGTTTTGCAGAAGGTTCAGTTAGAGATAGTTTATCCTTATTAGATAGAGCATTAAGTCACAACAATTATGAAAAACTTATAACTGAAAAAAATGTATCAGAAATGCTTGGTTTAAGTGGTAAAAAAAATATATATGAATTATTTAGCAGTATGCTTGAAGGGGGTGTTGAAAAGGCTCTTAATCAATTTGATAATATTTATTCTTATTCACTTGATATAAATTCATTGATACAAGATTTATTGTCTGTTAACCACAATATTTTAATGGCAAAAACAACGAATAATTTTTTTGATATAATTCATTTACCATCAGATCAAATCCAAATAATAAAGAATTTAAAAGATAAATTATCAATGGGTTCTTTAATGAGAACTTGGAAAATGTTACTTAATGGAGAACAAGAACTAAAAAGTAACTTTGATTCAAAAAAGGTTATGGATATAATAATAGTTAACATTTGTTATGGGAGTAGGTTACCAACCTTAAATGATATAATGAATCAAGAAAACAATAAAGATAAAATCACAGAAAAAAAAGATAAGAATGATGATTTAATTGCTGATATAACTGAAATGTTCACCGATGCAAAAATTATTGAATAATTTTTCAAATTCTATATACTTGACTAATTAATAATTATTACTATTATAGTATAGTATATTATATATTGGTTTTTATTTATTAATAACAATTTTTAGTATATAACATGAATTCATTGACTAGAAGTATAAAAAATAGCGGTGATGAATTATTTAGATACATAATGAGCGTTGACAAAATCCCTCTTTTAACAGAGGAAGAAGAGTTGTATTATGCAAAAAAGAAAGATGAGGGTGATATAAATGCCGCAAAAATGCTTGTTTCAAGCCATCTAAGGTTTGTTGTTAAAATAGCTACAATGTTTAAAAATTATGGTTTACCATTGATGGATTTAATATCTGAAGGGAACATTGGTTTAATGAGAGCTGTTAGGACGTATGATTATAAAAAGGGTTATAAACTTGCCACATATTCTATGTGGTGGATTAGATCATATATTCAAGAATATATTTTAAGAACTTGGTCCATAGTTAAAATTGGTACAAATGAAGCGCAAAAAAAACTATTTTTTAATTTAAGAAAAATAAAAAATAAAATATTGAGCTATAATAGTAGAAAATATTTGAATAATGATGATGTAAAGCAAATATCAGAAAGTTTAAACGTTACTCGACAAGATGTTGTGGATATGGATTCAAGAATATCAAGCGGTGATTTCTTTCTTAATCAAAGAATAAATGATGAAGATGGCAGCGAAATCATGGATTTAATTCCAGCTAAACAGCCACTTCAAGATGTTGTTGTTGATAATAAAAGAATCGATGCAAAAGAAATGAAATTACTCAATGAATCATTAAATATACTAAATGAGAGGGAAAGAGAGATAATAAAATTAAGAAAGCTAACGGATACACCTTTAACTCTTAGCGAAATAAGTAAAAAATGTAATGTTTCTGGAGAAAGGGTTAGACAAATAGAAGCTAGAGCTATTGAAAAAATGAAAAATTATATATTAAACGTTTCAAGTAAATAATTTGATTATATTTATAGATCGTATATAACTTCTTGTATTTTTTTTATGCCACTATTGTTTTTACTGCTTGCAGTAAGTATTTCTTCAAATAATGATGAATGTTCTTTAAACGCTAATTTTAGAGATTCGATTTTATTCTCAAGTTCACCTTTTTTGAGTTCATCAATTTTTGTTAATATAATTTGGTAAATGATCCCATATTTATCTAATATTTTCATTAATTCTTTATCACTATCTTTTAGCATATGTCTACTATCAACTAATATAAAAAGCCTTTTTAAATTTTCTCTCTTTAACAAATAAGACATAATTAACTCATTTAAAGTTTTTACATCATAATCTTGTATTTTAGCATAACCATAACCAGGCATATCGACTATCATAACTTTATTAAGTATTTGAAAAAAATTTAATTGTCTTGTTCTTCCAGGTGTTTTTGAAACCTTTGCTATATTTGAGTTTGTAATCGAATTTATTAAACTTGACTTACCTACATTTGATCTTCCTATAAAAGCAACTTCTTTTATATTTGAATTAGGTAAACTTTCTTCATTCATTACACCAAGTTTAAAAACCGGTTTATTTTTTCTAAAAAATTCTTCAACCTTTGTCATGGACTACTAATATAATTTATTACTATAAAAGAGTAAGTATAAAAATTAATAAAGCAATTTTTATAATAAAATATGTTAGACCTAGTGTATAAATAATTTTTTGTAGGAGTATATTCTTAAAAAATTATATACAGCATATCTTCATTAACTGATAATTATTTTTTAAAAGGTAATATAATTAATCCCATAAATTATCACCATCACAATCACTAACATTTTCTCCTCTAGTTAAAGTTGAGTAACTAAAACCATATGATCCATTATTACAAAAATAATACAAATTGGCTTGGAATCTTCTATCCCTATAATCATTATCACCATCTACTTCTTGAACAATAGGTCTGAATATAACACTAATAGATTGTGTAGTATTATGCTTAGTAAAAGGTAAATATTTATCTGACGTGCTACATATTTGTTCTATACCTATCGTAGTATCGTTATCATTAGCCAATGCACACGGACTTGTAGTATTATTATAGCTCGTAGTGCTACCACAATTAGCATAAAGATTACCGCAACAAGCTTTGTAAATTAGAGGACAACTACTTGAAGTTCTATATGTCTTACTAGTACAACCTTGTCTGTAATCAACCCACGTACTTTGACAAGGTTTATAACATCCTCCAACAGTTTTCCAACTTCCGTTTTCACAATAGTAATGGTTACCAACATTACTAGTATTTCCACCAAATGGTTTTTCAGTTCCAGAATAATTTGCACCATTTATTTTATCACCTGTTTCAATATAATTGTCATTAACACA
>Ga0172378_10004195_pt1 | contig 13511 bp, 13 predicted proteins | sample GrowelOW332metaG_FD_119755 | JGI IMG/M metagenome (GOLD analysis project Ga0172378, IMG submission 119755) | Groundwater microbial communities from an aquifer near a municipal landfill in Southern Ontario, Canada - Pumphouse #3_1 metaG | ecosystem: Environmental > Aquatic > Deep subsurface >...
CCTAGATATTCGCCATTTACTGTATGGCCCTGCGTTATATAACTTAATTCAAGATAAACTCAATTTAAAAAAAACAGCCTTTTGGGCATGGGGTTTAACCGATGAGGTCTTTGCCTCAGGTATGATTCAGCTGTCACAGCGTCGTCAGCAATGGTCAGAATCATGGATGTTAGGTTTGAGTCTATTTAGTTGGCTGTCATGGGCAACAGGCTCATTCTTAGGGGGCTTATTTGCCGATCAAGTCAGTCAAATGCCACAGTTTTTACAAGCTGCCTTAGATTTCTTACTGCCTGCTTTATTCTTAAGCTTCTTATTGGCCGCTTTTGAGCGTAAACATACCTTTATCGTTTTGGTGACCACCCTCGTTGCTGCAATTGCTTGTTATTTTATTGATTTATCTGCGGCGATTTTTATTGGCATTGGTTCAGGGATTTTTGCCGGCTTATTTAAGCATTATGTACTGAAAAAACCTGATCCGGAACATGTAAGGAGCTGATGCATGAATCTTGAAATTATTTTAGTGGGGATTTTGGTGGGAATTGCCAACTTTGCTTCTCGTTTTGGACCATTTTTCGTGATTCAAAAGTTTCAGCAAGAGGGGCAAAAACGAGGGGCATTATGGCTAAAAATTGCTTTAGGTAGTATTGGTATTGCTGCCATTAGTGCCATGCTAGTGGTTGCCACCTTACCACCATTATTACAAAGCCCAAATAAAAGTTTTGCCATGCTGATGGGATTTTTGGTGCTCACGGCGCTGTATTTTAAATTTAAGCAAATTGTGCCTGCGACTTTAACCGCCGCCTTAACCTATGGCTTAATTTATACTTATTTTCCAATCTAAAGGAGCCATGTGCTCCTTTTTTAACATTTTTTCTGCCCTATTAAGACAAAAATCTAGGTTCTACGCCTGTGATTTTAAAACACGACCAATCCAACAGCGCCATGAGTTCTGCTATGCTAAAACCTCAACAGGTAAAGGATATTACTCATGAGCGTCACTCTTGGCACCCCGTTACAAACGTCTGCATTTAAAGTCTTGCTGTTAGGTTCCGGTGAACTTGGCAAAGAAGTGGTGATTTCATTACAACGTTTAGGGGTCGAAGTCCACGCTGCCGACCGTTATGCAGATGCTCCTGCCATGCAAGTGGCGCATTTTAGCTATAACTTAAACATGGCCGACCCTCAAGCACTCAAACAATTAATTGCCCAAGTGCAACCACATTTAATCGTGCCTGAAATTGAAGCGATTGCCACCGAAGTCTTGGTCGAGATTGAACAAGCTGCCACAGCAACCGTGATCCCATCAGCAAAAGCGGTCAATCTCACCATGAACCGCGAAGGCATTCGTCGTTTAGCCGCCGAAGAATTAGGTCTACCGACCTCTGCTTATCGTTTTGCCAACACTTTAACAGCTTTTCGTGCGGCGTGTGATGACATTGGCTATCCAAACTTTGTTAAGCCCGTCATGTCATCCTCAGGCAAAGGTCAATCGCGTGTTACTTCATTTGATGAAGTTGATGCCGCTTGGGAGTATGCTCAAACTGGTGGTCGTGTCAATCAAGGTACGGTGATTGTTGAAGCTCAAATTGATTTTGATTTTGAAATTACCTTACTCACTGTACGTAGCAAGCATCCACAAACAGGTGAGATTGAAACCTCGTATTGCGACCCAATTGGTCATCGTCAAGATGCCGGTGATTATGTGGAAAGTTGGCAACCACAACCGATGAGTGCAGCCGCCTTAACCGAGGCCAAACGGATTGCCCATAAGGTCACTACTGCGCTCGGTGGCTGCGGTATTTTTGGGGTAGAACTATTTGTCAAAGGTGACAAAGTATGGTTTAGTGAGGTTTCACCACGTCCGCATGATACAGGGCTTGTGACCTTAGCTTCACAATTTCAAAGCGAATTTGAATTACATGCACGCGCCATTTTAGGCTTACCCGTCAATACCGCGCGGCATAGTGTTGCTGCAAGTGCTGTGATTTATGCAGGCATGGATCATCAGAATCTTACATTTTCTGGCTTGAATCTTGCTTTAGCACATCCCGATACGGATTTACGTCTGTTTGGCAAACCTGAAGGCTTTAAACGTCGTCGTATGGGTGTCGCAACTGCGCGTGCCCAAGACACCACCCAAGCACGTCAGTTAGCACAACAGGCTGCAGATCAAGTTAGCGTGCAACACTATTCGGACTTTACATAATAACGGACCCTGTTCATGATCAATACTCTACCTTTGCTGAAATACACCCATGATCATCATGATATTCAAGCCATTAATCAGTGGCGCAGTGATGTAGAACAGCAGCTACAAGCGTATTTTGAACAGGGTTATTCTATTCGGGATATTATTCGTACTCGTTCAGATTTGATTGACGAAGCATTAATGTTTTTATGGCAACATGCCGAACTCGACAGCACTCATTTAGGCCTGTTTGCTGTAGGCGGTTATGGACGCCGCGAAATGCTGCCTTATTCTGATGTTGATATTATGATCTTGGCTGAAGACAACATCAGTGTTCAAGACGAACAAAAAATATCGACCTTTATCTCATCACTTTGGGATGTAGGTAATTTTAAACCCGGCATTAGTGTACGCACCATCAACGATTGCGTTGAACAAGCCACGCATGACTTAACTGTCGCCACCAGTTTAATCGAAGCACGTTTGATTGTCGGCAATCACAATCTTGCCAAATGGCCACGACGCATTGTGTCACAAAGCTGGACCGACAAAACCTTCTTTGATGCCAAGATGCTTGAACAACAAAAACGCTACGCGCAGCACAACAACACCGAAAGCAACTTAGAACCTGATATTAAAAATGCACCGGGAGGCATCCGTGACATTAACCAAATTGGTTGGATTGCCAAACGCCATTTTCGCGTCAATCGTATTTATGATTTAGTACATTTAGGCTTTATTTCCGAATTTGAACTGGAAGTGTTAGAACAAGCTGAACTTTTCTTATGGGAAATTCGTCATCATCTGCATCGTCTCACCAAGCGTGATGAAAACCGTTTATTGTTTGACTATCAACGTGAGATTGCGGCCAAATTTGGTTTTGAGCGTGAAGAACATCAATCACCCAATTATCCAATCGAACAATTTATGAAGCAGTATTATCGTACTGCACAACAAGTGTCTACTTTAAATGAAATGCTACTGGCTTATTTTAATGAATCCGTCATCACGCCACGTTTACCACAATATGAGCGTGAAATTGTCGAAATTAATAACCATTTTAAATTAGTCGATAACAAACTTGCCGTACAACACCATAAGGTATTTTCTGAAAACCCAAGTGCCATTTTAGAAATCTTTTATTTATTGGCCAATCGTCCTGAGATTGAAGGGATTCGTGCTCGTACCTTACGCTTATTAACTTTAGCCGCTAAAAAGATTGATCATGGCTTTCGTGAAAATCCAATCAATCAAGCCTTGTTTATGTCCATTATTCGCTCACCGTATCGCCTATATGACACCTTAGTGGCCATGAAGCGATACGGGGTATTGGGCAATTATATTCCAGCCTTTGGTCAGATCACTGGTCTGATGCAATATGACTTGTTCCATATTTATACGGTAGATGCCCATACCTTATTGCTATTACGCAATTTGAATCGTTTTAAAGAGCCTGAATTTACCAAAGACTTCCCTGTGGTCAGTTCTGTGTTTCAACGCCTAGCGCGCCGTGACATTGTCTATTTAGCCGCCATTTTTCATGATATTGCCAAAGGCCGTGGCGGTGACCACAGTGAACTTGGTGCGATGGATGCGATTGAATTTGGTCGTAAACATGGTTTTACCGAACGTGAATGCAATATGGTGGCATGGCTGGTACAAAACCATCTGTTGATGTCTGTCACTGCGCAGAAAAAAGATATCTCTGATCCAGACGTGGTACAGCAATTTGCTGAAAAAGTCGGGGATATGGAGCATCTTGACTATTTATATACCTTAACTGTTGCCGATATTAACGCCACCAATCCAAGCCTTTGGAACACATGGCGTGCATCATTGATGCGTCAGCTATACACCCATGCCCGTGATGTGATTCGCTCAGGCCTTGGGCGCCCTGTCAATTATCAAATGTTGATTGAAGACACCAAATTTAGTGCCAGCGAATTGCTTGTCAATGATTTTGCCTTAGAAGAGGTAGAAAAAGTATGGCAAGAATTGGGCGATGATTATTTTATTAAAGAATCAGCCGATGAAATTGCATGGCATACCCGCGCGATTTTATGCCATGGCCATAATCCTGCACCTTTGGTGTTGTTACGTGCGCATCGTAAAGCGGCACAAGATGCTGTGCAGATCTTTATTTATACCCAAGATCAACCCAATTTATTTGCCACCACAGTTGCGGTACTCGATCGCATGAATTTGGATGTACAAGATGCCCGTATTATTACTGCAAGCACTTCATTTAGTTTAGATACCTATGTGGTGCTCGATCGTTTTGGTAACTTGCTCAGCGACCCTGAGCGTGAGCAAGCCTTAATTGATGCATTGGTAAGTGCGTTGAGTCAATCGGATCAGTATCCGGGTTTAATGCAGCGCCGTATTCCACGTCAATTGCGCCACTTTGACATTCAAAATACCGTGACCATTAGTTTTAACGCAGCCTTACAACAACATATGGTCGAGCTTTCAACCCTTGACCAACCGGGGTTACTGGCTCGTATTGGGGGTCTGTTTATGATGCAAGGTTTAGACATTCATTCAGCACGTATTGTGACCTTAGGCGAACGTGCTGAAGATACCTTCTTCATCACCAAAAAAGAAGGTGAACCGATGAGTGATGCCGAAGCTCAATTATTTGCTGAGCGGTTAAAAGCTGCGCTTGATCAAGCCTCACATCAAGTTTGCCATCAATCTTAATTTATACGGTTTTTATGTTATGAACGCACAGTTGTCGTTGCTACACCCTTATCCATTTGAAAAGTTAAATCAATTGTTTGCAGATATTCAACCTGCCGATCTGCCTTTGATTGCCCTGTCTATTGGTGAACCTAAACACCCTGCACCTGCATTTGTTCAACAAGCCATTATTGAGCATTTTGAGCATTTATCGACCTATCCAAACAGCAAAGGCCTACCTGAGCTGCGTCAAAGCATTGCGGCTTGGTTAACACGTCGTTTTTGTTTAACGCATATTGACCCCGAACAGCATATTTTACCAGTCTCTGGAACACGCGAAGCCATTTTCTCTTTTGTACAAGCCATGGTTAAACGTGAAGATCAGGCTTATGTGGTGATGCCAAATCCGTTTTACCAAATTTATGAAGGTGCAACTTTACTTGCTGGGGCTAAGCCTTATTTTATTAACTGCAGCGAAGAAAATGGTTATTTAGGTGATTTTGATGCTGTACCTCAACACGTCTGGCAAAACACGGCACTGTTATTTGTCTGCACACCAGGCAACCCAACAGGTGCGGTGATTTCTAAACAACAGTTAAAAAAATTAATTGCACTGTCTGATGAATACGGCTTTGTGATTGCCTCAGATGAGTGTTATTCAGAACTGTGGTTTGAGCAAGTACCGGTAGGCTTACTTGAAGTCTGCGCTGAAATGGGACGCCATGATTATAAAAACTGTGTGGTGTTTCACTCTTTATCTAAACGTTCTAATTTACCAGGTATGCGTTCAGGCTTTGTTGCAGGTGACGCAGTACTATTAAAACCCTATTTAAAGTTTCGTACTTATCACGGCGCGGCCATGCCAGTGCAACATCAACTTGCCTCAATTGCTGCATGGAATGATGAGCAGCACGTGGAAGAAAATCGAGTGCAATACCGTGCCAAGTTTGATTTATTCCAGCAAGAACTGGGTCACCTCCTACCACTGCAAAAACCCGATGCTGGTTTTTACTATTGGTTAAAGGTCGAGCATGATGAAAAGTTTGCTAAAATGCTCATGGAAAAAGCTCATATTAAAGTGTTACCCGGTCGCTATTTATCACGCGATACACAAAGTGGCAATCCGGGCGAAAATCATGTGCGTTTGGCATTGGTGGCAGATTTAGCCCAATGCGAGCAAGCCATTCAACGCTTAAAAAACGTGCTTTAAGCGTTATGAATACTAAACTCATGTACAAAACTATAAATCACATTGCGATCCATCATTGCAATTGCTTCTAACTGCGCTGATGCCAAAGCCTGAACCACTTTGGTATCGAGTGCTTTTGAGCCTGAGCTTTTCAGCACCTCTGCTTTAACAATACGCCCATCATTGGCCAAAACGGTAAGTTTTAGGCGAACTGGATTTTTATAGCCTTGATAATCTGCGTCACTAAACTCAATTTTAGGACGACTAATCCAAGCCACTTGATAATCTTTCTTGTTTTGTTGCGCTTTTAACTGTTTTTCTAAAGCTGGATCGACTTTTGGCACATAAGGCTTTTGTTTACTAGTTAATAACGCTTTTAAGTCTTGTTCTAACGCCAATTCTAATTCTTCAACATTGGCCAAACTGAATGTGCTTAAGCCAGCGAGCAACATAGCACTTAGCACTTTGTGTGGTAAATTCATGTGTATGGCTCCAAATCATGATCAAAAACTAAGGCGATTATCTCAATCGCCTTAAATTATGTCTATTGTAACGCTTTTTCGATCTCTTCTTGTAAACTTTCGGGCTTGGTGGTTGGGGCAAAACGCTGAATAATCCGTCCATCACGCCCAATTAAAAATTTGGTAAAGTTCCATTTAATGCCATTTCCCAAAATGCCTTTACTGTTATTGGTTAAATAACGAAAGACTGGGTGTGCTTCAGCGCCTTTGACATCGACTTTGGCAAACATGGGAAAGCTTACCCCGTAGTTTTTTTGACAAAAGGCGCCAATTTCACTGTTACTACCCGGATCTTGCCCCCCAAATTGGTTGCATGGAAAACCTAAAATCTCTAAACCTTGATCTTTGTATTGTTGGTAGAGCTTTTCAAGCCCAGAAAATTGCGGGGTAAAACCACACTTACTGGCCGTATTTACAATCAACAACACTTTACCGGCATACACCGATAAAGATTGTTCTTGTCCATCCAACAATTCAGCCTGAAACTGATAAATGTTGCTCATGGATAGCTGTCCTCATCATTTTTTTCATGACTTTTTAATTCTAATGATGCTGAATTCACGCAATAACGAAGTCCTGTGGGTTCAGGACCATCATCAAATACATGCCCTAAATGTGCATCGCAGTGATGGCAGACAATTTCTGAGCGCGTCATACCATGTGAGGTATCTACATGCTCTTCTATGGCAGATGGGGTTAAGGCACGATAAAAACTTGGCCACCCAGATCCACTGTCATATTTGGTTTCAGAGCTAAACAGTGGCGTACCACAGCAACGACATACATAGGTGCCATCTTGCTTGGTATTCCAATATTTTCCCGTAAATGCAGGCTCCGTGCCTTTTTGACGGGTAATATGAAACTCCTCTGGTGATAACTCTCTTTGCCATTCACGCTCGGTTTTATTGAGTTTTCCCATCATTAAACTCCTTTAAATCTTCGACATTCAATGTCATGCTTTGGTAACTTCATATTTACGCTAGACAAGATAAAATTTCTAGCTAAATTTCAACATAGATTGTGCGTTTTCCGTAATCTATTTTTTCTTAACATACATATAATTGGATGAAAACATGTCCGTTTTAGGTAACACACCCCGTCGCGAAATTAAAAAATCTTCTAAGCTCGAGCATGTATGCTACGACATTCGCGGACCTGTGTTACGAGCGGCCAATGAGATGGAAGAGGCCGGCCATAAAATCATTAAACTCAACATTGGTAATCCCGCTACATTTGGTTTTGAAGCGCCACAAGAAATTATCAATGATGTGGCACTCAACTTACCCAATGCGGTAGGTTATACCGACTCCAAAGGCATTTTCCCTGCGCGTAAAGCCATTTGTCAGTATTATCAGCAAAAAGGCATTTTAAATATGCATGTCAATGACGTGTATATCGGCAATGGTGTTTCTGAGCTGATTGTCATGGCCATGCAAGGTTTGCTTGATGATGGTGATGAGATGCTGGTGCCTATGCCTGACTATCCGCTATGGACTGCAGCAGTGAATTTATCAGGCGGTACTGCCATTCACTATAAGTGTGATGAAGAAAATCATTGGTATCCTGACCTTGCCGACATGGAAAGTAAAATCACCCCCAATACCCGTGGGATTGTGATTATTAACCCTAACAACCCAACAGGTTCGGTTTATCCACGTCATGTGCTTGAGCAAATTGTGGCTTTGGCGAAGAAATATGACCTAATCTTATTTGCCGACGAAATTTACGATAAAATTGTCTATGACGGTATTGAGCATGTTTCAGTGGCGGCCCTTGCCGGTGATCAGCTGTGTATTTCATTTAATGGTTTATCAAAATCGTATCGTATTGCAGGCTACCGTTCAGGTTGGATGGCCATCACAGGTGATCGTTCACGCGCTGTAGATTATATTGAAGGCTTAGACATGTTGGCATCTATGCGTTTATGTGCCAATCATCAAGCGCAATATGCCATTCAAACAGCCCTTGGCGGTTATCAATCAATTAATGATTTGATTCGTCCCGGCGGTCGCTTATATGAGCAACGCAATATTGCTTGGGAAATGCTCAATGAAATCCCAGGGGTATCTTGTGTAAAACCTGAAGGTGCCATGTATTGCTTCCCAAAACTTGATCCGAATGTTTATCCAGTTCAAGATGATGAAAAGCTAATGCTGGATTTTTTACGTGCCGAAAAAGTGTTATTGGTACAAGGTACAGGCTTTAACTGGCCAACGCCTGATCATTTCCGGGTGGTGTTCTTACCTGCTGAAAATGAGTTACGTGAAGCCATGACCCGTTTAAGTCGCTTCTTAGCCAAAATGCGCTAAGATCAAAAAGCCGTGATTCAAATCACGGCTTTTTTTATAGCCTTATTGCAAAGGATTGCCAAATTTTTCCAAGTATGCCAGACCAACTGCTTGCGAGCCTTGAAAACTTAAATGATCATCATCTTTATGACGATAAATGGGTACACCATCAACGCTCGATTGACAAAGGTCTGCCTTACACAGTACATCTTTAGGATCTATTAATTTTAAATCTAGAAAGTCGGATTTTAAGCGTATTAAAATCTGCTCAAATTCAGCCGCGACTTGTGCTTCATTAGCTTTTGAAAATGTACAGGCCATGTCACGCTGTAAAATTTCAGCACGGATTTGACAATCGGCACTAATATGATTGAGCTCAGGAACATCTAATAATAAAACAACTTGATCACTTGCCCGTTCTGCATGAGTAATGGCGCGCTTTAAACCTTGGTATAAAATTTCTTGGCGCTGTTCATATACACCATCTTGTAGCTTTAAGGTATGCCCTAAATAAGCATGGTAATAGCCCGTTAAAACCACCATAGGATAATGCTGTTGGCTTAAATGCATCGTAATTGCATCATTACGACTTTTAAATGCTGTATTGATTGTCCAATTGCTGCCATTGCGTGCCAAGCGCTCGACCTGTGGCAAATATAAGGTTGAACTTTGCGTTACATCATAGCCTCTTAAGCCTGCATCGTTGGCCCATAGGTCAAACATACTTGTAGCACTATTGGCATGCGAGTCACCAATTAAAATAAAATCCACCTCGGCTTTGTCTACACCTAAACGACATATCTCGGCTGAGGAAAACTGCGCAGCACTTGGATAACCAATACATTGCGCACGTAAACGATGCGCAAAACTATTTAATGCTTCCAATTGCGCATGTATAGTATGAGAAAAACGCTCAGGAAAACCTGCATAGTGCTCAACCACTTTTGCGCTACTGACGATACTTAAAGCCGGCAGCATAAATCCCATACTAATCACGCGCCAAGGCACAACATGTGCAAAACGTTTAGTGGGTTGTTCAATGTATCGATAGGTCAACCATGCAAGCAGCACAGTCATCACCAAAATACCCAGTTGAGTGACTAAGGTATTGGGTAATAAATAAAAACCTGCAAACACAATCACAGGCCAATGCCATAAATACAAAGGATAGGAAATTTTACCCATCCATAAACTTACTACATGATTTAAGAATGGGTTATGACTTTCTGTAAATTGTCCAAGATAAATCATCGATGCTGTGGCGATACATGGAAGCAATGCCATCAAGCCCGGAAATGGCGTATGTTGGTCAAAACAAGTCGCAATCACTGCAATGATGATCAAACATACACTCACCAATACGTGCAATAAGCGCTGTGGCAACTTAATTTTGGGTAAAAAGACAATCAAAGCCCCCAAAAGTAGCTCAAAAGCCCGTACCGGCATACTGTAATAAGCTTTATGCGCATTGATCTGAAGCTGCTGCTGGGCATAATATAAAGAGGCTAAAATGCCAGCCAGTATTACCGCCCATAACCCACGGCGCAGATGCGCTTTAAACAGCATAGCTAAAATCAGTGGCCAAAAAATATAAAACTGCTCTTCTACCCCAAGCGACCATAAATGTAACAGCGGAATAGTCTCAACGCTTTGACTAAAATAATCGCCCACCTCATTTTGCATATGCAGGTTGGCCATCAAAAATGTGCCATATAAAGCACTTTGGGCATATTTGATCAATTCATCGGGCAACATCACCTGCCAAGCCAAGACACTCACTGTGACCAACACGGTAAAAAAAGCCGGTGCTAAACGTAAAACACGTTTTTTATAAAAATGGGCAATCGAAAAACATTGCTCCGTCAGCTCTTTAGTTAAAATCGAAGTAATCAGATAGCCTGAAATGACAAAGAAAATATCTACGCCAATATAACCACCAGAAAACCATGACCAACCCAAATGATTAAACACCACCAACAACACTGCAATGGCTCGTAGGCCATCAATATCAGCGCGATATGCAACACTCATAATCGTGATCAGGAGATAAAAAAACGCGCTTAGTGTACGCTTTTTTTAAAACAGCACCGCATATTTTTATACTTTTTATAGAATCAGCACCTTGATCTGAGTGCCACAGCATTCAATTTTTGTTTTAAGATCATATTCAATAGATTTTGAGAAAATTGACATGGATTACAAAATTCATTTATTAGATATTCACAATCCACTGCAAAATTATATTTGGCTGATTGAGCATCTCCCCTCTCAACAAGCCGTGGTGATTGATCCAACCGAAGCCCAATATGTGACGGATTTTTGCCAAACGCACAATTTGACCTTAACACAAATTTGGCTGACCCACTGGCATAAAGATCATATTGGTGGTGTGCCTCAATTGATGCAACAATATCAAGTCAGAGTCTATGGTCCAAGAAAAGAGCTGTCAAAGATTCCTTATATTGACCATCCCTTACAAGATGAACAAAGCTTTCAATTTCAAGATTTAAACATTGCAGTGCTTGAGGTGCCGGGGCATACCTTAGGACATATTGTGTATTTGATCCAAGATTTACACAGTCTCTTTTGTGGGGATACGCTATTTGCTATGGGCTGTGGACGTGTATTTGAAGGTACGTTTGAGCAGATGTATCAATCTTTAAATCGGCTCGCTGTATTACCACCCAACACCTTAGTCTATTGCACCCATGAATACACCCTATCCAATGCGCAATTTGCACGTCATGTCGAGCCAGACAACCTAGCAATTCAACAACGCTTTGAACAGGTGCAAGCAGAACGTGCACAGGGTATAGCCACCCTACCTAGCTCAATTGAGCTCGAGCTAAAGACTAATCCTTTTTTAAGAGCTGCTACCGTTGCTGAATTTCAACACTTACGTGAATTAAAAGATCAATTTTAAGTCTCGTGGCCCTAGATCATCTAGGGCCATTTATTACAAAATTTGATGCTGTTGGCTATAAGCATCCAAAGCCGCTTGAGTGACCACCTGACATTGTTGCATTTCATCAACACGCACCAATAATAAGCCACCCAAGGCAGGCTGATAACGACGTGCACTTCCAAAAGGCGTATATGCCACTTTAGATTGCTCGCTAAAGTACAACCAATCTTCATGACCAATTAACACCGCCGCAGGCAGCAAGCCTTGTGCTTGCATGGCTTGAATTTGCTGCTGCACCTGATCTTCAACCGTTTGCATCAAACTGTCCTGAAAAGCATAAGCATAATGCCTTTTAGAAGTTTTGTGCAGATGCACTGCTCTCTAATCTGCGATATTGTAATTGCATGTCGTTAAATGCGTCGGTAAAGCCCATCAAAGACACTTTGCGGTCTACATTGCTGCCATTGTCTTGTGATTTATAACGACTAAATAAGTTATAACCCCGTTTCATTTGATCAATCACAGGCACGGCATCACGATATAAACCTTCTCGAGCTTCCATCACCTCACCTGTATCAATACGAATCTGAGTCATAGTATTTTTTTGATGCTTACCCCCAATACTTACACTATAAGTATCATTTAAGCGCATTATGGTAAGATCGTTTTTTTGCATGACACAAATTTTAGTGTCTTCAAAAACACGTACCCAACATTTAATACGCCAACTGGCACGTGCAACTTGACTATTTAAACGATCTGCCTGCTCTTGTTGAGATTGAGATTCCACTTTGCGAATTAAGTGATTCAGTTGATCATCAACCGCACTCGCTGCTTGTGACATATTTGTCCCCAACAAAATGAGAAGCACCCCACACATTTTAGAAATATTCTTAAGCATTTATATATATATCTAATCAAGCCCCTTTTATTATAATATTTATAAAGGAATTTAAAATAGTTAAAATTAGCTAAACAATACCTTTTGATGTTTTTTTAAACTAATCATTAATAACCAACCAATTTAATAGGTTTAATTTAAATATTTAATATCAATAGCTTATATTTAATTAATAAATAAAAATATTTAAAATTTCTAATCAACTTACATATTATTTAACTCACTTTAATATAATCATCACGTGAAAATATATAAAAAATCGTTAAAATGCAAAATCAGTCACATTTTATTCAACACCTAGATATTCAGATTAAATTTTGAAGAAAATTTAACACAAAAATACAAATTGCCCCTTTAAAAAATCTGCTCTCATCCCTATTAATATACTTAGGTCACAGATACAAACAGGAGTTCTCTCGTGAAAAAGGTTGTCAAAGCAAAAAATTTAACTGCATTTCGTATTTGGTTGGAAAAGTTGGGCTATTCAGTGAAGAATTTAACCGACAATCGGGGTTTTACCTTTAGTTTTAAAAAAGAATATGGTTTAGTGACTTGTGACTTGGCAGGCAATGCACTTGCTATCCAACTGGGTGAAGAATTTGAGGATCATTTAAAAGCTTAATTACCTTGATCCGTATATCGTTAGAGAACCACATCAAGATGTCTGGCTCAGATATTTGATGAAAGCCTTCCATTGCAAAGGCTTTTTTATAACTGAATTTTAGGCAATAAAAAAGCAAGGCATATGCCTTGCTTTAATATGATGGTGGGGACGGAGAGACTCGAACTCTCACACCTCGCGGCGCTGGAACCTAAATCCAGTGCGTCTACCAATTTCGC
>Ga0172378_10004196_pt1 | contig 13510 bp, 14 predicted proteins | sample GrowelOW332metaG_FD_119755 | JGI IMG/M metagenome (GOLD analysis project Ga0172378, IMG submission 119755) | Groundwater microbial communities from an aquifer near a municipal landfill in Southern Ontario, Canada - Pumphouse #3_1 metaG | ecosystem: Environmental > Aquatic > Deep subsurface >...
CTCTATCGACATCAAAGAACAGGATGCCGCTATGAGTGAACATATCTCATATGTAAATATCGATGATATCAGAAGAAAACTCGCTCTGGAAAGACTCGACGAAGAGGAAGATGAGACCTCTGGTGCCGACACTTCTGAATTAGGGGCGGAAGAAGAAATACCTTCTGACGAAGTCAGTGAAAAAATCAACGAGCCCAGCCCAGAAGTCAGCAAGGATGATAAAGTTCCTGAGCCTTCCGTTAAAGCTGAAGCCGAGGTTAAGCCTGAACCCGTCAAAGAAGAAATCAAGCCCGAAGAGAAGAAAGATGAGGGCTTAGATGATTCTCACGTTGAAATCACTACTAAGGCCAAGATTTCGCTCGATAAGCTTGAAGAGCAGATCGAGGCTGAAAAGAAGAATAAATCCAACCCGTCCGCTCATCCTTTCTATAAATCCTACAATAAGAAAAAAGAAGATAATTCTTCTAAGAAAAAAGATGAGACTAAGAAAATCAGCGTCGCTAACGCCATGCCTATCTACACTGAAGAAGAACTTAAGCAGATGGACGAAGAGCAGAATAGCGAGAATGCTGATAACACCAGCTCTGAGGATTACGAAGAGTACGATGATGATCAGTACTACGAAAACGATTCTGATAAATAGTCTACTATGACTTTTAGGCTTAGATAACCTCTAAGCCTATCAGCCGTTTTTAAGAAAGGAGATATTGAAGATGAGAAAGCCTGTCTTAAGATTTGACTCAGTCAACAGAGTCAAAACAGATAAAAGCCAGCTGCTAAGGATTGTCTTAACTCCTGAAGGAATAATTGAAGTCGATCCTTCCGGCAAGATGAATGGGCGTGGCGTCTATATGTCTCCGACTAAAGAGACGCTGCAGAAGGCTATAACCACCAAAGCCTTAGAGAGATCCCTGGAATGCAAAATACCAGATGAAGTCTATCAAAAGATCGGAAGGTATGTAAAATGACAACTAAGGAAAGAATCTACGGCATGATAGGCCTTGCAAAAAGAGGTAAGTACATATGCTACGGAGAAGACCTTCCATTCAGGATATCTAAAGGTCAGGTCAAGCTTGTAATAATCAGCACTGATATCTCGGATAAGACTAAAAAGGATCTTGATCTGCTCATTGCCCGCAAAGAGTTGGATTCAATGCAGCTATTCACTAAAGAAGAGCTAGGCAGTGCTATCGGCCACGATCCTGTCGCCGCCAACGGAATAAAGAATTCCGGAATTATGAAGAGAATCTTAGAATTGAAAGAGGAGATAGAAAATAATGAAAAAAAAGAAGAACTATAATCACAAAAAAAGCAACAACAGATCAGGAAACAACAATAACAGCCGCTCTGGGTTTAACCACTTCTCTAATCCCAAGGCTCTTAAGCCGAGAATCGAAGGCGGAAAGTACATATATAGAGGCAACGTTACTATCGAGTCTCTATCGGCTGATCTAGGCCTAAGAACAACTGATGTCTTAAAAGAGCTTTTCTTAAAGGGAAAGATGGTCAATATCAACACCATTCTCTCCGACGATGATATAGCTGAGCTTTGTATCAACCACGGCTTCGACTTTGAGAAAGAAGAAATCGTCGCTCCGGATGAATTCGAAAAAATGAAATCGCCTGATAATCCTGAAGATTTGGTCGAGCGTCCTCCGGTGGTCACTATTATGGGCCACGTCGATCACGGTAAGACTACTCTGATCGACACTATTAGAGGCTCCCATATCGCTCAGGGCGAAGCCGGAGAGATCACCCAGGAAATAGGTGCCTACCAGAAAGTCATCAAAGGCAAGAAAATTACTTTCCTTGACACTCCCGGACACGAAGCTTTCTCCGCCATGAGACAAAGAGGGGCTGAAGTTACTGATATCGTTGTCCTCGTTGTCGCCGCCGATGATGGCGTCATGCCTCAGACTGTCGAAGCTATCGATCACGCCAAGGCTGCCGGAGTAACTATTATCGTTGCTGTCAATAAGATCGATAAGCCCGGTGCTAATCCTGAGAAAGTTAAAAATGAATTGATGAAGTACGACCTGGTTCCTGAAGAATGGGGCGGAAATGTCATCATGAAGGAAATATCCGCGAAAAAGAAGATCGGTATCGATGAATTACTAGAAAACATTCTCCTCGTCGCTGAGCTGAAAGAGCTTAAGGCCAACCCCGACAAATTAGCTTCTGGTTCTGTTATCGAAGCTAATATGGACGCCAAAGTCGGTCCGAAAGCTACCCTGCTTGTCCAGGATGGTACTCTTCACATCGGTGATTGTCTAGTCGTCGGCCACACTTTCTGCAAGGTCAGAAGAATGGTCAACGAATTCAACAAGTCTTTAAATGAAGCGGGGCCTTCGACTCCGGTTTCCATTATCGGCCTGGCTGAAGTTCCGGAAGCCGGTGATCAGTTCCACGCCTTCGCTTCAGAAAAGGAAGCGAAACAGATCGCCGAGACTAGAAAGCAGAAATATAATCTGAAGACTTCTACTAACGAGAACGACGGCATCACTATCACCAATATTTACGACAAGATCAATGCGGGCGAGATGACTATGCTCAACTTGATTATCAAAGGCGATACTGAAGGCTCCGTCCAGGCCTTGAAGGACTCTATCTCGAAGATGTCTATAGGCGATGTCGGAGTAAAAATTCTCCACGCCGCCTCCGGCGACGTCACTATCGGCGATGTTACTTTGGCATCCGCTTCTCATGCGATTATCTTGGCTTTCAATGTTAAGACCAACGGCATGGTCATCGACAAGGCTAAAGAATCGAAAGTTGAGATAAGAAACTACGATATTATCTACAAACTTCTCGAAGACCTTGAGTTAGCCCTTAAGGGAATGCTTAAGCCCGTCTTTAAAGAAGTCGTCTATGGACACGCTACCGTATTACAGGTTTTCAAAGCCTCAAAGATAGGTAAGATCGCTGGATCTCACGTCACTGATGGCGTAATAAAAAACAATTCTTCCTGCAAGATAAGGGTCTTGAGGAACGGCGAGAAGATTGTCGATTCCGTCTTTGATTCTTTAAAGATCGGCAAAGACGATGTAAGCTCAGTTAAAGAAGGCTTCGACTGTGGTATTGTTATCGATGGCTATACCGATGTGAAAATTGATGACGTGATCGAATGCTATGGCCAGGAGGAGGATAAATCCATAAATGGCTGATAAAAAACAAAGGATCGCCTCGATAGTCGGCAAGGATCTCTCAGAGATCATAATGTCTATGAGACCTGATCTGACTTCTCTGGCATCGATTAACGAAGTCGAACTTAATTATGATAATACCTTAGCCAAAGTCTATGTCACTCACCTCGATCCAGATAAGACTAATACTCTTATCAATTATCTGAATGAGAATAAGGGCATCATCAGATCTAAATTGGCTCACGAACTCGATATATATAAAGTCCCTAGCCTCGTCTTCTTAAAAGACAACCTCTACGAAGAGGCACATAAGATTGATTCTATTATTGATTCCTGGCACACGAAGGATTCAAAAAAGTAAATATGAGCGGGAGAATTATCTCCCGCTTTTTTAAAATAGTCTTTCACCCTTAAACTGGTTATACTAAATCTATAAGGTTTATTAAAATGGAAACAAAAATAAATAACTTAAGAACTAAAAAATCCATTCGGGAAAAAATGAGAGCTGATCTTTCGAATCTCAAAGAAGAATACCTTTCTTCTAAAAGAAACAACAAGATAGCTAGAAAAACGATCCGCCTCAAGTCTATTCAGGATTTCAAAACGTACAAGAAAGCTAAAATGATCATCAGAAGAGATGCCAGGCTGTCTTTACATTCCCCAAAAAATAACTTGGATTCTAATCTTGCTGCTAAAGAGAAAACTTTTATCGATAACACTCCTAGGCAGACTGATAAAGACTTTACCGGTATCGATAAGGGAAGCGGAGATTTTACTACCTGCTTATCCGGAGATCAGGTCGCCTATCTGAGAAAAGTCAATAAACTTCCTAAATATACTAAAGGAGAGGAAATATTTAATTCGGTCACCCATATTGTCGGGGGCGGTTTTGGAGTTATCTTCTTAATTGTCGGTGTCGTATGCGCTGCCGTTTATCTGCCTTCCTCGATAAAAGCCACAGGTATTACGAGCATGGCTATATTCGGCTTCTGTGCTGTCTTTTTATATACGATGTCTGCTATCTACCACGGGCTTCATGTAAATAAAGCCAAGAAAGTCTTTCAGATTATAGACCACTGCACTATCTATGTGCTTATTGCCGGAACTTACGTTCCGATATGCCTGATGTGTTTAAGCCAGATCGCTCCTTATAATTACATTGTCCTAGGCGGGATTATCTTACTGGCAGCTTTAGGTATAGCCTTAAACGGCACGATGATGGATAAAATGCCTGTGAAAATCGTATCTAATTTCCTCTACCTTATTATGGGCTGGACCATAATATGTTTTTATCCTTACATCTACCAGTCTTTAGGGACAGGAGGGGTATGGCTTCTGATAGGAGGAGGAATCTCCTATACAGTCGGGGCCATTTTCTATGCCATCGGAAAAAATATAAAGTACTTCCATTCGATTTTCCACTTGTTCGTAAATCTAGGGACTCTTCTTCAGTTTCTCGCTATCCTTCTCTACTACATAATTTTCCCGGCAATAGGTATCTAGGAGAAATAACGGATTCACACTGATTTACCTAGAATATTTTTAAAGGCGAAAGAAAAAGACGGGTCTATTAAGGACCCGCCTTTCTCTTGACACAGAATTATATAAAACTAACTATGTAGAAACAATTTAATGTCAGATCAGATTACTTCTGACTGACCATGAGCTCATCGATTAGATAGTCCTTCTGCTTCATAAGCGAAGCGTAGTTCCTAACTAACTCGACCTGATACCTGTCGTTCTTATCAACAGAACTAAGGCTAATGAACCTGCCGAATCTTGAAATCATCTCATCGACGATAGAATCAAGTTCATTGTTGACAGAATAGAGCTCATCTTCCAACGATTCACAATTTTCCATAATGTGCTCTCCTTTCTGAACAACCTTAATATACAACCATTTGCAACAGTTAGTTAGCAAACTAACTTGTTTGCTCGATGAAAATGCTTTCATAATACTTTCAGAGCCTTTTATTAGGCTTCAGTATTACAAAAATATTTTCTTCCTCCAATATATTGCCGCTTCTCATTTGATTTGATGAAATAACGTGGGTTTATTTTTTACATGATCCATTAGAATATCCTCAAATCGTGTTTTTTCTTAAAAAAACCCTGAAGTACAATCTTCAGGGCCGAATCATTTAGGTAGGATGAACTTCTAAAAGTCATTAATCTGGTTGATCAAGACTTCTTTTCTTCTAAGAAGAGTATTATAGTTGCTGACTAAAGAAGCTTTATAAGAATCATCTCTGACATCTCTCAATGTAATGAACTTCCCAAACTTCTCGATCATTGTATCGACAATAGTATCCATCTGCTCTTCAAGGGTATAGACCTCATCCTGCATTGATTCTAGATTTTTATTTTCCATTTTCTTTTCCTCCTTTGGGAACACCCTTAATATACAAGGCTTATTACTTTGCTGCACTTTCATAGCTCATGTAAACTGCTTACATTTTGTGAAAGCTATTACATTCATAAATATTCCGATATTAAAAAGATCAGTTATTACATTATTGATGAAAGATACTACAATATTTCCATACTTTTTCATTTGTTACATTGTTCCTTATCAGTCTTGTATGCTGAATTTTAAAAAAAATAAACTGCATCTATATTCAGATATGTGCCTGCAGATCCCCGCATCTTTTTAAAGTAGTTTTACAGGTATAAATTATCTATAATAAATAAAGTAGAAAGGCCAATAACGTAAACCCGATGATTAATAACATATTAGAAACTGCCGCGCCTTCAGATCAGACCAATGGTTTTGTTCAGTTCTTCCAGGATCTATGGAATTCTTTCATAACCTTTTTTAAGACAGGCTCCTTCCCGACTGACAACATGACCGCCTCAGGAATCTTAGGAAGAATCATTATCGCTTTAATCTTCTTTATTGTTTTCTTCTATATAAATAAACTTATTATCTGGTGCTTAGGTAAGGCTCTGAGAATAAGCACTTCTAAAAATAAGACCTTGAGAACCTCAAGAAGCTTCCTGATGTCGATATTAAAAGCGTTCTTGATGATTATCTTAGTGGTTTCCGTCTTGGCTATATTAGGTTTTGATCTCAGCGGGCTATCTACTATTATTTCCTCGGCAATTGTTGCTATCGGCTTATCTTTGCAGGGCATTATATCTAACTTTGCCTCAGGAATCATAATTGTCTCTAATAGAAAACACTTAGTCGGTGATTTTATTGAGGTAAACGGAACTTCAGGGACCATCAAAGAAATAGGTATCCTTGCGACTGAATTAGTCACCGCAGATAATATTATCGTCCATGTCCCTAATTCCACTATTACTTCTTCTAACGTCTTAAATTACAACACGATGAAATACAGAAGGATCAGCCTCACTGTCTCCGTCTCTTATTCTTCTGATATCGATAATATCAAAAAGATAATTAAGTATGTAATCAATAAGCAGGATGGAATCGTTAAAGAGATGCCGATCACAGTCGTCTTAGGCGAATTGGCTGATTCATCAATAAATTTCTATGTCCGCTGTTATGTCCCGACACCCATCTACTGGGATATCATGTTTTCTCTGAATGAGAACATCTTCAAAGAATTAGTTAAAAGGAATGTTGACATCCCCTTCAGCCAGCTTGATGTTAATATCCATAAGGGAGATGAGATTGCCCCTAAAATCGATATGGCATCAGTCCAGGAAGTGGCCCCTATCGATCCTGCCGCCATCAAAAATCCCATAGCGTCCAGAGAAGACGATGCGGATAAAGATATAGATAAGCTCTTCGACAAAGCCAAGGAAATGGCAAAGAAGACCAAATCCAGCGCCAAAAAGAAAATGGCTGACAAAGCCAGAAAAGCTTCAAAGAAAAAGTAGTTTTAAAAAGGTGAGGACTGCAGTCAGCCCCACCTTTTTAATTCTCATAATAAGAAAGCATATCTAACAGTGATGAATACTCGTCTTCTTCTTTTTTAATCTCCTTTTCCAGATCAGCCATTTTAAGAGGATCATTATAATAGTCAGGGATATCGATATTCCTTTTTAATTCAGCCATGGAAATCTCAAGTTTCGTCATCTTATCCTCGATTTTATCTTGTGATAAACGCGGGGCTTTCTTTTCCTGATGAATATTCTGATAGGAGACATCTTCTTTGACTTTTATGCTTTTATCTTTGAAAGCTTCATCTTCTTTTAACTTCTCGATGTCATCTAGGACCTCAGCCTTAAAGTCAGAATACCTTCCCTCGTATACATAAGGTATCCTGTCCTCAATATAAATCAGCCTGGAGGCGACGGAATCGACAAAATACCTATCGTGGGAAACTAATAGCAGCGTCCCGTTATAGTTATTTAGAGCCTCTATCAGTTCTTCTTTAGTCATCATATCAAGATTATTGGTCGGCTCATCAAGAATGAGCAGGTCATAATGATGCAAAACCAGTTCGGAGAAGATGACTCTCATCTTCTCTCCGCCTGATAAGCAGCTGCAGATTTTCTTATCGTCTTCATATGAGAAGCCGTAGCTTCCAAGATGATTATAGATCTCTTGGTCGTCAAGGCGCGGGAATCTCGATTTAATGTAATCGAATATCGATAGCTCCGAAGTCAGATTCACCGCTTCCTGCCTGAGGTATCCGATATTCAATTCGCACAAAAAATCCATGTGACCTGATAAAGGCCTGATCTGATGAAGGATAGTCCGGATAAAAGTTGTCTTTCCGCAGCCGTTTGGGCCCATGATGGCTAATTTATCTCCCCCATAGACAACCAGATTGATGCCGCTGATAAGGGCATTATTATCAAAGCCGACCGCAAGATCCCTGAATTCGATCAGTCTCTTTCCTTTTCTAGAACTGCCGTCGATATTGATATTGAGCTTAGATCTGGTAACAGTAGGCTTATCGATCATTTTCGATTCAAGCCTGGCAAGCTTTTTCTCTCTGTCGTGGGCTCTAGAGGCAAAGCGGGGCTTCGGCATGTAGAAAGTAATGAACCACTCAAGCTTTTTAGCCTCTTCCTGCTGCCTTTTATATAAAGCCAATCTCTGCTCATAGCGCAGCTTTTTCTCACCGGCATAATAATCGTAGTCCCCTTTAAACAATTCCACATGGTGTTGATCAAGCTCCAGAATCGAGGTAGCTAAGGCGTTAATAAAATACCGGTCATGAGAGACAAAGAAGATGCTCCCCTGATATCCTTTTAAGTATTCCTCCAGCCATTCGATAGTCTCGATATCCAGATGATTGGTCGGCTCATCGAGAATCATCAGATCCGGATTGGTGAGAATAAGCTTCACAAATGCCGCTTTCATTCTTTCTCCGCCAGAGAAAGAAGATAGCTTCCTTCCTAAATCATCCTTCTTGAAGCCGAATTTAAATAGCATCCTCTCAATCTTATAAGAATAGTCATAGCCATCTAATAAGGCAAATTTACTCTCGAGATCTGAGTATTGTCTAATCAGCTTCTCATCCTCTGGGGAATCAGACATTTTCTCACATAGATCACTGAGCTTAGCCGACATTTTAATGACGTCATCAAAAACTGATTCTATCTCTTTATATAAAGTATTATCCAGCGATGAGATTATCTCCTGAGATAAATAGCCTATAGTGTATTCCTTGCCGATGATGACCTGGCCCGAAGTCGGCTCTAACTGTCCGATAAGCATCTTCAGGATAGTGGATTTGCCTCCGCCGTTAGGTCCGATTAAAGCCACCCTTTCTTTCTGGTCGATGCGAAAAGATACCGGCTCGAACAAGGCTTCGCCGTTATACTCTTTTACGACATTCTGAAAGGCTGCAATAATCATATTTGCTCTCTTTATCCGGCCGAAAATAAATCTTCGGCCCTAGTTATTATACAAACTTAGCCAAGTGCATGAAAGATTTGATATAACTTTTGGTTCCGCAACCAATAGTAGCTTTGACTTTCGATGGCCTTGACATATAATAATCTCGTAAATGAGGTACTTATTATGGTAATTAAAGTTGATGGGACTAAAGACGACTTAGATTTTGATAATAATTTAGTTGAGAAGGCCAAAAGGAATAGATTCAATTCCAGATTAGCCGGGATTTTCGATTCAACCTTTTTCGCCTTACTCACTCTAACTTATATCGTCGTTTCTCTTATTATGGGCAACGAAGCCGCCGGCCCTAGCGGGCTTTCAGCCTGGGCAGTCTACTGGCCGATAATTCTCTTGGGAGGAATGCCTGGTGGAATCTTCAGATCAATCTACCACAAGAGGCTTTCTTTATTTCCCATATGGTCTGTCGCTTCAGCTGCCTACCTTTTCTTAGGGATGTATGCCGGCATGTGGCATCCTTACTGGGTTATTCTTCTCGCCATCCCTGTCTACTATTCAATCGTCGGGCCTATAGATTCACTTATCGACGATAAGAAAAAAGGCAGGATCTAAATCCTAACTATTAGGCTCCGGCAGTCAGCCGGAGCTTTTTCTTTGATCAAAAAAGCGGGAGTATCCCTCCCGCCTGAGAAAGATATATTTATTCGACCTTGTCCCAGATAATAGGATGAACCTGAACCGGCGATGATGAAAGGATAAATGAACCCGCAATATCTTTAGCGATAGTATCAAACTTAGGCTTCTCAGTATAAAGAGTTGCCAGAATATCACCGATATTGACCTTGTCGCCGACTTTTTTCGCCAGGACAATACCGGCCGCAGTATCAATCTTGTCATTCTCAGTCTCGCGGCCAGCACCTAAGCGCATGGCATCCAGCCCGATATCCATAGCGTCGATTTTAGATATATATCCAGAAGCAGAGGCGCGGATCTCATTAGAATACATCGCAACCGGGAATTTTTCCGGATGGTCGATATAGCTGACATCTCCGCCCTGAGCTATAACCATCTGCCTAAGCTTCTCGAAAGCCTCGCCAGAAATAATCTTTGACATCAGCATAGCCTTAGCCGCTTCGGGCGAATCGACGACCTTAGCCTGAACAAGCATTGTCGAGCCTGATTCTAAGCAGATATTCTTCAGATCTGTAGGGCCCTTGCCGTGAAGAGCCTCGATGGCTTCTTTGACTTCAAGTATATTTCCGACCGCGAAGCCTAAAGGTTCGTTCATGTCGGAAATCTCAGCTCTGGTATCCTTCCCGAAGTGCTTGCCGATTTTAACCATCAGCTCGGCTAATTCTTTGGCCTGGGCGATAGTCTTCATAAAAGCACCCTCTCCGAACTTAACGTCAAGAAGGATAGTATCTGCGCCCGAGGCTATTTTCTTTGACATGATAGAAGAAGCAATCAGGGCTTTAGAATCGACGGTAGCCGTAACATCTCTTAAGGCATAAAGCTTCTTATCAGCCGGATCTAAATTATCTGTCTGCCCGATAATAGCGATACCTATTTTCTGAACCTGATCTATAAAGGATTTAATATCTATTCTCGTCTTCATGCCAGGTATGGATTCCAGTTTATCAAGAGTCCCGCCAGTATGGCCTAGTCCTCTGCCAGACATTTTCGCTAGTTTTATCCCGCATGAAGCGACCATAGGCCCTAAAACCAAAGAGACTTTGTCACCGACTCCGCCGGTGGAGTGTTTATCGCATTTGATTCCTTTTATCCCGGATAAGTCTACTGTATCGCCTGAATTCAGCATAGCTTCAGTCAGATTAAAAGTTTCATTGTCATCCATGCCTTTAAAAATAATAGCCATAAGTAAAGACGATACTTGGTACTCTGGTATATTGCCGGCCACAAACCCTTTTACAAAAAAAGAGATCTCATCTTTTGTAAGAGCCTGACCATCCTTCTTCTTTTCAATAATATCGACCATTCTCATAAGTTAAAAAACCTTCTTTCTATATAGAAATCCAATATGCTACCAGCGGTCTGTAACCGCTTTATAGTATTATATCGTAGTTTAGAGGCAAACGAAATACAGGTTAGATCTTAGCTTTTGAATTACATTCTAGCATCAGTAAATCCCAAAGCCGGGAATGCTATCTTTTTATCAGTCGCCTAATAATCATACGTATTACTCCATAGAGATAACCAGCCAGCGGTCGTTATCGATGCCGGTGTTGTTATCGTAAATCCTAATATATAAAGTATGGATAGCGCTCTTGCCGACGTAAGTCAGTCTCGATTCTCCCTCAACAAAATTATAGATAAGGTCGTGCCCGTCGACAGGGCAGACCAGAGCGTGAGAAAACTTCAGGTCAGCGCAGGCTTCTGCGCCCGAGAAAGTAACTCCAGGGCCGGAAATCTGGTTATAGCATCCCGAGTCCGGAAGCAGCCTCCCGTCTCCGTGCAGAAAAACTATAGGGCTGTCTTTAACAAGTTTTCCTCTCCATATATATTCGTCGCAATCATAGACAATCGAATGGCTTTTGACAAACTGATGAGCTGGATTAAGACGGGAAGTACCGATTCTGATATAAACATCTGCTAAATCGCCTTTAGTTATCTTAGTGCGTTCCATAAGTTTATCTCCCTACCTATAGTTTACCATATAGCCTGAATTTAAATGATATAATCTACTGGTAATAAACCTATGGAAGACATGTATAGATACCTGCTTTCTTATCTAGATCAGGAAAGTATAGATAATCTTAAAGAGGAAATGGAGAAGACCAATCCTTATAAAGGCCTGTTTTTAAATAGAAGAAGATGTCCGGAAAAAGTTGTCATAGAGGAATTTAAGACGCTTAGGCAAGACTCAGTTGATAAAGATTTATATCGTTATGATCCCTCTATCGATTTTCCCGGAAGAAATCCTCTTTACGATGCCGGAGCCTATTATATTTTAGATCCGTCTTCCAGCAAGACCAGCCTATCATTAGGAGCGGGCAGAAAAGAAGTGGTCCTAGATATGTGCTCAGCTCCCGGCGGCAAGACTATCGCCTTCGCCTTAAGAAACCCCGGCTCTTTAATAGTTGCCAACGATATATCCGCCTCTCGGGCAGAAGAATTATCAAAAAACGTCGAGAGGATGGGCCTAGATAATGTTATCGTCACTTCTTTGGCCCCTCAGAGATTCATAGATTATGGCCTGGCTGATTTCTTCTCTTCTATTATCCTAGATGCCCCGTGCTCAGGAACCGGGATGTTCAGGAAAGAAGAGAAGATGAAAGACGACTGGTCATATGAGAAAGCCATGAAACTTCTTCCTATCCAAGATGAATTGTTGGAGAAAGCCTATGAACTAGTTAAACCCAATGGGACTATCCTCTACTCTACCTGCTCATATTTAAAAGAGGAAGATGAAGATAGGCTGGCTTCTTTTACTGATAAACACAAAGACATAAGTATCCGGCCTATAAGAAAAGAAGAAGGTTTTTATTTAGGTACTATCCCTGGCACAGTTCACCTTTTCCCTTCTCTATTTAAAGGCGAAGGCCACTTCTTCAGCCTTCTAACTAAAAGCGGGGAAGACAGCGGCACCTATGAGACTTATAAAAAAGCTGAATTCAGCCCTGAGCTGAATCTTTTCATCATTAAGACCGATAAAGGCAGATACGGTATCAGCCGGCCTATCAGACAGCTGATCAGCCTTCCGTTCTTAAGGTGCGGAATCAAGCTTACCGACACTTCAAAATACGCCAAGATCAAAGAGGATCACGCCTTAAGCCACTATCTGATTGATAGACCCAGTCTAGAACTAGATATAGAGGAAGCTGAAAGATACCTCAGGGGAGAAGAATTTAAAAAAGATGGCATAAATCTTCCCGATGGATCTATCCTAATATCTTATAAGGGAGTCAATTTAGGCTTCGGGCTGAAAAAAGGCGCAAGAATAAGAAACATGTATCCGAAAGGTTTACGCTATTTTTCTTTGTGACCTGTGCTATAATTTTTCTTGTAAAAGAGGCCAGAAAAAATGAATAAGTACCTTGCTAAACGAGCCTATGAGGTCGTTTCTAAATCCGATATCCTTTATATTGCTTCCCTAGCTAAAGAAGATAAGAAAAAAGGAAACAGAATAATCAACGCCTCGATAGGATCTCTTCTAAATGATGATAAGACTCTTAATGGCGTAGGCCTGATCAAAGACTCGCTGGCCGAGCATATCGATGATGACCTTTCTTACCCGCCTACTACAGGTCAGTATGAATATAAAGCCGCCGTCTTAAGATGGCTCCTGAAAGATAGATATGAAGAAATATCTTCTATAAAGAAAATCGCTATCGGGGCCACTTTGGGAGGAACCGGGGCCTGCTATGTATCTATGGGGACCTTTCTAGATAAAGAGCAGACAGTCCTTCTTCCTGACCCTATGTGGGGAAACTATAAGCAGATCGCAAAAAAGTGCTTCGTCAGCTACGACACTTATTCACTATTCACTGAAGATGGGAAATTCAACCTGGACAGTATTAGAGCGAAGATCGATGAGTATAAGCTGAAGCAGGATAACATCCTTATTATC
>Ga0172378_10004197_pt1 | contig 13509 bp, 14 predicted proteins | sample GrowelOW332metaG_FD_119755 | JGI IMG/M metagenome (GOLD analysis project Ga0172378, IMG submission 119755) | Groundwater microbial communities from an aquifer near a municipal landfill in Southern Ontario, Canada - Pumphouse #3_1 metaG | ecosystem: Environmental > Aquatic > Deep subsurface >...
TGGTGGGAAAAAAGTATAAAAGAATCCTCTTGAAAATTTCCGGGGAAGCATTATCCGGTAAAAAAGGTTCAGGCTTTGATTTTGATTTTACAAACAGAATATCAAATGAAATCAAGGAAATAGTTGATATGGGAGTTCAGGTGGGCCTTGTTGTAGGCGGAGGCAATATCTGGAGAGGCAGAACAGGAGAAGGAATGGACAGAACTACAGCAGACTATATGGGAATGCTGGCAACCTGCATAAATGCACTGGCTCTTCAGGATTCACTGGAGAACATTGGAGTTTTGACCAGAGTTCAGACTGCCATAGAGATGAGAGAAATAGCTGAGCCTTTTATCAGAAGAAGAGCTATGAGACATCTGGAGAAGGGAAGAGTTGTTATATTTGCAGCGGGAACAGGGAATCCATATTTTTCAACTGATACAACTGCAGCACTTCGAGCAGCAGAAATAGAGGCTGATGTCATACTTCTGGCAAAAAATGTGGATGCTGTATATGATAAGGATCCACATAAACATAAAGATGCAAAGAAATACGACAAATTAACTTATATAGAAGTATTAGACCAGGGTCTTCAGGTAATGGATTCTACCGCCACATCACTATGTATGGATAATAATATTCCTATCCATGTATTCGCCTTAGAGCAGGAAGGGAATATTAAAAGGGCAGTTTTAGGAGAAAAAATAGGGACACTAGTTTCTAAAGAGTAGAGGAGGTATATTATGACTAATGAAGTAATAAAAAGCTGCGAAGAAAAAATGGTAAAGACTATAAACGTATACAAGCAGGAGCTTAAAACGATGAAGGCAGGAAGAGCGAATCCTTCAATTCTTGATAAAATTGAAGTTGAATATTACGGAACACTGACACCACTCAGTCAGATGGCAAATGTTTCCGCTCCGGAGCCAAGAATACTTTTAATACAGCCATATGATAAAACCTCAATAAAGGGTATTGAGAAAGCCATACTCTCTTCCGATTTAGGATTAAATCCTTCAAATGACGGAATTGCCATAAGGCTTATTATACCTGAGCTTACAGAGGAAACGAGAAGAGACTTAGTTAAGAAGATAAAGAAGCTGGAGGAAATTGCAAAGGTTGCCATCAGATCCATAAGACGTGATGCCAATGAAAAATTCAAAGCCTTTAAAAAGGATAATGAAATAACAGAAGATGAATTTAAAAAAGCAGAAGAAAAAGTTCAGAAGGTTACTGATTCCTATATAAAAGAGATAGAAGGAATAACATTTGTTAAAGAAAAGGAAATAATGTCAGTTTAAAACCTACCTTTGGTAGGTTTTTGTATGATTTTTTATATGCAGTAAGCAGTAAGAGGAGATATGAAATGAAATTTTTCTCTAAAAATAAAACTGAAGGAATAGATTTAGACTTAAATAATATTCCAAAGCATATTGGCATAATAATGGACGGGAATGGAAGATGGGCTAAAAAAAGAGGTCTTCCCAGGTCCATGGGCCATAAAGCAGGTGTAGAAGCCATCAGGGAAATTGTTAAAGAATGCAGCAGATTAGGAGTGAAGTATCTGACTATTTATGCTTTTTCAACAGAAAACTGGAAAAGGCCTAAAGATGAGGTAAATACTCTTATGAGTCTTCTTGCTGATTACCTTAAAAATGAGTTTGAAGAGCTGAATAAAAATAATGTAATAATAAATCATCTTGGCAGCATATCAAAACTTCCTCAAATATGCCAGAATGAATTAGTTGATGCCTATGAGAAGACAAAGAAGAACACTGGCCTTACTCTTAACTTAGCACTAAATTACGGAGGACGGCAGGAAATAATAGAGGCAGTTAAAAAAATAGCAGCGGAAAAATCCCAGGATGAAATAACAGAGGATAATTTCAAAGAATATCTTTATACTAAAGGAATACCTGATCCTGACCTAATAATAAGATCCAGCGGAGAAATGAGACTCAGTAATTTTCTGATATGGCAGTCTGCTTATTCTGAGTTTTGGGTTTCGGATATAAACTGGCCGGATTTTAGGAAAGAAAATCTTCAGAAGGCAATATGGGATTACCAGAGAAGAGACAGAAGATATGGCGGAATTAAGTAGGAAGTTTTATAAGATAGAGCAGATAGTTATACGATTTCGTGAATAAGTGGGGTGGGATTTTGGATAAAAGATATTTAGGTGCTCTTATACTAGCTCCTTTTGTTATTTTCATTTTTCTTGGAGGTATTTATTTAAAATATGGAATTATGCTGCTGTCCATTTTGGGGCTTTTTGAATTTTATAAAGTCTCCAGGGTGAGAGGAGTTAAGCCCTTAAATATAGCAGCTTACCTTTTAACGATATTTTATTATGTAATAATAAATACAAAATATGATATAAATAAATTTATTCCAATAGCTCTTCTGGTACTTTTAATACTTATGTGTATACCGGTTATAGATGTTAAGTTTACTTATTTTGATGTTGCAATAACAGTTCTTGGCTTTTTATATGTACCGGTATTATTCAGCGCAATTCCGCTGGTAAACGGAAAAGAGTATGGAAAGTATTTGGTATGGCTTATTTTCATCTCTTCCTGGCTTTGCGATACGGCTGCTTACTATACAGGAAGATTCTTTGGAAAAAGGAAGCTTTGCCCTAAGGTAAGCCCTAAAAAGACGGTAGAGGGATCCCTGGGTGGAGTTTTGGGAAGTGTACTGGGATGTGCTGTATATGGATTTATATTAAATCATTTTGTTCTTGATATTCCAATGTATCATTATTTAGCAATTGGATTGATTTCGGGAATTTTATGCCAGTTTGGAGACTTAACAGCTTCCTCAATAAAGAGGAATTCAAATGTTAAAGATTACAGCAATTTAATTCCAGGTCACGGCGGAATTTTAGATAGGTTTGACAGCATACTTTTCTCAGGTGCAGTAGTATACTATTATTTAACCTATATTATTGGATTATAATATCTAAAGCTAAAAAATAAGTGCAAGCAGTAAATTTCCTGTTTAATAGATATCAGGCAGTTGCTGCTTGCTTTATCATTTATTTATGACTCACATTTTTATAAGTATGAGTACATATTTATGTTTCAGGTTACATTGATTTTCCACCTGAAGTCCCGATGTTCAGTGCAGCTAAACTAGTTCACTTTGACATCCAAATATGATATAGTAAGATACAGTAATCAACTAATTCATTAAATTTTAAATAGGAACTCCTTTTTGTATAAACAGGAATTTTTAATATTAATAAAATATTGGAGATAATATAATGAAAAATATATGTATTTTAGGAGCTACAGGCTCTATTGGAACTCAAACTCTTGATGTAATAAGAAGTGACTGCGAAAATTTCAAATTAATTTCAGTAAGTGCTAATAATAATTACAAAAAGATAATAGAAATAATAAAGGAGTTTCATCCAAAGTATATAGCTATGATGGAAGATGCTGCCTGCAAAAATGTATCAGACTACTGCAGAGAAAATAATGAAAATGTAGAGGTACTTCAAGGTATAGATGGATTATGCACTATAGCATCTATTTCTGAAGTTGATATTGTAGTTACATCAATTGTTGGTATGATTGGCTTAAGGCCAACCTTAGCTGCTATAAGAGCTAAAAAAAATATAGCTTTGGCAAATAAAGAAACTCTAGTTGTGGCAGGTGATATAGTAATAAAAGAAGCCATAGATAATAAAGTTCAGATCCTTCCTGTTGATTCTGAGCACGGAGCCATATTTCAGTGCTTAAACGGAGAAAAGTACTCTGATATTAAAAATATTCTGCTTACTGCCTCCGGGGGGCCCTTTAGAGGGAAAAAACTTAATGACTTGGCAGATGTCAGTATAAATGAGGCATTAGCCCATCCTAAGTGGAACATGGGAAGAAAAATATCTATAGACTCTGCTACACTTATGAATAAAGGTCTGGAGGTAATAGAAGCCCATCACTTGTTTAATGCAGGCTTTGATGATATTAAGGTTATAGTTCATCCTCAAAGCATAGTTCACTCTATGGTTGAATTTAGAGATGGAAGTATTATAGCTCAGATGACACAGCCGGATATGAGGCTTCCTATACAGTATGCACTTAATTATCCGGTAAGAAAAGAAACGATTATAAAAGCTCTTGATTTTTATCAGGTTTCATCCCTTACCTTTGAAAAGCCTGATATGGAAACATTTAAATGTCTCAAGCTATCATTTCAGGCAGGAAAAACAGGTGGACTTATGACAACAATTTTAAATTCTGCAAATGAAGAAGCAGTAGACATGTTTTTAAATAAGGAAATAAAATTTCTTGATATTGGGAATATTATAGAGGATTCTCTGGGAAAATTTGAAAATGGGCCTATTTCTTTAGAAAGCATATTAGAGACAGATCTAATGGTAAGAAGCTACATAAAAAATAATTTTAGGAGGTACTAATCTTGAGTTTTAGTTTTATTTTGTATATATTACTGGCTTTGGTATTCATCGGAATCCTGGTTTTAGGCCACGAGCTGGGGCATTTTACGCTGGCTAAAATTAATGGTGTTAAGGTTGAGGAGTTTTCAATAGGAATGGGACCTAAACTTTTCTCAATCAAGGGCAGGGAGACCAGGTACTCAATCAGAATAGTCCCAATAGGCGGATATGTTAAGATGCTGGGAGAACAGGAAAAAAGCTCTGATGAGAGGGCTTTTACAAATCTTCCTCCTCTTAGAAGGCTGAGCATTATAGCTGCAGGACCTTTCATGAATTTTGTAATTGCCATAGTTTTATTTGCTGTACTTGGAGCAAGCCAGGGATTTATGACAAATAAAGTAAAATCTGTAGTTCCTGATTCTCCGGCCTACAAGGTTGGTTTGAAAAACGGAGATGAAATAATTAAAATAGGAAGCAGTAAGATTTCAACCTGGGAGGATTTTGTAACAGGTATATATAACAGTAATGGTGCTCCGGTTAATATTACAGTTAAAAGAGACAGCAAAGAGATTAACTACACTATAACTCCTGTTAAGGAAGATAACAGACTTATTATAGGAGTATATGCCCAGGAAGGAAAATCAGGATTTATTTCCTCAGTTAATTATGGCTTTAGAGAAACCGGCTTTATAATAAAACAAACCTTTAACTTTTTCGGAACATTATTTAAAGGAAAAGCCACAGCAAATGACTTTGGAGGACCTGTTACTATAATTAAATTTTCAGCCCAGGCTGCTAAAACAAGTCTGTGGAATCTGGTATTTTTAATGGCGGGCTTCAGCGTTCAATTTGGAATATTTAATATTATTCCTTTCCCTGCATTAGATGGAGGATATATTTTCTTATATATTTTCCAGATAATAACCGGTAAGGAAATAGATGAAAACAAAGTAGGAGTAATAAATTATTTTGGCTTTATACTTCTCATGCTGCTTATGGTAGCAGTTACATTAAAGGATATATTTTATCCAATCAATTTATAGGTGAAATTATGGAAAGAAAAAAAACTAAAAAGATAAAACTAGGAGATACCTTTATAGGCGGAGATTCAAAAATAACAGTTCAGTCTATGACAAATACAGATACAAGAGATGCTCTTAAGACAGTTAATCAGATACTGGAGCTTACGCAAAAAGGCTGCGATATTATAAGGTGCGCAGTAGTAGATGAGGATGCTGCAAAAGCAATCAGGGAGATAAAAAAGAGAATAAAAATTCCGCTGGTGGCAGATATTCATTTTGACTATAGGCTTGCTCTGTTATCAATAGAAAATGGTGTGGACGGCCTTAGGATAAATCCCGGAAATATTGGAAGCAGGGAAAGGGTAAAATTGGTGGCTGAGGCAGCTAAAGCTAAAAATATTCCTATCAGAATAGGAGTTAATTCAGGATCTTTAGATAAGACTCTTTTAGAAAAGTATGGTAAAGTATGCCCTGAGGCTCTTGTTGAAAGCGCCCTATCTCATATAAACATACTGGAAGATGTTAATTTTGATGATATTGTCATATCTATTAAGTCATCAAATGTTATTCAGACAGTAGAATGCTACAGACTTATATCAGGTAAGGTAAGCTATCCTCTTCACCTGGGAGTAACAGAAGCAGGAACGCTTATAAACTCATCAGTTAAATCATCTATAGGAATAGGCTCTCTTTTACTTGATGGAATAGGAGACACCATAAGAGTTTCCATAACGGGAAATCCTTTAGATGAGGTTAAAATAGGAAGAGAAATATTAAAAAGTACAGGAAACCTGAAAAGCGGCATAGAATTTGTATCCTGTCCAACCTGCGGCAGAACAGAAATAGACCTTATTAAAATAGCCTCAGAAGTTGAAGAAAGACTTGCAGATTACCCTAAAAGCATAAAGGTAGCTGTAATGGGCTGCATAGTTAACGGGCCGGGAGAGGCAAGAGAAGCGGATATTGGAATTGCCGGAGGAAAAAATGAAGGCCTTATTTTTAAAAAGGGAAAAATAATAAAAAAGGTTAAGGAACAGGATCTGGTCCGGGAGTTAATTAATGAAATTAAAAAATTATAAAACTTATTATGGCTGCACCAATTGTTAATTTAATGGTATGTTTAAACAGCCTGCCGGAGACAAATCAGTTATCCTTATTTTAGCTTGCATTTATTAATAATATATGGTAACATAAACCTGATGAATACTTAATATTTTTACGTAAGAGTGGGAAATACCCACTCTTTCTATTTGAATGAGCAGAGGAGGTATAAAATGAAAGAAAATAAAATTATAGATAAAGTCGAAAGCATAGTAAAGCCCGCTGTCGAAGAATTAGGATACGAATTATATTATGTTGAATATGTAGTTGAAGAAGGAGAAAAATACTTAAGAATATATATAGATAAAACTCAGGGAATAAATTTAAGCGACTGTGAAAAAGTAAGCAGAAAAATAAGCAGTCTTTTGGATGAATATGACCCAATTGAGGAACACTATATGTTAGAGGTGTCTTCCCCTGGAATTGAAAGGGGTTTATTTACAGATAAGCACCTGCTTAGGTATTTAAATTCTCAGGTAAATGTCAGCTTAATTAATGAAGCTATTAAAAAGACGGGAAGCTTAGTTTCCTTTGACGACGAAGAGGTGACTTTATCCATGGGAGATGAAAAAGAGAAAATTAAGAGAGAAAATATTTCACGAATTAATTTAAAAGGGGATTTTTAGGAGGTAGCAGATGAATAGTGAATTTATAGAGGCTCTTAAATTAATAGTTAAGGAAAAGGGGATAAAAGAGGATCTTATTTTCTCAACTGTTGAAGATGCCTTAGTTTCAGCTTATAAAAAGAATTATCAGCAGCAGGGAACGAAAAGTGAAGAAGTAAAAGTAACTATGAACAGAGAAACAGGAGAAATTCATGTTTACTCAGTAAGAAAGGTAGCAACCGACGAAGAAGTATCAGAGGATGAAACAGATTCTTTAATATCAATGGAGGAAGCAAGAAAAATAAACCCTACCTACAATTTAGGAGATCTTATAGAAGAGGAAGTAACTCCTAAAAACTTTGGAAGGGTGGCAGCTCAGTCAGCGAAGCAGCTTGTTGTCCAGAGGATAAAGGAAGCCGAGAGAAACATAATATATGAAGAATTCATAGAAAAAGAATTTGACACTGTAACTGGAAAGGTTCTCAGAAAAGATAAAGGAAATGTATTTGTGGACCTGGGCAGAATAGAAACCATACTGGGACCTGCAGAACAGATACCAAAGGAAGAGTATAATTTTAATGACAGGCTTAAATTCTATATAGTAGAGGTTAAAAAGACTACAAAGGGACCTCAGATTGTAATTTCAAGGACTCATCCGGGTCTTATAAAAAGATTATTTGAACTGGAAGTTCCCGAAATAGCAGACGGAACAGTTGAAATAAAGAGCATATCAAGAGAAGCCGGCTACAGAACTAAAATTGCAGTTCATTCCAATGATGAAAATGTTGACGCCATGGGAGCCTGTGTTGGACCTAAGGGAGTCAGAGTGCAGACCATTGTAAATGAGCTTAAGAATGAAAAGATAGACATAATTAAATGGGATAAGCTTCCAGAAAAATATATAGCAAACGCACTAAGTCCTGCCAAGGTTTTAGATGTAGATATAAATGAGGACAATAAGTCAGCAAAGGCAGTAGTAGATGATAATCAATTATCCTTAGCCATAGGCAAGGAAGGGCAAAATGTTAGACTGGCAGCAAAATTAACTGGCTGGAAGATTGATATAAAGAGCAAATCTCAGTCAGAGGCAGAGAAGGCTGCGAATTAGAGGTGATATTATGAAGGTCAGAAAAATTCCTCAAAGAATGTGCAGCGGTTGTTTAGAGAAAAAGGACAAAAAAGAATTAATCAGGGTAGTTAAAAATAAAGAAGGGCAGATTTCTATAGATTTAACCGGTAAAAAGCCAGGAAGAGGAGCCTATATCTGCAGAAACTTATCCTGTTTAGAAAAAGCAATAAAAGCTAAAAGACTGGATAGAAGCCTGGAGGTTAAAATAGATGAAGAAACCTTTGCCAGGCTTAGAGAGGAAATAGGAAATGAATAATCCATTTCTCCAATTTTTAGGAATATGCAAAAAAGCAGGCTGTTTAGTGGAAGGCTACAACAAAACTGAGGAATTAGCACAAAAAGGCAAGGTTAAATTACTTATACTATCAACCGATGCTTCAGAAAATACAATCAAAAAATTTACAAACTACAGTATCAGATACAAATTTAAAATGATACAAAATTTTAAGAAGGAAGAGCTTGGCAGCTCTATTGGAAGACCTGAAATATCTTTAATAGGTATACTGGACAGGAATATGGCAGCAAAACTTCTTTCAATATATGAGCAGGCTATTAATTCGGGGGTGAATATATGTCAAAAATCAGAATATACGAATTGTCAAAAGAATTAGGTGTTACAAGTAAATACTTAATAGAACTTCTGGCTGAGCAGTTTAATATAGAAGTTAAAAATCACATGAGTATGATTGAAGATGAAGAGGCTCAGCTTATAAAGGAGCTATTAGCAGAAGAAGAAGAAAAGAAAGAAGAAGTAGTAGTAGTAGATAAATATGAAGAATTAGCAGAAGAAGAAATTAAAAAATCTATCAAACTAAAAAAATTGAAGAAAGCAGAAGAGGAAGAGATTATAGAAAAGAAACCGCAAGTAAAAGATATTCCAGCTCAATTTGTAGAAATAGGAGAAACTATAAGCGTTAAAGAACTTTGTGATAAAATAGAAAAGCCATATAACGAAGTTATCAGAGAGCTTATATTCTTAGGAGTTATGGCTGCAATAAATCAGGATATTGATTTTGAAACAGCAGAAAAGCTCCTTAAGAAATTTGAAATTACAGCAGTAAAAATAGATGACACCAGCTGCGTATTAGAAGAAGTAGATGAAGACTCTGATGATAAGGATACTGAAAAGAGACCTCCGGTTATAACAGTTATGGGTCATGTTGACCATGGTAAGACATCACTCTTAGATGCTATAAGAAAGGCCAGAGTTACAGAAACTGAAGCCGGCGGAATAACTCAGCATATTGGAGCTTACACTGTAACGATTAATGGAGAAAAGATAACATTTTTAGATACACCGGGCCACGAAGCATTTACATCTATGAGAGCAAGAGGAGCACAGATAACTGATATTGTTGTCCTTGTTGTTGCAGCAGATGACGGTATTATGCCTCAGACTATTGAGGCTATTAACCACTGCAAGGCTGCTAATGTTCCCATGATTGTAGCAATCAATAAAATAGACAGACCGGGAGCTAATATTGAGAAAGTAAAGCAGGAATTAACTGAGTATGAATTAGTAGCTGAGGACTGGGGCGGAGATACTGTATGTGTTCCAGTATCTGCAAAAACAAAAGAAGGTCTTGACAGTCTTCTTGAAATGATACTCCTTACAGCAGAAATGCTGGAGCTTAAAGGAAACTCAGCAAGAAAAGGAAAAGGAACAGTTATAGAAGCAAGACTTGATAAAGGTAAGGGACCTGTAGCTTCACTTCTTGTTCAAAACGGAACTTTGAAGGTAGGAGAAGCTATAATAGTTGGAAATACCTATGGAAGAATAAGGGCAATGCTTGATGATAAAGGAAATAAGATAAAATCAGCAGGTCCTTCAATACCTGTAGAAATATCAGGTCTTTCTGATGTTCCGGCGGCAGGAGACAGATTCTATGTGGTGAAAAATGAAAAATGTGCAAGAGAAATGGCAGAAGGACGTCAGCAGAAGCTGAGAGAGCAGCAGATGAAATCCTCAAAAAATGTTTCTCTTGAAGACTTATACAGCCAGATAAAAGAAGGAAAGGTTAAGGAACTTAACATTATAGTAAAAGCTGATGTTCAGGGATCTTCTGAAGCTATGAAACAGTCCTTGGAGAAGCTTTCCACAGAAGAAGTCAAGGTAAGGGTAATCCATGCCGGAGTTGGAGCTATCACAGAAACTGATATTACCTTAGCAACAGCATCAAAGGCAATAATAATAGCCTTTAATGTAAGACCTGAAACAAACGCTGTAATACTTGCTGATAAAGAAGGCGTAGACATTAAAAACTATAGAGTCATATATAATGCCATAGACGATGTTAAAGCTGCTATGATAGGAATGTTGGAGCCTGATTTTAAAGAGGTTATTTTAGGCAGAGCAGAAATAAGAAAAACTTACAAAATATCTGATTTAGGAACAATTGCTGGCTGCTATGTAGTTTCAGGAAAGATTACAAGAAACAGCAGTGTAAGAGTTATAAGAGATGGTATAGTAATATTTGAATCAACTCTGGCATCCTTAAAGAGATTTAAAGATGACGCTAAAGAAGTTCTGACGAATTTTGAATGCGGATTATCTGTAGAAAAATTTAATGATCTTAAAGAGGGAGACATTATAGAAGCCTATACCATGGAAGAAGTTAAAAAACTAACTCTATAGAAGAGGTGATATAATTGACTAAATACAGAAGCGGAAGAATTAACGAAGAAGCCAAAAAAGAAATCAGCAGTATTATCCAAAATGACATAAAAGATCCCAGGCTTACTGCCATGGTAAGTGTGACCGATGTAGATATTACTAAGGATTTAAAGTATGCTAAGGTATTCTTAAGCATTTTTGGAAATGATGAAGCTAAAAAAAATACAATGGAGGCTCTTAAAAGTTCAGTTTCCTTTATCCGGCGTGAAATGTCTCATAGAATGAACTTAAGAAATACTCCTGAGATAGTCTTAAAAGAAGATACTACTATGGAAAAAGGTATGCATATAGATTCCCTTCTTCAAAAAATCAAGGAGGAATCGGGCAGTGGAACTAAATAGTATAATAAACAAAATTATGGAAAGTGATAGTATAGCCATCACTTTCCATGTTTCTCCTGATGGAGATTCTCTGGGAAGCAGTCTGGCTCTATGGGCAGCTCTTAAAAAGCTTAATAAAGATGTTAAAATAATCTGCAATGATGTTATACCGGATGTGTATAATTTTCTGCCGGGTATTGGGAATATATCAAAGGATAATAAGTTATCCCCAGGTTTTGATCTGGTAATTGTACTTGACTGCGGAAATAAAGATCGGATATGCTCTGATATTAAATTTGACGGAAGCTGTTTTATAATAAACATAGATCACCATAAATCAAATGATAATTATGGTGATATTAATTACGTGGATTCCACAGCTGCTGCTGTTGGTGAAATAGTATATAAATTAATAGAAAGTCTTAATGTATCCTTAGATCCGGATATTGCTTCAAATATATATACATCCATTCTAACTGATACAGGAGCCTTTAGATTTTCAAATACCACAGCAGACACGCTGAGAATTGCATCAGAGCTTTTAGATAAAGTTAAATTCGATTTTTCTGATATATATAGAAGAATATACTACAGCAAGGATATTAAAAGGATTAAGCTGTATGGTCTTGTAATAGACAGTATGAGGCTTATTTTAGATGGCAAGGCAGTTATTATGACAATCACCCGGGATATGCTTAAATCATTAGAAACGGAGCTAGGTGACACCTCTGATGTGATTAATATAGGCATGGAGATTGATTCTATAGATACAGGTATATTAATAAAGGAAACAGAAGAGGGTCTTAAGATAAGCTTAAGATCAAAATACCTTTTTGACGTTTCAAAGGTTGCCTCCAAATTTGGAGGAGGAGGGCATATAAGAGCTGCAGGACTTACCTTAAACACAACAATAGAAGAAGGAGAAAAGCTTCTTACGGAGGCTTTTATAGAAGAATTAAATGCAGGGAATAATAAATCTATATAAACCAAAGGGCATAAGTTCCTTTAAAGCTGTGGCGCAAGTTCGGAAGCTTACAGGTATAAAAAAAGTAGGTCATACGGGAACATTAGACCCTATGGCCAGTGGAATTCTCCTTATATGCATAGGATCCGGAACTAAGTTTTCAAATTATATCATGTCCGGCGAAAAAACATATACAGCAGTTCTTAAACTGGGTATAACTACAGATACCTATGATGAAGAGGGTACAGTTCTGGAAGAAAAGGATGTTTATGTAAGTGAAGCTGAAGCTGAAGGTGCAGTTTTATCTTTTGTTGGTGTTCAAAACCAGCTGCCTCCTATGTATTCTGCAATTAAAAAAGATGGAAGGAAGCTATATGAACTGGCCAGGCAGGGGATAGAAGTTGATAGGGATGAAAGGCAAATAGAAATATTCAGTTTGAAAATTCTAAATATAAACCTTCCTTATATAAAATTTGTGGTTCACTGCTCCAAGGGAACCTATATTAGAAGCCTTTGCAAAGATATAGGAGATAAATTAGGCTGCGGCGGCATTATGAGCGATTTAGAAAGAACAGAGAATGGACTTTTTAAAAAAGAGGATTCTGTAAATCTTAAGGATTTAAATAATGATAATATAAATGACTATATTAAACCAATAGACTCTGCTCTTCTTAATTATCCCAGATTAGATTTCTCATCAAATTATAAAAAGATTCTTTTAAATGGAGTTTCAATTAATGATAAAATATTAATAGAAAATCTCACATTAAGCCAGGTATATAGAGTTTATATAGAAGGCAGCTTTATAGGACTGGGCAGATGTGAGATAAGCTATTTTAAAATGATTAGATTATTAGTATGAGGTAATTATGTTAGTTTCAGCAGATGATAAAGATATAAATTTAGAAAAAAGACCATATATTGCTTTAGGAAATTTTGACGGTATACATATAGGACACAGAAAGCTGATTAATAAGGCCTGCTCTTTAGCAAAAGATAATGATGGCTTATCTATGATATATACTTTTAAGGAGCATCCATTAAAGCTTATAGATGAAAGCTGTGCTCCTCCGCTTCTGATGGACAATGAAAGAAGAATAGAAGTATTCGAAGCTCTTGGCATAGACGCAGTTAAATTTCAAGAATTTGATGAAAATATTATGAAAATGGATCCTGAGGAATTTATAAAAAATTTAACATATCAGTATAATCCTCTGGGCATAATAGCAGGCTTTAATTTCAGATTTGGCTATAAAAATTCAGGAGACATAAATTTAATCAGAGAATTACAAAATAAATATAAATATAAA
>Ga0172378_10004199_pt1 | contig 13507 bp, 10 predicted proteins | sample GrowelOW332metaG_FD_119755 | JGI IMG/M metagenome (GOLD analysis project Ga0172378, IMG submission 119755) | Groundwater microbial communities from an aquifer near a municipal landfill in Southern Ontario, Canada - Pumphouse #3_1 metaG | ecosystem: Environmental > Aquatic > Deep subsurface >...
AACTACCATTGGTTTATCTTCTGTTATAATTCCAATACTATTAGCCATGGTACTATCTTGCACCTTTACCTTTATAGTGGTAAGCTTGTTACGTGTAAAACGTATGTTTTGCGACGCAATAGGAACCTTTACACTATCTGCATTCAACCAGTTTATAGAAACAGAGATCTCTTCGGAATATTCTATACCGGAAGTAGCACTACTTGGATTTTGTATCCATGAAAAAGTGAATATATCCTGTACTTCTGTATTGGAAGCCTCCAAGGTTAAAAGTGGGGCATCTTGCATTTGAATATATAGCTTACCACTCTGTAATCCTTCCGCAACAAATTTAGCTCCAAATACCATTCGATTCATATTGATGGTAACCGTACTGTCTTTTGTTGGAACATAATCTCTTGTTTCACCGTAGTAGCGGTCAACGTTTGGTCTAGCAAATAAGTCACTACCACCATTTGATTTTGATAAGTGAGTGTGGCCGTAGGATAGTCCATTTAAGTAACTATCTGTAGAATAGTAAATGTCGGATAGTTGAAATTGACTGTAATCAGCATTAGAAACATTATAAGGAGAAAAGGTAAAATAGTTTCCATAATTTGGAAGTTTACTTTTAGCGTCCACGATCATAGTGCAAACAAAACGATATTTGTAGCCTGCCATTAATTTTATGCTCATTTTTTCTTTATCATCAAAAAGGCCGTATGCATAGGGCTTTTCCGGTTGATAAGTCCCATCCGCATAGGTAGAATCGGGTATTGAATAAACCTGAATACCGTAGAGATCAGTTGAAATAGCACGCGTTAAGGGTGAATCTGTAATGCTCGTAATTTCGCCTGTTAACCCAAAAGAAACCGTATAGGTTTTTGCATCCAATGGTGGTGTTAATTCTGGTTCGTCTTGGGTACTGCAACTGCTAAGTAAAAGCAGGATTGAAAACATCGATAATAATTTCTTTTTCATAATTTAAAATTTAGTAATTTATATTGAGTGATAAGGTTTGATTCATTCATCTACAGACTGACATTCTCCTGTTTTATAACTAGCTATTGTAGCTTCAAGTATTTGAATCATTTCCTTACGAAAAGATTCGGGAGATAATACTGCCAATTTATCTCTATGCCAAAGCAATTCCTGTTTTAAATCGTAAGTTGGCCTTACAAATATTTCGAAATCGGTATAATCATCTGTTTGATTTATAATTTCTTGTGATGTGTGAAGTGGAACGTCTTTTATGTATTCATTTTGTGGCCAGAATGCGCGAAACCGAATTGTAGTTGGCTCAAACTGACGGATAATTCCAAAACAATGCTCAAAATAGGCTGTTGAATTTAAAATAGGTTGTAGCTTAGATGATATCTCAACTTTGCCATCCTCAATTAGTTCAATCTCCTTTATTCGTTCCAAGGCGCAAGTTATTGGACAATTCATTTCTCTATTTTCTCCTATTACATACCAACGTTGTTTGTACAGACGAACAAAAACAGGTATTAGTTCAATGGTTTTCGCTTTTTTATAATGTGATTTATAAAGACAACGAAGAGTACATTTCTTGTCTATTGCATCCATTATGGTTTGCAATAAAAAAGCTCCAGGTGGTGCTTGTTCAATAATCACCTCATCACGCTGGTTTACTCGTTCAGAAAGACTAGACAAGCGAAATGCGCTTAATAACCATTGCTGTAATTCGTCGTTTCTTAAACTCTCCGGACGTTCTATTGTATATGTATTACCATTTCTTTTGTCACATTTTATTTCAACGTACATTAATGATTCAGCGAGTCTGCGATACCGATTAAAAGTCCGTTCTGCTAAATGGTCTCCATCTTCGTTTGAAGAAGAATACAACCACTTCTTTTGTATTTGCTCTAATGTTAATGGTTGATTGCTAAGTGTATCGATTAACCAAAGGCAAAATTTATACTTAAATATCATTCTCTTCCTCCTTTCCAAAAAGAAAATTGCAAATTGAGTTGCTTAACGATCTACTTAATTTAACAAGGATTTTTAATGATAATATAAAGTAAATGGCTATTATGACAACAGTTTGCCATTTTAAATCGAATAATGTAGGGGCATTCGGCTCAAGCAAAATTACTATCAGAAATGCAATAATGCACAATACCGTAGAGCATCCGGATAAAGCTAATAGAAAAAAAATTGTTGTTATACATCCTCTCATGGCTTTTCTATTTTATGATGAAATAAATGATTTTACTAATAATAACATAACTAATGTAAAAGGCTATCCCCCCAATTAAAATACATGCGGCGAATAGCCAAATTACGTTTACAGCATATTGTTCTTTCCAAACTCCTACAATATACAGGATATACATTAATACCATAGGAGAAGGTAAAAGGCATAGGATTATTGAAATCCATTCAGCAATATTTTTCTTTTCCATTTTTTATTTATTAGTATGGTTTTTATTTGCTGATTCTTTCTCCCTTTTCTCTTCTTCCTTTAGTTCTTCTAATCCTTCTTTTGCTCCTTCCCAAAAACCTTTCGAAAGAAGTAACCACCCTAATAGGTATCCGATACATCCCAATAGCCAAACATTCCACGAAAATGCTTCCGCAAAAGCAAGCCCTACAACGATGCCTATGCCACCATGTATCAAGCCTTTAATTAGATTGCCAATAATTTCCATAACAATTTTCACATTTACTTAATTTATTTTTTGCAGTATCATTCAACTATATTGAATGATACTGCAAAAGTAAAGTTGCAAACTGCCAATAACCGGCCGGATCTCTATATAAGTTATATTTTATTCACTTTTTAAGCTCTGGATTTATTCTTATTATCACAATTCTGAAAGTATTTTTGAAACGTACCCATCATGTCGGAACCATTTGTGTGCCCAATTGGGCACCATAAATATAAATCCCGAGATGTCTTCATGTGGAGCACAATCCAGTTGGTTCCCAATAGCTGAAGCCGCATCTTCAATAGAAATATTACAACTAGAGGCTAATTCTTTACGTAATAAATCATAGGTGATAGCCCTTATCATCGAGGCCGTTATCTTATGTTCATTTACAGATGGTGCTGTTTGTGGATTTTCAAGAAGTATTCTTTTTATTTCATTTACATTGGGTGTTTTCAATACTGGACCAACTCGTAAACCCCAAAAACAATATTCCCCTTCAACTTTAAACATCTTAAAGCCTTTGATCGAATTTCTGTAATTACACTCTTCAGCATATTTTTTTATTTGAAAGTTTTTTATGTGTTTCGCCAACTCCGGGATTATTGGTTGATGACTTAATTGTCCATAAGTATATCTTTCTCCGTTAATCCCTCCACTTCCAGATGGAATGTCTTGGTCATTAACCGTGCAAAACTCAACATTCTTTATATTGTTAATGTGTGGATAGTCATTATATAACTCTTTAAATGCAAATATTGATTGATCAGATATCTTCATGAATTAATAATTTTAGTTCTTTAATTTTCAATAATCTCAATAAAATCAACGTATTCAGTGTCGAGTTCAATAATAGCTTTTTTTATTGTTTCGTTTTTTATTGTTGAGTTTATAAGAGACATTTTGCTTTCGTCTATTTCTTTAAGCTTATTATTAAAGTTTTCAATGATATTGATCTCAACTTCTTTCTCAAATTCTCTTCTAATTTTTGTAATATATGAACGAAATGAAGCTTCAAACTCATCCTTAGCAGATTTGATAGCATTGATTCTCTTTTTTTCCTGATTGAGTTCGTATATTTCCATTCCAGTTGAAAGTATGAATGAAACAACAGGAATGCCGTATTTTAATGTTTTGCTCAAATTACTAGTGATCTTCACTGCCTCCCATGATTTAAATTTGTGACCGAAAAATTTACCTGTGTTATAAATAGCTTTATGCATCTGACTACCAGATGCCTGACTTATTTTTCCAAAGAGGGATATATCTGGAATTTTTTGACCTATTATATTGTTGCCATTTTTTAGCCATTCAAGTATTTTTCTTTGTTTTTCCAGATTGCTTCTCTCTTCTATTGATATGTTTGGTGATTCAATTTTTGCTTCTAAATTCAAGCTAAAGAGTTTAATTGATTCTTTATTAATGAATTCATCTATGTCTTTTATTAGTTCTTCATAGATATTTGTCGTAATTTTCTCAATTTCATTAGCAGTTTCAACGTTATATTTTACAATTTCCTTTTTAAGACTTTCAATTTCGTTCTCTATATCTTTATCATTTAATTCTCCAATTTTAGAAGAAACATTGTAAATATCTTTAATACAATTTTCTTCGAAATTATTTAATATAAGGGCTACTTGTCGTTTAATATTTATTAAGCTGTTTTGTAATCTCGATGTATATTGTTCATATAGTTTTTTTAAATTGGGGTCAACTTCTGTAATTGCTATATTTGTTAAATGTCCTTTAAGAATTCTGATTGGCGTATCAAATCTTTTTTTGATTAATCCTTTTTTATGAACAAATTCATTTAGTAGATTAATATATGTGTTGAAATTACTTAATTCTATAAATTCTTTATCTTTTTCATTGAGTCCATCAATATAATCGGCGGCATCAATAAAAACTACTTTAAAATTAAATTGATATCCTTTTTCTTGAAATATTGCATTGATAGATTCTGTGTACTCTTGCGTAAGAGTATTAAATTCTCCAGCCTCCATTGACATTTTATTGACAACAATTAATATTTTATCGCTTAGCTTCTGATTATAAGCCAAGTCAATAAAATTATCAAATATAATATCGTCAAATAGTTGGCTTGTTAATACATAAACAATTAAATCACATTCTTTTAATGCATTTTTTGTTCTTTCATCATGTTGTTCAACTTTACCGGCAAGAATGCCAGGCGTATCCATAAGAATTATATTATTCCATTCGTACTCTGAAACGATGTTGGTTGCGACATTGGCATCAATTTTAATGTTTTTGTTACCTGTTAATGCTGAAATAATTGTAGATTTGCCAGAGCTGTATTGGCCTACAAAAGCAATTTTAAGATTGCTTCGATCATTTAACTCTTTCAACTCGTTGATAAGAATTTCTTTTTGATTTTTATTTTCAGTATAATCAAACAAATTAATTGTTTTTGAAACCAGTTGTTCTAGCTTTTTACTTAGTTCCGCAATTTTAAAATTTGTATTTTCCATTTTATTTTATAAATTTTATAGTCATTTGTGTAAGTATATTTGCTAATTCTATTTCTTCCTCAGAGAAAGAATGAGGACATCTTATATCCATTGATCCTTTCTCCCATTTCCTGCACACAGAAATATCTGTCATGATATTATCAAGGTCATATTCTGCAAGATTGGTTCTTTTTTGTTTGTTTAGAAATTCTAAAATTCTAATTGCAAAAGCTTTATTAAACGCCTTTTCTGTATCTTTAGATCTTTCAATAATTCTGTTCAAATCGTTAATGATTTGTATAGATTCATTGGTTATTGATGAAAAAGAATCATTTATAATTCCAGAGATATTACTAATATTTTCTGAAAACGAATTGATAATTGTACTGAGCTGTTCTTTCTCTATTTTATCAATATTGCTGATTAGTGACTCGGCTATCTTTTTTTTGAGTATATTGTCTTTTTCTTCTTTTGATTTAAATAACTTATTTACTGCATAAGTAAGAGCAGCTCCAACACCTATAATAATAAGTGTGCCTAATACAACCGGATTAGCTGTAATAGCCAATGCAGCAACGGCTTTGATTCCAATGACTTTCGCTGCCAAGGATAATCCTGTAGCGATTCCACCTAAAGCTAATTTTGCATAAAATTTTGAATTAGTATTTTTTTTTCCATTTATTTGGTTAATTATTTTACGCTGTTCTGTTTCAAAATAGAAGTCGTCAAGGCATTCATTAACTCTAGCATTAATTGAATTCAATAGATCAGAAGTTATATTGTTTATTGATAATTTTAGAGACCCATTTATTCTTATATTTTCTACGTCATTGTTCCAAAGAGTTTGTATGTCCTTTTTTTCAAAATGACGTTCCGTGAATGGTTTTACATTATTTCTTTGTTTTTGATAGGAATTCTTGATAGTTTCTTGAATTAATATTTTCGATTTTTCCTTTTCCTTGTTTATGAATTGTTTTATTTCATCTCTTTTCTTCATCAAAGAGTAACTTTGATGGTAAATCGAATCATAGCTTGATTGAAGTTCCTCGCGTATTGTTTTTATCTGATAGGTGCATCCATCGATTATGTTTTGTGATTTTTTTAGTCCTCCAGTTTTATAAACAGACTGCTTAATTTTATATATGAATTCTTTAATATTCGAGCCTTCAAAAAATGCCTGTCTATCATTTTCGGACAATGATAGATCCGAATAATATTTTTTTGCAGCTAACAACTGTAGAGGAATTATTTCAATAGCGTCAAAATTGTAATTATCACCTACACATTCTTTAATGCGATCTAAATGACCTTGAATGTTTTTTTCTTCCTTATTATTTTTCCAATGTAAGGGGTTGTTAAGAAAACGTTCTTTCCGTGTTGGGTGATCTAAATTTTCTTTTACGTTAAGAATTATAAAAAGAGGTTTATTTTTTTCTTTTAAATTTATAAGGAAATCAAACTCCGTTTCTTGAATTGAATCATTCGTAACAATATAACAAATAATATCAGCTTCATCGACAATGGTTCTGGCTGTTTCCGTGTCATTTTTTCCTCCGGGTGCACCTATCCCGGGAGTGTCTACAATTCGAATATTTTCCCAATACCAACTACGGTTATATCTTGTCGTACGTAATTTTCCGCTACCTATATCATCTGCATCTTCATGAGTTATTACTTTATGCAGTGTGCTTTTCCCTGATTTAGTACGGCCCATAAAAGCGATAGTAAAGTAATTGATCGTTCTTCTCTTTTTATTTATTATTTCTAAATTCGATTCTAAAGAACTTATGATATTATCTTTTAGTATGATATTCAAATGATCTAGATATTCAAACAAAATTGCAGTATTTTCATCTTCTTTTTTTTTGTTTTTAATGTGTTCCAAACGACTTTTATACTGGTCATAGTAATTGGATAGTGTTGTGTTGTATTGATTCATATATTTATCAATGATCAACAGATCATCGTGCGCCCCACTTGTAATGCTTTCTATCTTTTTAACAAAATGTAATCCGGATAGTAACTCATATTTGTCATCAGAATTTTTATCTTCTTTAAGTTCATATATTAGCGCATTAAAGATTGATCTCAGAGATTCATGCCACAGAATTTCTTTTCTATTACATCCGTTTGAATGATTAGCTAAAGTATCATTTTCAATAATTGCTAATTCGTCTTTAGAATAATCCAACTGATTGGCAATATCCAAGACAAATGCTTTTTCTCGTGTATCATAATATCCATCAGCATATATTATCTGATAAAGATTATTGAATAGAGGTTTTAAGTCACAATTAGATTGTTTCAGTTCATTTATCAAATCTTTAATAGTGGTTTTGTCATCAGAATCTGCAAAGATTTTTGCTTGTTCAATTTTAAGAGTTTCAGATGGAGTGAAAATTTTGTCGTTAATACGAAGCTCTTTATCGTTAATCTCGCCATCAGCAACAATGAGATAAGATATTAATAAATAGGATAGTTCGTCAAAATTCATTGATTGAATAAGTTTAAAATGAGTAGTATCAATGTTGCAACAATAAAAATAACCTGTAACAATGTAGTTTTTTTATCTAATTTATTTAAATTTGAAAGTGTGTTATTTAGTTGATTAGATATGTTTATGGAATTTTGACTATAGTTTTTTTCGTTTTGTTTTAATTCTTTTATAATGATTTCGGATATACTTGAAGAATTACTATTTATTTGTTCGGAAAGTGTTTGATTATTATTATTTAGTTCGCTAATATTTGATTCAAGTTTTTTTTCAATTTTGTTAATATTAGAATTCAATACATTTAGAATTTCTTTTTTTTGGAGCTCAACGCTATTTGCTATAATTTCATGATATTGTGCTTGTTTGTCTGTTATTTGATTACTTTTAATTAATAGCTCTCTATTCGTTTTTTGCAGTATTTCTGTTGATCTATTTAATTCATTCTTACACGAAGAAATAATGTAATCGTAATTGTTCTGTAGCTCCTTAGTGGATATCTCCTTCCATTCATTCAAAGAGGATTCTAATTCTTGATTCTTTGAGGTTATATTTAAAAGTAGGTTGTCTAGATTTTTGAATATTTCTAATTCTTTATCTTTTGAAAATTTATAATATTCTTTGAGTTTTAAATTAATTATCTCAGTATTTTCTTTGTGTAATTCTGCTATTTCATTTAAGTGTTTAATTTTTTCTAGCTCATTAATCAAATCATTGAAGGCTACTTCTATATCAACCGTGTTCATAAATTGCATACTTTTTCTTTTAATATTATACTAACTGTTTTTTGTACATAATGTATTATTATGTATTTATTGCAAATTTAATTAATTATTTTTTAGTTTATTAAATTTAAAGTTAATTAACTTGAGGGTTTATTTTGTATTAATAAAACAATAGTGACGAATAATGAATATATCACACCAAATGAGTCACTTGTATCACTCACAAATGTGCCACTTTTCACAGGCTGTAATTAGATTACTAAAGGTAAGCGTTCAATACTCGGCTCTTGTTTCAAAAAGTAATTCCGTTTAGATTGTAACTATTCGGCGAACGTTAGCCATTGGCAGGAAAAAATATCTCTTCTGTGGTAATGATGATGCAGCGGTACGTGCTTCCATAATTTATTTGCTTGTCAACAGTTGTAAGGCTGTATGTGTAGATCCTCGAGAATGTATGATAGATGTCTTGAGAAAACTACCTATATATAAAGACTCAAAAAAGAATATCTGTGAATTACTCCCAAAATACTGGGAGAAGAATTTAAATACGTCAAACTCGTATCGACTTGAACAAACTTTAAACAAGTTCCGCCAGCTTTAACAAAGTCTTCTAAAGTTGGCGGAACTTGTATTATATAATATGTACTTTATCAGAGGCTTACATATTTGCGGAGTAACCAAGCATAGTGTTTTGCCGGTCTAATTGCTAAATAGTTGCCGGTTGATAGTCAGGTTGAATAGATACTATCTCCCAAATATCCTTATCGTGTGTCTGGTCATAACCTATCTTTTTAATTGTAACACGCTTGTGCATTTCAAACTCATCTACTGTATATTTTCCCAAAGTTGACCTATGTAGAAAGGTCGTTTGTCCATTAGCTGTTTTTATGATGAAACCATTCTTGTTTTTATCGATCACATCTCCTATATATGAGCTTCCTAATGGAATATCATTACCTTTAACTTTGGCCTGTTGGTTTTGGCTGTTTGTAGGTACGGCACTCAGATACAGCAGTCCTTTTTCTGGATCAACAAAGGAAAAATACATCTCCGTCATATTATTGGGTTGTAAACCTAATTTCGCTGCTTTCTGTTGTTGCCGGAGGTTCATAAATGCCTCACGTTTGCCAACTCTAAAAATCAGCATCTTTCTATCATTTCGTGCCGTATACTCAACTTTCACGGGACAATTTCCATCAAAATCTTTTGTAATTATAGCGAATTTTACCCCACTTAGTTCTATAAGCCCATTTTTATAAGAACCTATTTCGTCATATTTGAAAGGAATAATCGTTGTGCCATCCTCTCTTTGAATACCCCATCTACCTATCTGGCAAACTTTTATTAGACCATTATCAAGTTTCTTTTCCTCTGTTTTTATATGTTGGCAATTGTCATCAATAAGCCCGTTACGTCCATCGATTATTACGTTCGCAATGTTTAAAGAATTGAGTTCGCTAATATAGTCATAGTTACTTAAAATTTCATTTCCTTGAAAGTCTATTATACAATACATTCCATCACTTACAGCTATAACCTTATCTGAAGACCAAATGTCAAGTTTAGAATAACAAGCAGATGTCAGAGGGACTCCCCTTTTTGCCATTATTCCCCAAAGTAAATTACCATTCACCTCTTTTACATATTTTGCTCCTATGGGATTAAAGTCTTCTATTCGTCTTATCTCAGAGTTGAGTGGTGTATAATCATTTTTGTCGAACAAGTCGTATAATCCGTTTTTAACTCCTTCATACCATCCTGTTCGAGAATTAATACATTCATATTCAAAAGGTATCCTGATTTCACCATCTAAAGAGATAAGTCCGTATTTATCTTCTTTCCTTCCAATAATATATTTTTTAGTAGCTCTGATTATCGCATCGAGTTCAAAAGATTCGACAAGTAATTGTGATTTATCTTCTGTTATCAGTGCCTCTTTTTCTTTTTTCCATAATTCATCTAGCTCCTCAATGATTCTCTTGTTTTCATCTTCTATGTCTAATGTTTTTATTTGAAATTCTGGATGGGCTGCGAAATATTCTTTCTCTGCATCGAAGTAATATGGTTTGTAGGTGTTATCATAAGTCAGCTCAGAAAGCGTCACAAACTTCCCACCTAATTCGTTAGATGAATTCCCATTCAGATATTCCCAACTTTCATCTGTTTTAAGCCAATTGCATTTCAATACAAGTTCTCCTCTTTTCTCACTTTCTTCTTGGGCAGCTTTATCAAAAATAAAAATATTTAGTTTATTATTATAATAAATGTCCTTCGTCATCATATTGTTCAAGTTGACGTGTTTATTTTGTTCGTCAAAATTGAAAACCCAAATGATAAATTTCTTGTTGAGCCGATAGAATAAATCTCGCTCTGTTATTACGCTAACGAAGGTTGTACTTAATTGTAGTTCGAAAGCTATTTCTTGTCCCATGAAGTTTGCCAAAACATAGGGCCGCCTCCATCTGATTATAGGATGATTCCCCATAATTGTATTCTCGGTCTTTACATCTAAAACTCCAGATGTCTTTTTTAACAATAGTGCTATTTTAGCTTTTAATTTTTCGTGTCGCTCACCTTCGTTGCATCTAGAATATTTTTCTCGGTTAATTTCTTTTTTAGTCTTTCCTGTTGTTGTTTTGTAATCGCACTCATCGCTATCTCTCAAATGTGAGAAAAATTTAGCCATACCTCGTTCTAATTTTTGGCCGGAAATTTTAACCATTTGTCCGCAATACTTACACACGTACTTAGGTTTCTTCAGATATATCGCTTTTTGCAACTCTGTCCTAGCTTTAAAAATAAGATTTTCTGGTTGAGAAAAGAAAACGCCAGCATTTATCTCTGAACCAGTTTCGATATCGATGACGGTGTCTATGGTGCGCTTAGTATCATCAATATAAGAGCCTATGAATATATTTTGTATTGGCTCTACTACTGTTATAGTTTCTAGTTTTACTTCAATAGTTTTGGATGTCTCTTTTACTTCTTCTGTGAGATGGTTATCTTTTTCTGAATCAGTTTCAGGAGGTATAGGGTTATCCGGAATGTTTTCAGCTTTGGCAACTTTATTGCTCTCATCTTCTTTTGTTATAGATGCGGATGCAATTCGCTTTTTTAAACTAGTATTCTCATTGTGCAGTTCGATTAGCTCTTTATTAAGAATCTCAATGGTGCCATCTTTGATGTTGATCTTTGCTTTGTAATTTGCGTTATCTTTACAAATTTGGTCGTATAGTTCCTTCAAATTCTGATATTGTCTATTTAGATTCTCTATCTGATCTTTTACTTGTTCATTATCAACGTTTAAATCTTCATCCTTGTCGACAATCTCGAACTGCTGAATTCTTGACTGAATTTTTGCTATTTCATTATCTTTCTCTTCAATTTCTGCTATTTTGTTATCTATCTGTGATCTTAATACTTTGATGCTTTCTTTCTCTAATGTAATATTATAATTTAATGTATTAACTGTATCTTGTAATATCACGCACTTCTTTTTATCGGCATTTATTTCATCTAGCAACTTTGCATTCACATTTTGCAAGTCTTTCTTTTCTTCTTCAAGATGGTCGACTGTCTTTGAAAAGGCATTATTCTCTCTTTCTAAGACTTCATTTGTCGACAAATATGAAACATTTTCTTTTGCCAATTTTATATTTTGTATCTCAAGATTGTTGACATCAATGTCGTAGACTTTCTTTAGAATCCAAATCGCAGTATTTTTCATCATCTCTTATAGGTTCAATTTATTTAATAATAGTATTACTGGCATTTCTTTTTTTTTACTCTTTAGATATAATGAAAAAATCATTTTTTAAGAGTAGTAAAATTGGACGCAATGCTAAACCAACTGATAAACAGAGGCAAGTTATAGAAAATATATTGGATAACAAAGGGCAGAAACATTTTTTTTGCACTCTATATTAATCAATACTTAGGTAAATGATTGATTAACTATCTCAAAAACAATAAGTTGTATTAACAAGTGTTGGCATGAAATAATTGGTCAAGTTGCTGATTTTTAGCAACCTCAAGTAGTCTGCGCAAAGAGTTATGATGAACATATCAGATGCACTTGACCAATACAGAGATATCTGTAGTGATGTATTAAAGAGATACACTGCGAAGTTAAACAAAAGTCTTATAACCGTTTTTATCGAGACACTGCTTTTATACATGGTAATACCAAGAAAGATCAACTTCACCCAGCTGGGACGCAACTGTACACATTGTGAACAATGTTTCCGGCAAAACTTCACGAAGGAGTCAACCTTGATTACAGCCGAATGGAGAAACTTAACATCTACTAAGAATAGGAGGAACTCTATAATATCAACCGATAGGATTTTGCATTCAACGCATCAATGACTGCTGTGAATGTAGCAAAGATCATGATGAAAGAAAATGGCATACTTTTCAATTTAAAACCGAAGTTTTTCGGGTAAATACAATCAATACTCTTCCGACTTAGATCGAACCTGTGCCAGTAAAGGGAAAAAGTATTAACTTTACTAACACAGATTAGATTCTAGTCTTAAATTGTTCCGTTTTCAGAGAGTTAAAATAATTATCATTTCACGTGTTATTCTAAAACTAGAACCATATTTTCTTTCCTCTTAAGTCAACCCAATAATTAAAGTTGGCATATGCAACTTGTTGCTGTCTGGTAATGGGAGTGAAAGCTCCGATAACATTTGCTTTAACAGATGTCTTTTCCCAGCTTGCTCCAAATCCAGGATTAACATTATAAATACCCACAACTTGTACACGTTCGCCAAACTCGGTATCCTGAATTGATACTTTTAGTTGGACCTTACTTATTATAGTGCCAGATTCATTAAGTTCATAACCTGTTACCCGTTCTGCTTGATCAAGATTATTTGCAGGTGCTGACCTAACAGGTTCATCGATTATAGGATCAAACGTTGCAAATTGCGCAGAAGTGTTAAAACTTAAAACTGCAAAAAAAGAAATAATAGCAAACTTTTTCATAATTATATACTCTGATGCTAGAAAGGATTTACGGATAAGGCACCGTAAATCCTTTCTGCCTAAAATAACAATAAATTATCTGGAGAAAATAAGATGATTAATAAACTAGGAGTGCAGTTATTTACAATTGGTTCCTATATGAAAACCGAAGAAGACATCCGTGCATCTTTTAAAATG
>Ga0172378_10004200_pt1 | contig 13507 bp, 9 predicted proteins | sample GrowelOW332metaG_FD_119755 | JGI IMG/M metagenome (GOLD analysis project Ga0172378, IMG submission 119755) | Groundwater microbial communities from an aquifer near a municipal landfill in Southern Ontario, Canada - Pumphouse #3_1 metaG | ecosystem: Environmental > Aquatic > Deep subsurface >...
TTATACTATGATGAGGCTCTTTCTTGCTATAATCAGAAGGGTTTTGAAAGAAGAGTTGAAGAGTTACAAAAAGTTCCATCAACAAAATTTCAATATCTTGTTAATTTTACAATTAGCCATTTAAATGAAAGTGGGACAGCTACGGGAATAAACAAAGGTGATCAAGTTGTTAGAAATATTGCAACTTTACTGGATACAGAATGTACTCAAGAAGAATGCTATGGACGGGTTCAAGCTGATAATTTTATTGTCCTTTTAACAGCTCGAGAAGATACCGATTTTAATCTAAGAGTAAAAGAACTTGAAAGAAAAATTAGGTTTTTGCAAAAAAATTCTCTTCTAATTTTAAATATTGGAGTTTATAAAGCTGAGGACAGATCTTTCGACGTAAGTCAGATGGTTGAATACTCAGCACTTGCAAGAGCTTCACGAAGGGAAAACCCATCACAGAATATTATTTTTTATGATGAAAAATATCACCAAATGAGAATCCAAGATAGTGAATTGATTTCCTATATGCCAACAGCTCTAAAAAATGGAGAATTTAAAGTTTACTTCCATCCTAAGTTTGAAGTAGGTACCCATGACATTATAGGCGCAGAAGCCTTAAGTAGATGGTTCCACCCTAAATTTGGTATTATTTCACCATTCCGTTTTATTCGTTTATTTGAAGAAAATGGAATTTTAGCTAAACTTGATTTTTATATGTTAAACCAAGTTTGTGCTTATCTTAGAAACCTTATTGATAATGGATATTCAATAATTCCAATAAGTGTGAATTTTTCAAGAGGAAATCTAGTAGATGAAAATCTACCTCAAAAGATAATACAAATTGTTGATTCTTTTCATATAAGTCATAATTTGATTGAAATTGAGGTAGTAGAAAGTACAGTTGCAACAGTAGATGAAGAAGTTTTAATCTCTGCTTTAACGTTTCTAAAGAAAGAAGGTTTCATTATTTCAATTGATGATTTTGGTTCTGGTCTTTCTTCTTTAAGCACTTTATCTAAAATTCCAGCGAATGTAATAAAACTTGATAAATCCTTCCTTGAAAATAATTCAAACAGCGAATTTGGTAGAAGAATATTAGAAAGTATTTTTTACATTATTAACAAACAAGGTTTGATTTCACTTACAGAAGGGGTTGAGACCTATGATGAATTCAATTATATAAAATCCTGTGGTTGCTATGCGGTTCAAGGTTTTCTTTTTAGTAAACCAATTAATGGTGATGATTTTATGAAAATGTTACATACAACTCCAGCTCATTTACCAAATCCACATGGACTAGGAGATGTTTTTTCTACTCTTGGAGAAAATGAAGTTTCGGTTGTTCAAGAAAGAATTATTCTTCAAAGTGTTTTGGATTCAAGTGCTTTTTGTTCTTTAGTTAATATCTCTCAATCATCTTTGTATATTTTGAAAAATGATCTTCTTTTTAACAGTGAATTGAAAGATACTGTGGACTTTGATTTTTTCTTATCTAGCGTAAAGAAAGCAATAAGTAGTGAGTTAGCAAACAAAATTGATGAGAAGTTTTCCTCCGAGGCGCTTAGAAAGGCTGTTTTAAATAATGAATCAGAAATAGTTTTAAGAGTAAAATCTTCATCAAAAGAAGAAAATAGGCGGAAAATTATTGAATATTGGAAAATTAGTATTTATCTATCTACAATAAGATTTGAGAGTGAAACTTTGGGATTTCTAAGAATTCAAAAGGAGGCTATTGATGAAAATTAAAGATTCCTTTATTAAGCATCTCGTAGTTGGTGTTTTTATGTTTGCCATTTTTATGGTAGTGGCAACCTCTTTTTTTTCAGGTGAAAATTATATTCCAATTAGAAAAACCGTTCAAACAGATTTTAGTGATGACTGGACTTTAATAATGGAAGGAAAAGAAAGTCAGATTAATTTTCCTACTTTTATAGATATTGGTAAAACAAAGAATATAATTCTTGAAAAGACTTTACCTAGCATAGGAGAAAGTTGTGAAATCTATGAAGATTCTCTTGTTTTTTTCTCAAACCATGCAAAGGTTAAAGTCTTTATAGATGAAAAAGAAGTCTATAGCTATGGATATGGAAATAAAAAACAACCAGCAGATTCGTATTTTACAATTTTGAATCAAGTAGTTTTAGGTAAAAGTGCAGCAGGAAAAATGCTGACTATAATGCTAGAGTATCCTGCAGTAAAAACCTATTATTTTAATAACTTTGCAATAGTTCCAACAAATGGGATTTCTTCATACTATTTTAATCTTAAAGCTTATGACCTCATTTTGGCAGTAGCATTCATTATTTTATCGATATGTATTGGTCTACTATCGCGATTAGATGGGACTAGACATGAGAATTCAAACGAAAATTCCTTTACTGTTTTAGCTGGGTTTTCAATCTTGTGTGGGTTATGGGCTTTGGGGAGTAGTCAATTTCTTCAATTCTTTAATTTTGGGTTACAGGTTTCAAATTATCTTGAATACTTTGTATTTTTCTTGTTAGTAATTCCTTTTCTGGAATATTATAACTGTGTTGTAGAAGGTGCGAGAAATTATCTAAAATATGTAAATTTTGGAATTGCCTTGCTTTTTTGTTTAGTTCTTACACTTCATTTTATTTTTGGTTTCCAGTTTGAATTAATTGTTAATTTATATGTTTTAATATTTTTATTAGCTGATTTATTTGTTATTTTCCTTTGTTTTGAAGATTTTAAGAAAAAAAAAGATAATATTTCTTTTGAGAATATGATTGTTGTTATGGGTTTTTTGATATGCTTAGTTTTAATTTTTGTGTTTGAAAAGAATTGGTTTTATATGTATAGACTTTCTTTGATAAGAATGGTTTTCTTTATTTATATTTTAGCTCTTTATAGACTTCAGATTTCTAGAATGCGTTTGGATATGCAGAGTGGAATTGAAGCAAACGTCTATAAGCATTTAGCATTTACAGATAAATTAACTGGACTTAGAAATAGAGAAGCTTTTTATTCATCTTTAGATGAAATTAGCAAACAACAAATAAGTGTTGAATCTTGCCATCTTGTGACTTTTAACATTTGTGGAATGAAAAAAATAAATGATAGTTTCAGCCGTTTAGAAGGTGATAAAGTAATTGTTGATTTTTCAAAAATGTTAATCAAGGTTTTTTCAAAGAAACAATATATTTATCGCTATGGTGGAGACGAATTTATAGCTATTTTGCTTGAGAAAACTGAAAGTCAATTTCAAAGTATTTTGGACAGTTTTGAAAAAGAAATAGAAATTTATAATAAAAACGATACTAATGAAATAAAAATAAAATATACAACAGGAATTGCTAGTAGTCTTTCTGTTTTAACCTATGATGTTTTGAAACAGCTTTTTTATTCTGCAGATCGACAAATGGGTAAAAAAAGGTTAGGACTATCTGAGGAAGAAGAAAATGGGAAATAGTAAAAGGTTTGATTCTGGATTTTCAAAAGATGGAAGTGTTAAACTTTTTGAGTTAAATAATGGCTCAATTAGAGTGGGAGTTTTAAATCTTGGTGCTTCAATTTGTTATGTTGAAGTTCCCGATAAGAATGGAAAAATTGATAATGTTGTTTTAAACTTTGATAAAGCACAAGATATGGTTACTTCCAATGGCTTTTTTGGGATGACTGTTGGTAGATTTGCCAATAGGATTGCTAATGCGGAGTTTTTACTTAATGGTCAAACTTATAAATTGGAAAAAAATGATGGTAAAAACTGTCTTCATAGTGGATCAAAAACATTTGGAAAAGTTATTTGGCAAGGGGAATACTTTGAAATTGATGGGAATAAAGGGGTTAAATTTTCTCATTTTTCTCCAAATATGGAGGGAGGTTTCCCTGGAAACCTAAAAATTGAGGTTTTCTATATCTTGAAAGATAATGGTTCCCTTTTAATTAATTATCAAGCTACCTGTGATAAAGAGTGCCCATTGAATATCGTTAATCATTCATATTTTAATCTAGCAGGAATTTCAAGTGGAAAAAATGTTCTTAATCAAAAGTTATTTTTAGATTGTAATAGGTACCTTGAAGTTAATGAAGATTTGATTCCGACTGGTAAAATTCTCAATGTTGAGAATACTGGATTCGATTTTCAAGAGATGAAACCAATAGGGCAAGACTTTAAATCTGTTGGTAATGGCTATGATAATTGTTTTGTAATTAACAAGAGGAAAAAGGATTCAAAGTTTGAAGTTTTTGCCTTAGCTGTGGATGAAGATTCAGGAAGATATTTAAAGGCTACAACAAATATGCTGGGTGTTCAATTTTATACTGGAAATTTTTTAGATAAAGAAAAATACTATCCAAAGTATTATGGATTTTGTCTAGAGACTCAATATTTTCCCGATAGTCCAAATCATAGTGAGTTTCCTTCTTGTATTTTAAAACCAGGACGTGTTTATGATCATACGACTATTTATCAATTTGGATGTGTGAATTAAAGGAGTTTGTATGGAAAATATTAAGATAATTGGAATTACTGGTGGAAGTGGAAGTGGAAAGTCTACAATTGTAAGAAAAATTTCAGAAGTTTGTAGTGATTTTGTTTTTGTTGCACAAGACAATTATTATAAATCTGCAACTTTTATTAACAATTCCAATATTACTGCTTTTAATTTTGATCATCCTGATGCCTTTGATACAGAATTGTTAGTTCAAAACCTAAAAGATTTAAAGAACGGAAAGTCAATTGATATGCCCCAATATGATTTTGTTCATCATAGTAGAAAGGCTGAGCCTATACATGTACATCCCCAACCTTTGATTATATTAGAAGGATTGATGATTTTATATGAAAAAGAAGTTCGAGATCTTTTAGATATAAAGATTTATGTTGATACTCCTGATGATATAAGATTTATAAGACGGTTAAAAAGAGATATCCTTGAAAGAGGTAGAACAACAGAAAGTGTTATTCAACAATATCTTGAAGTGGTAAGGCCTGGTCATTTTGATTTTATTGAACCAACAAAAGAATTTGCTGATTTAATAATTCCAGAAGGTGGTTACAACGAAAAAGCCTTAAGTGTACTTATTACCTTTGTAAAAGAACTTAGCAAAATAAATTAATCCTTTTTCTTTTTTGTTTTATGGAAAATAATGTACCCATTTTTTATAGCCTTAAAGCTAAATTTTTCAGGTACCTCGTCCGGTCCTCCATAAAATAGGCGGTTGCATCTTAAAATTCGAGAAAATCCAAGAAGAAAACCCCGAAAAATTCCAAAACGTTTTACAGCTTCAACCATATAGCTAGAGCAGGTAGGACTATATCTACAATTTTGTCCTAAAAAGGGAGAAATGCAGATTTTATACAAATATACGGGTAGTAAGAAAATAAATCTTAGTACCTTATTGATTATTTTTAAAATATTCATGTAACTCTAAAATAATGTAGGTTATCATAATATTCAACAATAAAAAGATAAAAGTGAATAAATTTACGAAATTAAATGGGTTGAAAGTTGATTTTGTTTGACATTTTCATTATTCTATTGTAAGTTAAATTTCGATTAAGATTTTGAATGGAGGAATAATATATGGCAGGTCCTATTTCTAAGAATGCTCGCCGTGAAGGTGAGAAAGTATTGACAAGCCGCTGGGGCGGTGACATTAAAATGAAATCTGTTTTTGAGAATGGCAAATTGCGCCATGTAGCCTATTGTGAAAAAACTGGCAATACAGCTCGAAAAGTAAAAGATTTGATGTAGTATTATTTAATACTAAATTATAGCCACGTTTTAACGTGGTTTTTTTTTAAGGAATTTTTGTTATTATGATGGAATTATTTCCATTTTTACGGGATGATGACTTTAGTTAAGATTATGTTAATTTTTCGTAAATAGCCAAAAAAAATGATATTTGATAGATTTTTTACAAAAATTATTTATTTTTTTTCAAAATAAGTGTACCATTATAATTGTTGGTATGTTATAGTTAAGTGTAAAGATAAATAAAATAATCGCGATAAAAGGTCGTATGAGGAGGAAACACGTGAAGCGTTTTTCAAAAAGTATTTCATTAGTATTTTTAGTAGTACTTCTTTCCTTTACAATGATTGCATGTAATTCAACTAAAGAAGTTGAGGCACCTGTAACAGAAGTAACTGAGGAAGTTAAGGAACCAGCTTCAGTAGAGCCAGTAGTTGAACCTGTTGTGGTTGAACCTGTGGTTGAAGAACCAATTGTGGTTGAGCCTGTTGTAGTTGAACCTGCTGTAGTTGAACCTGCTGTAGTTGAACCTGCTGTAGTTGAACCTGCTGTAGTTGAACCTGCAGTAGTTACAGAAAAAGCACTTCCTTATGGTGTAAAAACTATTGTTAAGGATGATAGTGGTAAAACAGAGTTTAATCTTTTTGTAATCCATACAAATGATGTTCATGCAAGAATTGAAGAATCAGATTCTGCAATTGGTTATGCAAAACTTGCTACTTTGATTAAAATGGCAAAAATGTATTCTGATGATGTTTTAGTACTTGATGCTGGTGACACCCTTCATGGAACAAATATTGCTAACTTCTTCAAAGGTGAAACAATTGCTGAATTATTAGATATGATGGGTTACGATGCAATCTGTCCAGGAAACCATGATTTTAATTATGGTTGGAAGGTTCTTAAAGATTATGCAGACCTTGCAGAGAAATATTCTAATTTAAGAGTGCTTTGTGCAAATGTTTTGACAGATGATGGAAAATTAGTTTTCCAGCCTTACCAAATGTATGATTATAATGGATTTAAAGTTGCTGTTATTGGTTTAACAACTCCTGATACAACTGTTAAATCTCATCCAAAAAATACTGAAGGTTTAACTTTCATGTCAGACTTAGTTGTAAAGAATGCACAATATGCTGTTGATATGGCTCATGAGTATGCTGATTTTGTAGTTGTTCTTGGCCATATTGGAATGGATGCAGATGGTCCTAGCGGAGTTACAAGTGATTACATTTGTAAAAACGTTGATGGAATTGATTTATTTGTAGACGGTCATAGTCATACAGTTCTTGAAAATGGTGCTACAGTTAATGGCACTGTAATTGTTCAAACTGGTGAATATTGTGAAAATATTGGATTAGTTCAAATTCATGTTAAAGATGGAGTTGCAACAAGTATTTATCCACTTTTAGTTCATGCAAGTGATGTTAAAGATCCAGCTAATTCTGCATTAGGAAAATTTGCAGGAATAACAAGTATTAATGATGACCCTGAAGTTGCTTCTTATATTGCAGAGAAAAATGAAGAGCTTTCAGGCGTAATGAATCAGGTTATTGCAAATTACCCTCAGGACTTACAAGGTGAGAGAGCTGACGTAAGAGTACGTCCAACTAATCTTTCAAAACTTATTTGTTCTGCAATGATTGAAGAAACTGGTGCTGATGTAGCTATTACAAACGGTGGTGGAATTAGAGCTTCTATTCCTGCTGGTGATGTTACAAAGGGTGAAGTTAATACTGTTCTTCCTTTTGGTAACTTTGTAGTGTTGACTAAGTTAACAGGTGCTCAAATTTATGAAGCATTTGAACATGGTTATTCATTACTTCCTGCAACAAATGGTGCTTTCACACAATCCAATCTAAATGTTGTTTATAATTCAAAAGCAGAAGCTGGAAAGAGAATCTTAAGATTATTCTTAAACGGTAAAGCTATTGATAAAAATGCAACTTACTCAGTAGCTACAAATGACTTTATGGCAGCTGGTGGTGATGGATATAGTATGTTTAGTGGTGAGTTCACACAGTTTGCTGATCTTGATCAAGCCGTGATGACTTATCTTGAAAAGCATTATCCAAGCAAATAGTAAATTATTGATTATCTACAGCCACCTTGATTAATTTGGGTGGCTGTTTTTTGTTTAATTAGGTTGAAAATTATATGAAATTTGGAAAATTATATTGACAATAATCTTTCAATAGTATAGATTCAATTTGTTCGAAAATGAATTCCCCTGTAGCTCAGTTGGTAGAGCAGGTGACTGTTAATCACCCTGTCGGCGGTTCAAGTCCGTCCGGGGGAGAATTATTATTAATATAAAGGCTATGCTAAGCAGGGCCTTTTTTTTATGCTCAAATAGTTTTGTGTATTTTTATACAAATTTGGGATATTTATACAATTACCTTTTACATTGTTAACAAAAAATGTTATTTTTGCAAAGGAAAAAAATGATGAAAAAAAAGATAACAATAAATGACTTAGCGAGGATTACGGGTTTTTCTAAATCGACGGTTTCTTTTGCTTTAAATGATTCTATGAAAATTAAAGCTGAAACAAAGGATTTCATTCTAAAAACTGCAAAGGATATAAGCTATATACCGGATCCAGGTGCACGTAACTTTTCTTTGAAGAGACAAAATTCTATAGGCTTTCTTTTACCACAGAAAGTTGAATATACAATGCAGAACCCATATATCTTAAATGCTTTGTATTCTTCCCTTAAGGTTTGTCAAGACCGTGGTTACACCTTAAAAATTATCCCACCGCTAAATAAAAGTGTTTCACTAGCTGTCAAAAATGCATCTGTTGATGGAATTATAGGATTTGAAATTTATGAACATAGTTCCATCGCTAAGATTCTTGAATCAAGAAACCTTCCCTTTGTTTCTCTTGATGGATTCGATGATGATAATCTATATTCTGCAAATATTGATGACGAAAAAGCAGGCTTTGAGCTTATGAATTATGTGCTTTCTTGTGGGCATAGAGAAATAGCTGTAGTATCCTTCACTAAAGCCATCTATGGCACTGCCATAGAATTAGAAAGTAGTATTCAAAGAAAGCGTTTAAGAGGCTTTCAGAAGGCTATGCTTGAACATAAATTAGACCTTGAAAGTTTAAAAGTTTATTACTGCGAAAGTTGGAAAAAAGGAGCAGATGAATTAGCTCAGAAAATTATTGATGGTGAAAAAATGCCGACTGCCATAGTTGGTATGACTTCAGTTGTAATTGGACATATGATGAAGTATTTTAAAAAAGCTGGATATAAAATTCCAGAAGATGTTTCCTTTTGTAGCTTTGATAATACTTGTTTAAATGATTTAGGTAATCCAAAACTGACTTATATTTCACAAGATTATGAAAATAAGTCAGAATGGGCAATGGAATGTTTGTTTAATCTTATTGAGGGTAGAACCCCTAAGAAACTGAAAAAACAATTTAATTTTAAATTGATAATTAGAGATACAGTTAAAGATCTTACTAAATAGTTACATAACTAATAACCGTAACAAAAATATAACTAAATAAAAGAACAAACCCAACTCCTTTTTTCAAATGGTCTTTTGAAAGGGAAATGGCTATTTTACAAACAAGTACAAGAAAAACCATAACTGGGAAAAGTAACTTGAAGAAATGAATGTCGACTTGAAGTCCTCCAGGGGTTACAGCTGCTGCTGCCCCTACAACAAAAAGAACGTTCAAAATATCAGCACCTAAAACGTTACCAATAGCCAAATCTCCATGACCTTTTCTAGAAGCAGCAATGGCTGTTACCAACTCCGGAAGGCTAGTTCCAAAGGCTACAAGAGTAGCTGCAATGATAGTTTCAGGAATTCCAAGCCTCAATGCAATTTCTTGAACCACAGGAATCAAAATTTCAGAAGAAATAATTATTATTATTGTACCAAAAATGAGCTTTAATATAACAAGAAAAACAGGGGAAGAAGCATCGACATCCAAATCTTCTTCAAAAGAAGCAGTATTTTTTTTTGAAAACTTTACTGTTGAAAACATATAAAAAGCAAGTATAGCTAAAAATACAAAACCCATGAATTGTGGCACCAGTCCTCCATTCTTGAAAGACTCAAAAAAATGCCCAAATACAAAAGAAATAATAACAAGAAGTATTACCATACTTACTTGAATCCAACTTTGCCTGTTTATAACTTTTCTATCAAAAGGAAGGGGACTTATAATTGCAGCAATACCAAGTATCAAGCCTGTATCACATATAATTGAACCAACTGCATTTCCCATAGCTAGTGCAGGGAAACCACGAACAGCACTCATTACTGAAACTGTTACTTCAGGAAGAGTAGTTCCTAGACTTACGATTGTAGCTCCAATTATCATTTTAGGAATTTTCCATTGATTTGCAAGAATAACAGCTTCATCTACTAAGATATCAGCCCCTTTACCAAGAGAAATCAAAGAAACAACGAGAATCCCAAGAAGAATCAACATTCCCAGAAAGCTTCCGGGAATGATTGAAATTAGATTTAACATTAATTCATTTAGCATACGAAAAGAATAATTGAGTTATTCTTAAAATTCAATAGATTAACCTAAAAAAAAAATTATTTATAACTATTTATTAACGAAGTTATTTCATCTAGTTTTTCTTTTAGTAACTCTTTGGATTTTGCTTCCATAACAAGTCTCAAATAAGGTTCGGTGTTAGATTTTCGAATACTAAACCACCAATCTTCCCATTCAAGACGATATCCATCAAAATCATAAATTTTAATTGGATTTTGAGGTTTGTACTTCTCTAAGAGTCCCTGAATTGCTTCATCCTTTTGTTCAAGCTTGAAATTAATTTCTCCACTATTAGCATAAGCAATGATTTCATCAACTAAAGATGAAAAAGTTCTATTCTCACTTTTTAGTTGTTTCAAAGTTTGAAGAACAATAATAGAAGCAAGAATTCCACTGTCACAGTTAAAGAAATCTCTGAAATAATAATGTCCTGCCAGTTCCCCACCAAAAATGCAATGATCTTCTCTTATTCTCACCTTTGCATAAGCATGTCCAACTTTCCAAATGATAATATCAGTAGCTCCCAATTTTTTCAAATATTCAGTTGTAGATCTACTAGTTCTGACATCAACTAGTACTTTTCCTTTTTCTTTAGCGAGGTAGTATTTTCCAATAATTGCAGTTACATAATCAGGTTGGATAAAACGGCCTTTCTCATCAATGAACATTACTCTATCAGCATCTCCATCGTAGATTATTCCAATGTCACTTTTTGTTTTTAAAACAAGTTTTTCTAAATCTCTACAGTTCTTTTCATCAAGAGGATTTGGTTCATGAGCAGGGAAGGTTCCATCAAAATGGTCATAAATATAACTTGGTTTGTTACCAAACAAATCTTTTACAAATAGATTTGCCATTCCATGGCTACAATCAAAAGCTAGTTTTAATCCTGAAAGATCTGGAAGGAATTTTTTTTGAAACTCAAGGTAATCAGGTTTAATATCTTTATCAATGACTTTTCCTTTTTTATTTATTAAAGGACAATCTTCATTTTCAACCATTTTCTGAAGATCTCTAAGTCCAGTGTCAATTCCTACAGGAATTGCCTTTTCACGTGAAATTTTCAAACCATTATATTCTTTTGGATTATGACTTGCTGTTATTTGGACAGAAGCTTTTACTTTTAAAAATACAGTTGCAAAATATACAAAGGGAGTAGTTGCTAAACCAATATTCCAAACATCGCTACCTGCATCTGTTATTCCTTTACAAAGATACTCAAAAATTTCATCACTACTGACTCTTACATCTCTTCCTACAACAACTGTATTAGCTTTTAAGAGCTTAGGAAGAAAATAACCAATTTTATAAACTGTTTCTTTGTTAAAATCCTTATTATAAATACCACGTATATCATATGCTTTAAATGCACCCATTATTTTTCCTCCATAATTTGATTGAATTTTTTTTGGTCAATAAGTTCTAGAAAAAGAACTTTTTCACCTTCTAATTCTACCATGGTTATTAATCTATTAAAAAGTTTTGAAAAAACATTTGCAGGGGAAGGCAAATTTGAAATATTTTTACTTTGACAGTACCCTAATGCACTATTTTTAGAAACAAGCGTAATGGATTTAACATCTTCTACCTTAAAACTTCCTTCTAATTTAACATACTCTTTCTGATTTTTCTTTTTTCTTGATAATGGAATTCCAAAAATTCTATTTTCTTTTTCGAAATCTTCAAAATAAAAAGTTCTGTCTATTTGATACAAAAAAACTCCATACTCCCGTATATTTCCTGAATTATCAGCAAACCATGTGCTATAAGTCCGATATTTCATTTTTCCACCACGTCGATTTTCAATTTCCATAATAAAATCTGTTGTTTCTTTATCTTCCATTTATTCCTCCGACTATTCATTTTTAATTATAACATATATAATGACGAATTATAGCTTAAATATATAGGATAATATCGATTAATGGAATATTTTGAAAAAGACTTTGGTAAAATTTTAAAAAAGAATGCTCTTAGTGCCCGAAGAATTGGGAATTTAACTCATACAGATTGTATGAGGGTTTATGACAGGAATTTAGAACAGTTAAATATAACAGTTGACCTTTATGGGAAATGGGTAAGGATTACTGATTTTGGTGAACCTTTTCTTGAGGAAGAAGAAAAAGAAAAGGTTATTGATATATGTAGGCGAATGCTCTACATAGAAAAAGAATTTGTGATTTATCAAAGTAGAGATAAACGTGAGAATGGGGAACAACATGAAATTCAGGATGAAGAAGGTCTTAATGTTGTTGTAAAAGAAAATGGGCTTCTTTTTAAAGTTGACTTAAAAAGTCATGTAGATACAGGATTATTTCTAGATCAAGAGAAAAACCGCCAAATGATAAAAGAAAATTCATTTGGAAAGAATGTATTAAATCTTTTCTCTTATACAGGAAGTTTCTCTGTTTATGCTGCAAGTGGTGGTGCAAAAAGCGTAATAAGTGTAGACTTGAGTTCTACTTACAGTCAGTGGTGTGAAGAAAATCTTAAACAAAATGATTTTTTTGGTGATCTTTATACTTGTAAAACTATTGATGCTGCTGTATTTATTGAAGACGCTATAACTAAAAATATAAGATATGACATAATTATTTTTGACCCTCCAAGTTTTTCCAATAGTAGAAAAATGGACGGTGTTTTTGATGTTCAAAGAGATTATAGAAACTGGCTTGTAAAACTTTACAGTCTGTTAACGAAAGGCGGATTTATTTTATTTTCAACAAATTTAGTTTCTTTCAATATAGATAATAGGTTTAAGAGAAGTTTAAGGATGAAAGAAATCACCTCACTAGTTAAAGCTGAGGGATTTTCAAAACGAAGGAATTCGGTTAGGAGTTGGATTTTGGAAAAGAACAAAGATGAGATGCTTACTTTACAATGGACTGAGAGTGAAGCAGATGCAAATCGTTCAAAGGGCGAACGAAGTGAAAAGAAAGAAGGCGTAGAGCCTAAAACAGATGGTGATCAGAAGGATTACCATAAAGACAGTGGAAGAAGTGGTAGGGAAAATGATAGCTACCGGAGGAATGAATCAAGAAATAGAGATAGTGGAAGAGACAGTTATTCAAGAGATGACAAGCCAAGAAGATCCTTTGACAGAGATGACAGACGAAGTAGTTATTCAAGAGATGACAGGCCAAGAAAACCTTTTGACAGAGACGAAAGAAGAAGTAGTTATTCAAGAGATGACAAGCCTAGAAGATCTTTTGATAGAGATGATAGACCAAGAAAACCTTTTGACAGAGACGAAAGACGAA
>Ga0172378_10004203_pt1 | contig 13505 bp, 10 predicted proteins | sample GrowelOW332metaG_FD_119755 | JGI IMG/M metagenome (GOLD analysis project Ga0172378, IMG submission 119755) | Groundwater microbial communities from an aquifer near a municipal landfill in Southern Ontario, Canada - Pumphouse #3_1 metaG | ecosystem: Environmental > Aquatic > Deep subsurface >...
TGTTAAATGATAATCAGGAACTTGCGCAGGAAATAGAAGCTAAAATTATTGAAGCTGTTAATAAGACAGGAACATTATAAGGTATTTTTATTCTAATTTGTAGATAATTGGTTGTACTTTTGGGGAATGTATTTTTTATGAACGCTGAGTTTATCAGCGTTCTTGTGTTTTTATTATATTTATTTTAACTAAAGGTTTTTATACGCATGAAAGTGTTGAAATTTGGTGGCAGTTCCGTTGGAAATGCCGAGAATATTCGAAGAGTCAAATGTATTGTGGAAAGTCAGAAAGATGACATTATTGTTGTTATTTCCGCTTTAGACGGAATAACTGACAAGATTCTTAATGCTTCAAGGATGGCAGCCCTTGGAACAGAATATTTCAACACAGAAATAACTATCATTCGGGAAAGACATCAGCAACTGCTGAATGAATTATTTCCCGGTGATAAAAATAATAATATAAAAAAGGATGTAGATAAATATCTGGATCAGCTTGAAAAAATTATAAAAGGAGTGTCCATGATAGGGGAGCTGACTCCCAAAACAATGGATAAAATTGTTGGATTCGGAGAAAAATTATCATCTTTAATTATTACTGCCTTTATAGAAGGATCTAAATGGGTTGATTCATCAAAGCTGATTAAGACTGACAGTGAATTTGGAAAGGCGCAGGTTGATTTTTTCAAAACAAATAAATTGATTTGTAATGCCTTTACTAATTTTAAAGGTATTTGTATCGTTCCGGGTTTTGTGTCATCAAATGATAAAGGAGAATGTACGACTCTTGGACGTGGAGGATCCGATTATACGGCTGCTATTTATGCCTCGGCACTTGATGCTGATGTGTTGGTAAAATGGACAGATGTGGATGGTTTTATGACAGCTGATCCCAAAGTAATCAGTAAAGCTTATGTTATTAAATCACTGAGTTACGCCGAAGCAATGGAATTGTCATATTTTGGGGCAGACGTTCTTTATCCTCCTACAATTCTTCCTGTTTATAAAAAAGGAATTCCTATCCAGATAAAAAACACAATGAATCCTTCAGCAGAGGGATCTTTGATAACCAATAAAAATTTTAATGGGAAGAATCGTCCGATTAAGGGGATATCCTCTATTTCAAATATAAGTCTTATTACAGCTCAGGGACTGGGAATGGTTGGTGTTACAGGTATCTCTATGCGTTTGTTTACATCTCTTGCAAAACAGAAAGTCAATGTAGTTTTTATTTCACAGGGTTCTTCTGAGAATTCTATTTCAATAGCTGTTGATACAGGAATGGTTAAAGTTGCCGAAAAATCAATTTATAACGAATTTTCCGAAGAGATAAAAAATGGAAAGATAAATAAAGTCCAGATAAAAAATGATTTATCTATAGTTGCTATTGTAGGAGAAAATATGAAAAAATCTTCCGGAATAGCCGGGAAACTTTTTCATACAATAGGAGTAAACGGAATTAATATTCTTTCTATTGCCCAGGGCGCTTCTGAAATAAATATTTCATGGGTAATTAATAAATCTGATCTTAGAAAGACACTTAATGTGGTTCACGAATCGTTTTTCCTTTCAGAAAATGTTGAACTTAATTTGTTTCTTCTTGGAATTGGACTGGTCGGAAACAGTTTGTTACGACAGATTAAACAGCAACAGGAAAAATTGCTTAAGGAAAAACATCTTAAAATCAAGGTTGTAGGAGTTGCCAACAGCAGGAAAATGTTACTGGACAGGAATGGTATTGAGATTGACGGATACAAAGACAAACTGGATACAGCAGGTCAGCCTTCAGGACTGGATAAGTATAAGGAGCAGATAATCGATATGAATATTTATAATCCGGTATTTGTTGATTGTACTGCTTCTTCAGATGCTGCAGGATTATATGAAGATTTGCTTAATGCCAATGTAAATGTTGTTGCGGCAAATAAAGTAGCAGCTTCCTCTAAATACGATAATTATTTAAAGCTTAAAAATATTGCCAAGGAAAAAGGAATCAAGTTCTTTTTTGAAACCAATGTTGGCGCAGGATTACCAATTATTAATACTTTAAATAGTTTAATTAATTCAGGAGACAAAATACAGAAAATTGAAGCCGTTCTTTCGGGAACACTTAATTTTATATTCAATACCATTTCGGAAAAGATCTCTTTTAGTAAAACTATTCGTATGGCAAGAGAAGAAGGATTCTCAGAACCTGATCCAAGGATAGATCTGAGTGGTGTGGATGTTGCACGTAAATTGCTGATTCTGGTTCGTGAATCCGGTTACCGTATAGAAATGGAAGATTTGAATATACAAAGGTTCGTTCCTGATTCTTATTTTTCAGGTACTTTGGAAGATTTCTGGGAAAATATTCCTGATTTAGATGCAGCTTTTGAAGAAAGACGTAAAAAACTTGTTGAAGAGAATAAATGCTGGCGTTTTGTTGCAAAATATGAAAATGGTAAGACAGAAATAGGCCTTAAGGAAATTCCACAGGGACATCCTTTCTATGATTTACAGGGAAGTAATAATCTGGTTATGTTTACCAGTGAACGTTATCATGAATTTCCTATGATAATAAAAGGATACGGTGCCGGAGCTGCAGTTACAGCCGCCGGTGTATTCTCAGATATTATCAGAGTTTCGAATATTTAAAAGATATTCATCTTATAGGTGTCAGGAACTGGTATGGCATGAACATTTTCATGGGTCACAAATGGAATCGAATAAATTGCAGATTATAAAATGAAAGATTAATCTTTTCACATTAGTCTTTAGTATAAAATTTGCAATTTAAATTACTCAATTCATATAAATAATCTGAAATAATTTTTTAACCGTATTATAATGAGAAACTTGTTTTTTTGTTTATTATTTTTTTTAGTCACTATAACCAGTTCCTTTGCACAGAGAAAATCATTGAAGCCATCAGATGTAATATGCCCTGATGTCCCTAATGTAATGATATTTTGCGGCGATACAATAGATCTTACCCGTTTTGACAGACGGGAAAGTATGGACAGGGAGCTTTTATCATTTAGTTATATGCATTCAACTACTTTAAAAATTATTAAAAAGGCTAACCGTTATTTTCCGTTAGTAGCTTCTATACTAAAAGATAACGGTATTCCCGAAGATATTATATACCTGATGGTAATAGAAAGTTCGGTTGTACCCAAAGCAACTTCATCGGCAGGAGCCGCCGGACTGTGGCAGTTGATGACAGATGATGCCAGATCTCTGGGCCTTGAAGTAAATAACAATATTGATGAAAGATATAATATAGAAAAGTCAACTCTTGCTGCATGTAAGTATTTAAAACGTAGTTATGCTATATTCAATGACTGGTTTATAGTGGCTTTATCATATAACAGAGGAGTATCCGGAATAAAACGGGATATGAACGCACAGCAGACCAATGTTGCTACAGACTTATATTTGAATTCCGAAACTTCAAAATATATATACAGAATACTAGCCTGTAAATATTTATTTCAGAATCCTTCACGTCTGGGCTTTAAACTTCGAAGAGTAGATTTATATCCTTCATTGTCATACAAAACAGTTAAATGGACAAATACTATTCCCAGCCTGGCAACATGGGCAAAAGAACATGGAACAAACTATAAGCTGTTAAAACTGGCCAATCCATGGTTGCTTGATACATCCATGCATGATAAATCCCACAAAACTTATTATCTAAAAATTTATGACGATTCTGCTTTAAATTACAATCCACGTAATACGGAAGTATACGATAGGAGATGGGTTACGAAATAATAAAAGTCAGAGTATTTCTCTGACTTTTATTATTATTTATTTTCGGTTATTTCTTATTTCCTAAAAATTGTCTGACTTCTGTCTGGTCCTACAGAGATAACAGTAATAGGAAGTTCTGTTTCTTTTTCTATAAAGTCAATATATTTTTTGAAATTTTCAGGAAATTCTTTTGCATCTTTCATTTTTGTAAGATCTGTATTCCATCCCGGTAATTCGGTGTAAACAGGTTTTACATCATCATTCAGCTCGAATGGAAATTCAGTGATTTTTTTGCCGTTTAGTTCGTATGCTGTACATACTTTAATTGTGCTAAAATAATCCAGAATGTCTGATTTCATCATCAGTAATTCTGTTGTACCATCCAGCATATTCGCATATTTAAGGGCTACCAGATCAAGCCATCCGCAACGACGTGGACGTCCTGTAGTTGCACCAAATTCACGTCCTTCAATTCTTAATTTTTCTCCTGTTCCGTCAAATAATTCTGTAGGGAATGGTCCCATTCCTACACGTGTACAGTAGGCTTTAAAAATTCCGAATACTTTGCCAATTTTCTGAGGGGCTATTCCCAGTCCTGTGCAGGCTCCGGCTCCTATTGTGTTTGATGAGGTTACATAAGGATATGATCCAAAGTCAACGTCCAGCATTGTTCCCTGAGCTCCTTCTGCAAGAACTGATTTATTATCTTTAAATAGTTCGTTAATTTTATGTTCACTATCGATTATTTTAAATGATCTCAGGACTTTTAAACTTTCTTTCCATTCTTTTTCCAGTTTTTCCAGTTTTTCCTTATAGTCGAAGTTATATAATTTTTCCAGAATTTGTTTGTGATTTTCTGTAAGCTTTTGATATTTTTCTTCAAAATTATTACAGAGATCGCCAACTCGTATACCGTCACGACCAATTTTATCACGATATGTAGGTCCTATTCCTTTAAGTGTTGAACCTATTTTTGTTTTCCCTTTGGCTGCTTCAGATGCGGCATCGAGAAGCTTGTGGGTTGGCAGAATTAAATGAGCCTTTTTTGATATAAAAAGATTTTTGTGCGGGTCTATTCCGTGAGAAGATATTTCTTCTATTTCTGATTTGAATATTACTGGATCCAGTACAACTCCGTTGCCAATAATATTTATTTTATCTTCATGGAAGATTCCTGATGGAACACTGTGTAAAACTTGTTTAAATTCCTTGGTTTCCAACGTGTGCCCGGCATTTGGTCCACCCTGAAATCTTGCAACACTGTCGTATTTAGGAGTTAAGACATCAACAATTTTTCCTTTTCCTTCATCTCCCCACTGGAGACCTAAGAGTACGTCTGCTTTCATGCTTTTAATATATTAAAAAGTTCCTTTAATTACTGTTTTTATGAATGGATAAAAGTACAAAATATTTTTTCTATGGGTATGAATTTCAATATCTTTTATCCCTTTTTTTATAATAAATACGAATCTCTGTTTCAATATCTTTTATTCTTTGGATTCTCCGTATATATATAATGTGTGATGTAATAGTTTGAAGTTGAACTTTTCACAGGTTTCTTCAATGATTTTTTGAATCCTGGGGTCTGAAAATTCTACTATTTTCCCTGTACGTACGTTAATCATGTGATCGTGTGGGGTAGTGGCAAAAGTTTTTTCGAAGTGAGCTATGTTGTTTTCAAACTGATGCTTTACTACAAGGTTGCTGTCCAGAAGTAATTCCATTGTATTATATAAAGTGGCACGACTAACTCTGTAATTTTTTTCTTTCATGGAAAAATATAATGATTCTATATCAAAATGATCGTCCCTTGAATAAATTTCATCTAAAATAGCAAAACGTTCAGGCGTCTTCCTGTGTTTGTTTTTTTCCAGATATTCCGTAAATATTTTTTTTACAACTTCCTTCGTTTTTGAATTGCTCATATATTTAAATTTTATTTCTGTCTTTGGAAGGATTCAGGTAATAGTAACAGTATTTGTGTTTTACAAACCTTGCTATAATTGTTAAATATATTAATTAAGCTATTGTTCTTCTGATTGTTCAATCTCTGTTTTTTTATTGTCATCCAGACTTTCTATCCTCTGGATATCTTCTATTCCCTTTATGTTTTTCAATTTTTCAATAAGATTGTTAAGGTCTTCCAGATTGTGAATATATAAGTATAATTCTCCTACAAAAATACCGTCATGTGTATCGAACATTACGGATCTCATATTAATGTTATTTAATTTTGAGATTATTGTAGTTACTTCATTAACAATTCCGATACGGTCAAAACCGTTTAGTTTTAGACGACACAGAAATGAACTTTTTTTGAAATTTGTCCATGCTGCAGCAATTATTCTGTCCCCCTGCTGCGACATGAGTTTAGTGACAATAGGACAATTACTTCTATGAATGACAACATGATTATTGGAGGTGAGATATCCAACTACATTGTCTCCCGGAATAGGCTGGCAGCATTTAGCCAGTGTATAATCAATTTCTTCGGGGTTTTCCTTTAAGATGAAAGTGCTTTTTTTATTTATGGAATTTAATGGAATAGTTAGTTCTTCTTCAGATTTTGTTTTTTTACCAAAAGTAAGTTTCCAATATCTTGCCAGTTTTTTTGGTCTCCTTGTTTTAAAGATACTTTCCAGATCATTCAGATCAATAAATCCCATTCCTGCCTGGGCATAAAGCTGATCTTTATTTGACAGATTATAATAAGTGGTTAATTTTTTTAAGATATCAGATGATATACGTATATGATGTTCCTGAAGTTTTTTGTCTACCATATCCCTGCCTTTTTCGAGGTGGTCTTTTTTTATAAGTCTAAAGGCCTGTTTGATTTTAGCTTTTGCCTTGGCTGTAATAATAAATTTCATCCATGACAGGACAGGCTTCTGACTTTTTGATGTTAATATTTCTATCTGATCTCCGCTTCTTAGTACGTGGCTTACCGATATCAGTTTATGGTTAATTTTTGCACCTATGCAGTGATTTCCCACATCCGTATGAATTTCGTAGGCAAAATCCAGAACGGTGGCTCCTTTTGGCAGTGTGATTATTTTCCCTTTAGGAGTAAATACAACAATTTCAGAAGAATATAAGTTCATCTTAAATTCATCAAGAAATTCAAGTGCATCAGATTCAGGATCCTGTAACAGTTCTCTGATTTTTTTTAGCCATTTATCCAGTTCTGATTCCGCATCCTGTATCCCTTTGTATTTAAAGTGTGCCGCGAAACCACGTTCTGCTATGTCGTCCATTCGTTCTGAACGGATTTGCACTTCTACCCATTTTCCCTGAGGACTCATTACTGTAACATGCAGAGCTTCGTATCCGTTAGCTTTGGGTATTGTAATCCAGTCTCTTATCCGGTCGGGTTTGGGTTTATAAATATCTGTGATAAGCGAAAGAATATCAAAGCATTGCATTTTTTCAGAAGGATTTTTTTTGGGATTGAAAACGATGCGAATGGCCATAAGATCATAAATTTCATCAAACGAAACTCCTTTAATTTGCATTTTATTCCAGATAGAGTATACCGATTTTAACCTGCTGGAAATGACAAAGTCTATTCCTTCTTTAGATAACTTTTCTTTTATAGGTTTTACAAATTCATTGACCAGATATTCTCTTTTTTCTTTTTGATTATGAAGTTGATAAATTATAGTGTTGTATGCATCGGGCTGTTTGTATTTTAAACTTAGATCCTCCAGTTCGGATTTTATGGTGTATAGTCCAAGACGATGAGCAAGAGGCGCATATATATAAAGAGTTTCTGAGGCTATTTTTAATTGTTTCTGAATAGGCATGCTGTCAAGCGTGCGCATGTTGTGAAGACGGTCGGCTAATTTTATGAGGATTACTCTTACATCGTCTGATAATGTCATTAGCATTTTCCGGAAATTTGTTGCCTGTTGTGAGTTTTGCTGAGAGGCCATTTCTCCGGTAAGTTTTGTAAGACCGTCAACTATTTTAGATACTTTCTCGCCAAACAGGTTTTTTATATCTTCAAGTGTGTAATCTGTATCTTCAACAACATCATGCAAAAATGAAGCTATAATTGAAGTTTTTCCAAGACCTATCTCAGAGGATACAATTTTTGCAACTGCGATAGGATGAATAATATAGGGCTCTCCTGATTTTCTTTTTACTCCGACATGGGCATTATTCGCAAACTCAAAAGCTTTATCTATTAATTCGATATTCTCTTTAGAGAACCGAGATTCAAACGTATTCCTTAAATCTGCATAGCAGTCATCGATTAATCGCTGATCGGCTTTTGTTATTAAGTTGTTGCTCTTTTTATCCATTGAGTTTACTTGAAATCACGATAAATATACTTGATTTCAGTTAAAGATGGATATTTAACTTTTATAAATTGTAATAAACAATTAAAAATTAAGATACTTTTCTTCTGAAATCTGTCATGTTATTAATAAATAATTGATATTTTTCTTAATTGTGATATTTATGAAATTTTTTTTATGGACAAAATTGCTTAAAATCATTCTGTGCTTTTTCGTATGATTCGGGGATGCCGATATCCATAAAATATGAATTAAAAGCTATTCCTGAAATGCATCCCTGTTTTACTGTTTTTTCCAGATAATCTTTTTCGAAAGAATATTTTCCTGCAAAAGTCCGTTTTTCAAATTTTTCCCTGTCAAGAATTGATACTCCTCCATTTATTAATGTTTGTGCTTCTATTTCCTTTTCGGAAAAAGAGGTGATTTTTGAATTTTTTTCAAGACGGACAATTCCATATCGATTGGCCTTTGTCATTTTTTTCAGAGCTATGGTAATTTCGGCACCGGACTGATCTTGATTTTCTTTTAGTTTATACAGTGGAATAGGGAAATAAGTGTCTCCGTTTAGAATGAATATGTTTTTGTTTTTACATTTTTTTAAGGCAAGAGATATTGCCCCGCCGGTTCCAAGAGGAGCATTTTCAATAGAATAAATTAGTGATATGCCCTGGAAAGTGTTCCCGAAATAATTAAGAATACTTTCATATTTATATCCTACAGATAAAATAACTCTTTCTATTTCCTGCCTTTTTAGATATTCCAGTAAATAAAAGAGAAATGGCTTTCCGTTAACGGGAGCCATAGGTTTGGGTATATCACTTATGCATGATCTTAATCGTGTTCCCAGTCCTCCGGCTAAAACAATTGCTTCTGTAATATAAATTATACGGTCCATGATTGTAACCCTCTTTTTGTAAACTGAAAAGGCTGAATGTTGCCTCCGAATTTCTGAAGACTTCGAATTACATTGTAACGGTTATTTCCCGGGCAATAAAAGAAAATATAACCGCCTCCGCCTGCTCCTGAAATTTTTCCTCCGGTTGCTCCGGCTAATATTGCGTCATCATATATTTTATCTATAACGGAATTTGTAATTCCCGGTGCCATCTGTTTTTTGAATTCCCATTCTTTATTAAGTAAAAGGCCTAATGTGTCGAGTTCATCACGTAGTAATGAGTCTTTCATTAGTACAGCCATCTCTTTTACATTATGCATGGCCTGAACTGATTTTTTAAAATTGTTTTTAATGCTTTTTTGCTGGTTTTCAATGATTTTTGAAGATAACCTACTGGTTCCTGTGTGATAAAGAACCAGATTGAAAGCCAGTTCTTTTAGAATTTCTTCCTTGATTCTTAATGGGTTGACGATTACTTTTTCTTCGGAATAAAATTCCATGAAATTGATTCCTCCGAATGTTGCTGCATACTGATCCTGTTTGCCTCCGGCATAACCAAGATCAATTCTTTCTATTTGATATGAGAGCCGGGCTATGTCATATTCACCAAGTGGTAAATATAACCATTCTCTGAAAGCTCCTACAATTGAAGTAACCAGTGTTGATGAAGAACCCAGACCTGATCCCGGGGGGGCATCTACAAATGTCGTTAGTTCAAAAGATAAAGGCTTGTGAGTATAGTCTTTAACGATTCGGTTATAGATTCCTTTAAATAAATCCAATTTTCCGTTAAGTTCTATATGCTTTGTTGCGTCAAATATTTCCTTTTCTTTTTTGTCTTCGGAATTAAAGATGATTTTACCGTTTTCAGTTGGCTTTATTGAGGCATATGCAAATAAATTTATTGAGGCATTAAGAATGCATCCGCCATACATATCGGAATAAGGAGAAACGTCTGTACCTCCGCCTCCCAGTCCTATTCTCAGTGGAGCCATACTTCTTATAATCATTTTGTATTGTTTTTATGTGAAATATTTTTGACTGACTGAACCATGTTCTCCCATGAAAATTTCTTTTTTTCGATAAGGACATTGGTTTCAAATTCTTTCTTGCGGTTGTTTTTGTAAAAGTCAATAATAGCTTCTGATATGTGCTCGTCGTCGGGTGGAACAACATATCCCACCTTCTGATCCGGAATGATTTCTGATAGTCCGCCTACATCAGTTACCAGCATCGGTTTGTTAAAATGATATCCTATTTGTGTAACGCCGCTTTGTGTAGCTGTTTTATATGGTTGAACAATCATATCTGCAGAACAAAAATAACGATTAACCTCGTTGTTTGCAATAAATTTGTTTATGATTGTCACCATATCTTGAAGCCCGAATTCTTTTATCAGGTCAATATATGGTTTTTCTTTTGTGTAGAATTCTCCGGCGACTATAAGTTTGAGTTTCATTTTTTTTATGGCAGGATGGGCGAGTGCTTTTAATAAAAGATCAAGTCCTTTATATTCACGTACAAATCCGAAAAAAAGCAGATAGTTAAACGAAGGATCGAGTTTTAACAGCGAAAGAGCTTTTTCGCGGGTTATGGATTCTCCAAAATTATCGAAAAGTGGATGTGGACAGAGGGCACGCGGAAGTTTGTCGTCGAAATGCAGAACGTCGTTGTATACTTTTTGAGACATGGCAACTATTCCGTCAATGGAATTTATGAAATAACCTGTTAGCAGGTTGTCTCCCGGTCTGCTTTCGTGTGGTATAATATTGTCGGCTATGCAGATTATTTTTGTGTAATGGTTTTTCCTGATTATACGGGCTATAGTTCCAAAACATGGCGCCATAAAAGGTATCCAGTATTTTATGATGACAATATCCGGTTTTTCTTTTTTTATTCTTTTCCCTGTTTTAATCCAGCTGATTGGATTAATTGAGTTGACCGTTCTTTTTATAGAAAAATCTGTGGGCACTTTTCTTTCTCCGTATTGTGTTTTACCCGGGAATAATATGCCAGGATACTGCATTGAGAATGTTTCTATTTCTACCGTGTCTCCTTCACGTACAAATTCCAGTGCAAGGCGTTCATTGTATTCGGCAAGTCCGCCTCTGTACGGATAGGCTGTTCCTATTATTTTTATATGTTTGCCCATGATATGTTTCTTAAAATTTTTGTGTACTATTCTGGATAAAATTAATAATTTCATTTTTTTGCGATGGCTGAAACCAATGAATTTCATCATCGTTTTTGAACCATGTCAATTGTTTTTTTGCATAATGCCGGGTGTTTGTTTTTATTTTTTTTATGGCATAATGCAGATCCGATTTTTTATCAAAATAATCAAATAATTCTTTATATCCTACTGTATTTAGTGCGTTTAACTGTCGGAAAGGATATACGTTTTTTGCTTCTTCTATTAGTCCGTTCTTGATCATTTTATCTACCCTTAGGTTTATACGGTCGTATAGTTTTTGCCGGTCTGTGTTTAATCCTATTTTAATTATATTAAAAGGTCTTATTTTTTTAAGTCCTTTTCTGTATGAAGAATATGGCTTCCCGGTTGTGAGACTAATGTCCAGAGCATGAATAATCCGGTTCGTGTTTTTTAAGTCAACTATATTATAATAATCAGGATCAATATTTTTGAGCTTTAATCTTAAATGTTCGATTCCATTTTCGTTATATTCTTTAAGAATCTGTGTGTGAATCTCCTGATTAACATCCGGTATTATATCAATTCCCTTGCAAATAGTATCTATGTATAACATGGATCCGCCACATAATATGACAGTATCTTTTTTTTGAAAAAGCTGACTGATTATTTTAAGAGCATCTGTTTCGTATTTGCTTGCATTGTAATCGTCTCGTATGGACAGATTCTGAATGAGATGATGCTTTACTCTTTTAAGATCAGAAAGGGAAGGTACGGCAGTTCCAATTGATAGCTCTTTGAATATCTGACGGGAATCAGATGAAATAATTTCTGTATTGAAGTGCCTGGCAATGTTTATGCTCAGATCACTTTTACCGATTCCTGTGGGTCCTAAAATTACAATTAAAGTTTTCTCCATCTTTTAATTCTCTTCATATAACAAAGATATGATATTACCTAAAATCTGCAATAACTTATCTGTTACGCATTAAAATAACTTAAAATCCGTCGTTATACTAAGTAATCCTCAATCACCATAGCTAATACTATGCTTCAATCTTGTTACTTCCTGATTTATTGTTATTTGAATGCTCACTACGAAACCTTCCTGAGGAATTTAGGTATTAAAAGATTTAGAAAAAAATGAAATAAGAATTTCAGGCAACAAAAAAGGGATCACCGAAGTAATCCCTTTTTTGTATAATCTATAAAAGATAAATTATTTTACAGAATCCATGTATGTGATTAACTCACAAACTTTTGTTGAATAACCGATTTCATTGTCATACCATGAAACAACTTTTACGAATTTAGGTGATAATTGAATTCCGGCTTTTGCATCAAATATTGATGTACGGGGATCTCCTAAAAAGTCAGAAGAAACAATCGCTTCTTCAGTATATCCTAAAATACCTTTTAATTCATTTTCAGAAGCTTTTTTCATAGCTGCGCAGATAGCCTCGTAAGTTGTTGCTTTAGACAACCTTGCCGTAAGGTCAACTACAGAAACGTCAGCAGTAGGAACACGCATTGACATACCTGTTAATTTACCATTCAGTGAAGGTATAACTTTACCAACAGCTTTAGCAGCACCAGTTGATGAAGGGATAATGTTCTGGCTTGTACCACGACCACCTCTCCAGTCTTTCATTGAAGGACCGTCAACAGTTTTCTGTGTGGCAGTCATTGAGTGGATAGTAGTCATCAAACCTTCTTCAAGACCAAAATTGTCATTCAATACCTTAGCTATAGGAGCCAGGCAGTTTGTTGTACATGAAGCGTTAGAAACGAACTGCATGTCGTTAGTATAAGATTTATTATTAACACCCATAACAAACATAGGTGTATCATCTTTGGATGGAGCAGACATAATAACTTTTTTTGCACCAGCTTCGATATGTCCTTTTGCCGATTCTTTTGTCAGGAAACGACCTGTTGATTCTACAACGTATTCAGCACCTACAGCGCCCCAGTTAATGTCAGCAGGATTTTTTTCAGCTGTTACACGGATAGCGTAACCGTTAACGACTAATTTACCGTCTTTTACGCTAACTTCACCGTTGAAATGACCATGAGTTGAATCGTATTTTAACATGTAAGCCATGTAATCAACATCGATTAAATCATTAATACTAACGATCTGAATGTTCCCTTTGGCAAGAGCCTGACGGAATACGAAACGTCCGATACGACCGAATCCGTTAATTCCGATTTTAATTTTTGACATATTTGATAATTTAAAATTAATTAATAATTCTATAGAATTATGTTCCTAATTCCACTTTCGTTTTTTTGCAACACAAAAATAAGGAACTATATTCAAAAACATCAACTTTTTCTCTCCCTTTTCATATTTTATCTAAACAGTTTAAATTTATTTAATATGGGCCTTCTTTATATTAAAAAATTGACAAAAA
>Ga0172378_10004204_pt1 | contig 13504 bp, 14 predicted proteins | sample GrowelOW332metaG_FD_119755 | JGI IMG/M metagenome (GOLD analysis project Ga0172378, IMG submission 119755) | Groundwater microbial communities from an aquifer near a municipal landfill in Southern Ontario, Canada - Pumphouse #3_1 metaG | ecosystem: Environmental > Aquatic > Deep subsurface >...
GTTTTCCCATTCAATGGACAGTCTCATCGGCGGCATCTGCCGTGCGGGATTCGTCATTGAGGGATTCTACGCCGACGAAAGCGGAAATCAGGCTCTCGACAGTTACCTCGGTGAATGTTATTTTGGCATCAAAGCGAGGAAATCATGATCGATCCATTCTCACGCATTCTTGTCTGCGAACGGAAAGAGCCTCTGAAAAGTTTCTCCCGAGCACAGGAGGCGCTTACAAAAGCCGAAGCCGCGGAAGTGGCGGCATTCAACGTCTACGGGCCAAAGGATCGGCGATTTTTGGAACGGTTGCTCGATCTCGCCGATGCCCAGCAAACGGCGAAGGAATATGGCCGTTCCCTGGAGAGCGGAATCGCACTGGACAGATATGCAAAGGAAACCGGGTTCATTTCCCTTCGCTTGGAAAACTTTTATATGATCATCCAGAACGAACTCGCCCAAAGAAATATCATCGAGGCGGACGAAATAAGCACCGCCGTCATGAAGGAAATGAGGAATGCCATCGCAAGTCAATGGAGCGTTTATTGGAGACTGAAATTTCTCAGCCTCCACGCGGACATTTTCCAAGAAAAAGGGCAACTTGCTTTGGAAATGAATACACGCATGGAAGCGTTTACGGCTTTTTCAAAAGAGCTGGGAGAGACACTGTACGAAACGATGCTCCTCCGCCTGTATCTCGGAGAGTGCAGGGAGCGATGTCGCGTATGGGAAGAGGCGCTCGGCGACTATGAGACGGTCTATGCGACATTCCAGCTTCAAGGCCTGTTCTCTTCAGCGGAAGAAAAGGTCTCCCTTCTTGCCCGCAGATACCGTTGTCTCGTGCACTTAGGCGACGGACAACGGGCATTGGAAACGCGTATCTGGATACTTAACTCCATCAAACGTTCTTTCGCCCCGGGGTCGGTCCAACGGTTGCAAATACTCTCGTTTCTCAAGAATTCGAGACGTGAAGCCGCTGGGGATTCTTCTTCCGAACGGGACGAGAAATCCAACCGCTTGTGATTGCGCCCGTGGGACATGCGCTTTTGCATTTCCCGCACCGAATGCACAGCATCTGGTTCGGATCCTTCCAAACGGAAAGATCCATCGGACACGCCTTGCGGCAGGCATCGCAATGGACGCACCGCGTCTCGTCCACCTCAAACCGATAGAGGCTCACCTTATTAAAGAAACCATAGACTGCGCCAAGCGGGCAAACGTAACGGCAGAATGGACGGTAGACGAATACGGAAAATACGATGACGACGATGAGAATCGTTACTTTCCAGCGATAGAGGAAGCCAAGTGAAGATCGGAGCGCAGAATCAACAAGCGCAAGCGGAACGCCGGCTTCCAGCGTTCCCTGAGGACAAACGTATTTACAAAACCAAGTCGTACCCAGTCCGAAGGCGTCCACGGCAAACAAGGGAAGCAGGATGACGAACAATGCAAGCAGAACGTACTTCAGCCATACCAATATTCTGTCTCCGGGAAGCCGTTTCCATTTCCGCCCCAACGGGATCTTGTGGAGCGCCTCCTGCACCAAGCCGAACGGACAAAGCCAACCGCAGACGAGCCGCCCCATCAATGCACCGAACAAAAACAGCCAACCGACGACGTATACGACACCGCTCTTCGTTGCAAGGGAAGACTGTAAGGAGCCCAACGGACACGCCCCCAACGCACCGGGACAGGAATAACAATTCAAACCGGGCATGCAAAACGATTTCAACGCGCCATCATACAATCTGCCATGGCGGAACCCGGCAAGATATCCGTTGGAAAGCGCGGCCCAGAATATCTGGATGACGGTTCGCTTTTCAGCCAAGGCCGACGCACTCCAGGCAAATCCTGCTGGCTTTCAGCCACACGACATCCATTCCTCCAAGGCTGACGCCTACAATAAGGAGAAAAACAGACAACGCGGCCAACGCATATCCTACGGCACGCCGCATCACCGTCCTCCCAACAGCGAAACGATATCCTGCTGTATCTCGTCTTTGCTCTGATATCCCACGATCGGGCCGAGAACGACGTTCCCCGAACGATCGACGTAAAATTTTGTGGGTACCCCCTGGATGTTTCCTATGGCACGCATGATCGACGTCTCGGGCAGGAAAGTCGTTTCCACAAGACCTGTCTGCTTGAGAATCTTCTCGGCCAGTGCCACCTGCCCCATCAACAGCTTCCCGTTACGGGAAAGGATGTCGGTGACAATTCCCACCACCTGCATGTCGGGGTACTCCTCCTGGAGTTCGGCGATGGATGGCATCTCCTCGCGACAATACCCACAGTACGTCGCCCACACTGTCACCATGGTGAGTTTTTTTTCGGCGAACACGGATTGATCGACGACCCGTCCTGAAAGGTCATGGGCGGAAAAAGCGGTGAAATCGACCCCGAACAACGAAGTCATGGATAACATGGCAACGATGCATGCCACCAGAAACAGCAAGCGCCTACGCATACGGCGGATCCTCCATGAAAGTAATGTAACGTAAGGATTTCGCGGGCGTCAACCAAGAACGATTGTCCACCGCAAACAACAACCCTTCAACCGCGGTAGTATTTCTTCATGATGGTTTGCCAATTGCACGTTTCCGTCGCGGCGAAATACCGCATGCACAACATATCGAGATTATGGGGACATTTACGGGAAAAAAGATCCCATTTTTCTTTGAGCTTATCGCTGTCCATCCCGTGGGGGATATATATGCCGTTTATCCGGCACGCCTCATCAAAGTACGTTCGAAACGACATGCCAGCAGTTACATCCGGTACTATTTTTTCGTGGAAATCCATGATGAGCCTACCTACAAAGTATTCAGGAATCGTACTTCCTTAATGGCTGTTTACTGTAGCATGTTTTTATATGGAAGTCAAGGTTTCATATACTGTGTATACCATGTAACTATTTACGATAAAATAAATAATAAATCATCTTATCGGTATTTCTCATATCTGCGCACAATCCCCACGACGACACCGGACACGGAGAATTCCTCCCCGTTTTTGACAACAATGTCACGGTACGCCGGATTTTCCGCATGGAGTACCGCTTCACCATCCTTGAGCAGGAACCGCTTTACGACGAACCCCCCGTCATAAACGGCAAGCACGATGTCACCGCTTCTCGCCCCGAGTTGTCGGTCAACGATCAAGATGTCACCATCGACGATATGGGCTCCGGCCATGGAATCCCCACTACAACGTACGCACCACGTACTGGACTTGTGTCGTACGAGATATTCCTGCAGATCGATGGATCCCTCGCTTGAATCTGCGGCCGGAGACGGAAACCCACATAAAACCGCGTCCCGTCCAAATGACAACTCTTCCATGTCTCCCATCATATCATAATGGTAACATTTGTAAAGCAGTATTGACGAAATTCTTTTTTCATTTCATGATACAAGCATGTTTTACGGTCTGTGTGACTGCAATAGTTTTTACGCCTCATGCGAACAACTTTTCCGTCCCGACCTCACGGGGAAGCCCGTGGCTGTCTTGTCCAACAATGACGGATGCATCGTCGCACTGACAAAAGAAGCGAAGCAAGCAGGCTTGAAACGTGGGGATGCATTGTTTAAGGTGCGTGACACGGTAAAAAAAGAGCGCGTCTCCACGTTTTCCAGCAACTATCCGTTGTATCAAAGCATCTCGGACTGCGTTATGACATGTCTTGGAGAACTGGTCGGAATGGTGGAACAGTATTCGATCGACGAATCATTCTTTACCGTCGGCAACGTCAATCAGAACTGGTGTGACAATCTCAGAAAAACATTGATGCGTTGGACAGGGATGCCAGTCGCCATCTGTGTGGCACGAACAAAAACGTTGGCGAAAGCGGGAGAAGAGGCTTGCAAGCATACGGGCGGAGCGCTGTTTCTTGAACCTTCCATGGAGGAAGGAATCCTCAAACGAACCGCCATCTCGGATGTATGGGGTATTGGGTGGCGCAACGGACCTCGCCTGATTCAGGCAGGAGTCTCCACGGCGTGGGATCTTATTCAAAAGGATGATCAGTGGATCAGACGCAGGCTTTCCCTCACCGGCTTGAAAACAGCCATGGAACTCCGAGGGCTGAATGTCATCTCCCTTGAGAAACAGGAACGTATGTCCATCTGTAGCGGCATTTCCTTCGGTAAACCGATCGAATCCAAAGAAGAACTCGCAGAAGCGGCGGCGAGACATTGCATGACAGTAGCGGAGAAACTCCATCGATACGGACTGATGACTACGGAAGTTACGGCGAACGCTTTCACCGATCGGTTTCGCGAAGATTTTCAGTGCCTCGTCGGCACGATGCACCTGCGGCACGCGACCTCGTACGCCCCGAACCTCATCCGTTACAGCACGATGATCCTCGATGAGATCTACCGTCCCGGCCTCTACAAAGGGTGTCGCATTTGGGCAAACGATCTGGTACGCCACGGAGATCGGCAATTGGAACTCACCGAAGACGAAAAGGATCTTGAACGATACTCAAAACAGGATCTGATGCAAGAAACGGTGGAAGCGATCCATAGAAGATATGGGAGACTTTCCATCGTCCCGGGAGCGACAGGTCTGGGAAGCAAGGCATCTCTGATGCGGCAGGCATGCCTTTCCCCACGCTACACCACGGACATCAACCAGATTCCCATCGCCAACACCAACAGGATCGGCAAATTATTCTCGACGAGAACATGAGTTTCAGGCGATTCCTTCCGCCATGATCGCAAGATAAGAACGGCACACAGCCATTCCGCGTTCCAAAGATGCGAGTTCGACGCACTCCTCACGGGTATGCGCTCCGTTTCCTTCGATCAGCCCGAAGCAAACGGAAGGGATGCCCAACGACAGAGGAATGTTGCAGTCGGTGGAAGCCGATACGTCATCCACATGGGAAAACCCCTGCTCCAACATGCATTTGCGTGCGAAACCCACCATCAGATCTCTGCCGGGAATGGCATCCTTTCCGCACGGTCTGCTCCCGATCTCTTCGACCGTTACGACTTTCCCGTTTTTCTCAGCCTTCCCGAGTACCGTCTTCAAGGAAATCTCCATCCGAGAAAGGTACTCTTCCCGACTGGAACGGCATTCGTACGTAAAGATGCATTCTTGGGCAATGGAGTTCACGCTCGTCCCTCCAACGATGGTGCCGACATTGTAGGTGGCCGATCCTTTGGGTATGATCGGGATACGATACAGTGCCGCAATCAGTTCCGCCGCTTGGGCGATCGCGTTAGGTCTGCCGAAATTTGCGTACGAATGGCCGCCTTTTGTATGAACCGCAATGCGATATCGCTTCGAACCAACGGCACGCGTCACTACATGTCCGACATATCCGTCAAAACTGGTGAAACTGTGAATTCGTCCGGCATAGGCCTTGCAAATAGCACGGATTCCCTTGAGATTTCCCAACCCTTCTTCGCCAGCATTCGCGACGAACAGCAAGGGGCGGAAAGTACGGACCCCGGTTTCCTTCATTTCCTTCAGACACGACAGCATGAGAACGAGGTTCGCGGTGTCGTCCCCTACTCCAGGACAATACAACCTTCCGTTTTCCCATTTCTGTGGCAATGCGCCTTCGTCGGGAAACACCACATCGGTATGCGCGGCGATGACATCAAAGGACGGGCCATCCCCTCCATATGGGATGATGACGTTCAGAACTTCGTCGATATATGATCCGATACCCGCTTTTGCAAGCCAGTTCACGATGAATTGCGCCCTTCGTTCCTCATGTCCCGACGGAGAAGGGATGCGCGACAAAGACGCAAGCAGATCCACGATGTCTTGTTTCATGCACCCAGTATACGTCATTCCTGATTTTCGTGGGTAAATTCCTTGAGAAGGGTACATAGCGCTCCACTTTATTCGGTGCGCCTTGTCTTCAGATCAATACATGCGGTCTTTATCCGACCGTTTCCCTTGCATCCATGATCGACGATGTCTCCGTCGCTTCCAGCCAGAGATACTCCAAAGGTTGCATGGTAAAGCCCCATCCAGGACTAACCATTTTCGCTGAGAACAAGTCACGGTACATGCCGATAAAATAGGCGAACCGTACTTTTTGCGGCGCGTCGGAAAAATTGGACAAGCAGAGCAGCACTTTGCCATCTCCGACCCTCCGTAAGGCAAGGACATGGTCATTCTGGGCGTTCCACGTGGATACCGTCGCCCCCGGTCCGAAACAGTTGTTCGCTTTCCGTTTCAACCTGATATCGGTCAACGCAGAGAAGATCCTGCCCGCCACGGTCCGACGATCATTTCGTTTTTCGGCGTCACCCCAATTGAATGGTCCGAGAAGGAGCGACCGTACGTCCCCCTCTCCTTTTGTATAGTCGTTCAGACGGGCTATCTCGTCGCCGCTTTCAATGGCGGGAAGCCCGCGCATTGCGGACAATGTAGCCTCAAGTAACAAATACCGCTGGATGGCTTTGGCAAGCGCAATGCCCTGACCTTCTTCCAAAGCCGCCTCGATGCCACATAGACTCGCCGGTGTCCCACAGTCCATCGCCATTTTTGAAACGGGATCATAGCCGCATAAACGTCCTCGGGCATAGCTGCGGGGAAACACCCCTCCGAAGAACTGATACAGGAAACTGTGATGTTTCGCAGGATCCACGCCGATGGACTGCTCGTCGGCGGTGTTGAGGTTCCACCGAAGGGGTTCCGTTTTGCCAAGCGAGAAGGTAAACACGCAATGTGAAGGCAGCGCAAGCAGATCTTCCGTTCTCCATCGGAGAAGCCGGGCGTCCTGACTCGCCAACGCCGCAAACAGATTTGCGGAAAGATCTCTGTCGTCCATCACATGGCATTCAGGCTTCGCACGAGTACCGAAATAGGTGGACATTGCGAGTCCCGCCTCACTGCTGAGAACAAGCGAAGGAGCCACACTTTCCAATGAGAGCCGTATGATCCTGAGAATCGTATGGACTTGGGGAAGATCCTCGCAAGTCGTCCCTGCTGTTTTCCATATCAACGGAAGCCCTGCAAGGTGGAACCCGCAGACGCCGAGGTTCGCCCAGCGGCACATTGAAAAGATCATTTCGTTGAGTACGACCGGATTGTGGTAGTCAAGATCCCATCCCAGCGACCGCGACGATGAAAACACCCATCCGTGAAGTGTCTCGTTCCATACATACCGTCCATTTGGCGTTGACATCCGCTTTGCCGAATCGGGAGCATCGGCGGTAAGGTAGCGGAGGCGAAACTCCGTCTTGCCCTGGCAGGCCAAGACGGCCCATCCATGGGAAACGCTGGTCGCTTCCATCGGAAATTCCAACCTGACGTCGATCCCATTGGCGAGCATCCGGGAACATACGCGTTGCACGTCGGCGTTTGTTCCCATTCGTGGGTCGACCTCGTCGAAATCGACAACGAGGGAGCGGGAGTCCTTCTTGAATATCGTCCTGATGCGGACGCTGGTCGCGCCCATCTCGCGAAGGTATGGTATCTTCGTCTCCAACGACAAGAGATTCCCCGCGAAACGCCCCACGTCGAGTTTCACTTCAAGTACATGGGAGTCGAGATACCATTCAGGGTGTTTTTCCCGTTGATCATCAAGATGCCTCAGATCAAGGGGTCGGTCTTTTGCGAACAAAGCCAACGTATTTTCCAACTGATCGAGGTACCAACGGTTGCCACCGTACAATTCCTTGTACAGCCATTCCACTTCATCCTTTCGTTGTGCGAAGCGTTCATTGTATCCAGCCATACGTCCTCCTCCTACAACGATAGATGCAAACCGTCCAAAACGCAATGTTTTCTCTCTGACATTGCCCGTTTTCGGACTTCCGCTTAGGACGGGAAAACCGTATGATGAAGACTCAAGAGGATAAAATGAGATACGTATCGTTCGGAGAGATTTTGTTTGATGTGTTTCCCGACAAAAAGACGCTGGGTGGAGCGCCCCTGAACGTCGCCGCCCATCTTTCGAAACTGGGAGGAGATGGAATCATCGTGAGTGCGTTGGGAGACGACGAACTTGGACGTGAAGCGCGCGAATGCATCGCATCGTTCGGCTTGGACACATCCTTCATCACGACAAGCCGATATCCGACGGGACGCGCGGATATCATGCTTTCAGGAAAAAACGCGGATTATACGTTCAACTCGCCATGCGCGTGGGATGACATCACGTTGAAGAAGGAACCGAGAGGGACATACGAACTCGTTTATTTCGGCACACTCGCCCAACGAAGCGAGACCAGCAGGGACACGTTGGAGGGAATTCTCTCCTCTATCAAGGCACGAACCGTATTCTTCGATGTCAACATTCGCAAGCATTTCTATACGAAGGAGATCATTCGACGCGGACTGGAGTACGCAACCATCCTGAAGATGAACGATGAGGAATTGCCGTTGGTCGCCGGTCTTTGTTCGCTGGAGGCGTCGGACGAGGGCGAAATGGTCCACAAGTTGATGGACGAATATCGTATTCCTGTCGTATTGCTTACCAAAGGCAAGAAAGGCTCTACCTGTTATCAAGAAAATCAAAAAATCGACATGCCGTGCGGGAATGTAGCTGTAGTGGATACCGTCGGTGCGGGAGACAGCCTGTCCGCCGGTTTTCTCACATCGTTCGTTGCTACCGGCGACGCACGGAAAGCGCTCTTCGTCGGTTCGACATTAGCCGATTACGTTTGTGCCCATCGCGGAGCGATTCCCGATTATGACGAGACGATCAAAGCGTTCCTTGCCAAAGAAGGGATCCAAGTACGGAGATGATGAACGCTATGGAACAAAAGCGATTGCAACTTGTCATCTCCGACATCGGGGACGTGTACATCGTTTGGCACGGTGTCATCGAACGGATCTGCGAAACATACGGACTCCCAAAGAAGGAGTTTACCGATTGGTATCTGCGTGATTTTGCTACCATGCTGTATGAAGGGATCCTCCCCGTCGACGAATTCTGGAAAACGGTGGAGAACACCTATCACGTCCACGTGCAAGGCGATCCTTTCACCACCTTCTTCGACGGGAAATCCATTGTAGGGATGGAGCGATTGTTCAAAAACTTGAAAAAGCATGGGGTACGGATCGTCTCCGCCTCGAACACGTATGCTTCCAACTGGGACGTTTGCCTCAGAAACGCCGGTATGTCCGTATTCGCCGCGCACTATCCTTCCCATATCCTGCATCTCTCGAAACCATCTCCGTCCTATTACCAGTTTATCATGGAACACGAAAATGCTTCGCCCCAAGCATGTCTGTTCATCGACGACAGAGAAGAAAACATCGAAGGTGCGGAAGCAGTGGGGATCCCCTCCTACCGGTACGTATATACAGAAGACAAGGATACCTCTCTCCTCGGAGCGTATATCCACCGGACGTACGGAATCGACGGCATAACGTTCTAGACAAAAAAACATCCAGAGCCGAAACCCTGGATGTTTTTGGACGAGATTGGGATTGAACCAACGACCCCCGCCGTGTGAAAGCGATGCTCTCCCACTGAGCTACTCGTCCCTTTTCGCTTTACGCGTTGTTGTATTTATAACGGTTTTTAGCGGTTAAGGCAAGGGGCCTTTTCAAATATCTGTCAAACGATGGCACACTTTTTCGCACAGTGTGTGCCATTAAAGACTTAAAAAAGGCACAGTTGGATTTAAAGATGCCAAAAGTGTGCCATTAAAAAACAATATGCAATAAAAATTATCCTGTCATGCCCATCACAACACATTGTATGATTCCTCAGACTGATTGAACGCATGTCGGACAAGCGGCAATGACGACAAAAAATCCCACAAATGGTCTTTCCTTGTACCGTATGGTTTTTGAATCCATCGCATAAACGGCGAAAACAGCAAGTCAATGGATGCATTTTGGCGAAAAAGCCCTGCAACAAGAGATATGTTTGTGTAGTGAATCGTTTTCCTTACCAAGAAAAGCCCTCGTCTGCACCGCGTTTCACAAAGAACCGCCCCCAGGAGATTCAGTCTTTCCGAAAAAGTCAGAGAGAAGGAGATGAGTCCGGTTTCCCAAAAACATTCCGATCCCGCGGCATCTTAATCCTGAGTTTTTCCATTCGGATGAAATCATCGACTTCCTTCTCGTCCATGATGATGAACTCATCATCTGCGATACTCTTCCCTTTGGAAAGTATCTCCAAGAGATATTCTTTGGATTTTTCAGCTACCATACTCATATACACTCCAAGAGGGATGCCGAAATCGTACGATGTGGCGATGATCTGGGTCAAATTCGCCCAATGATGGTACTGGTCGTTTGACTGATGGGAAACGGAAGAAGCGACACGATGATATCGTTTTCGCATTCCCCAAGACCGATTTGACGCCGTCTTACGGAAAAAAGCATTCGCACGAGCGAATCCGGTCCTGCAGAACAACGGCATTGAACCGAAGTCATTCCCTTTCAATTCCTTCAACAACTCCTCGTATCTGCCACCGACGGCAATCATCGCTACGGAAAACGGATAAAAATTTCCTAACCGCTTCTCTTTCACATATCCCTTCAGCGTGCGCTCTGAGATTCTGCACGCCTCGCTGAGGTCGGCGAACGTCATATTGCTTTTCCACATGCAAAAACCAAAAAATCTGCCAATCAACTTTCCTGTAGCATTTATCGTTGATTCCAGCGAATCGCAGGGGGATAACATTACTTTCTCTCCTTGTGTGTGTTACATAGTTCTTGCCATTGTACAACAAGATTGTTGGTATGTAAACAACAAATATCTTTTACGCAATTCGATGATCTGTAACGGAATCACGTCAATCAGTACCTTGTTGATGTATCGCCATTCTTTTTACTATACTTGGAAACATGCTGGAGAAATTGTCGGAATTCAGGAAGCAACTCGAGGAACTGGATGGGAAACTCTCGCGATCAGATGTGACGAGCGATATGTCCGTGTACAAATCTCTGATGCAGGAGCGCGGCCACCTTGCCCCCATCGTAGAAAAATTGACCGAACTGGAATCGTTGGAGGCTCAGATACGCGACACAGAGGTTCTCCTTCGTTCCGAAAATGATCCTGAAATGATCGTTTTGGCAAAAGAGGAACTTGCAAAGCTTTCCCAAAAACGTGAAGCTTGCGATGAAGAAGCGAAAATAATGTTGATCCCGCCGGATCCGCTTGAAGGAAAGAACATCATCATGGAAATCAGGGCGGGAACGGGAGGAGACGAAGCTGCATTGTTTGCCGCCGATCTTTTCGACATGTATAAACGCTATGCGGAAATAAAGGGATGGAAGATGGAAATCCTCAGTTCCAACCAAATCAATCTTGGCGGTTACAAGGAAATCATCGTCTCCATCAGCGGGAAGGATGTATACGGATCCCTTCGTTGGGAAAGCGGCGTCCACCGCGTCCAGCGCGTCCCCATCACGGAAAACGGCGGAAGAATCCATACTTCCGCTGCGTCGGTCGCGGTATTGCCGGAAGCGGAAGAAACGGACGTCGTCATCCGGGATGAGGATATCCGCATCGATGTCATGCGTGCGGGAGGACACGGGGGGCAATGCGTCAATACAACCGACAGCGCCGTACGTATCACTCATATCCCTACGGGATTGGTCGTCATCCAGCAAGACGAAAAAAGCCAATTGAAGAACAAGAACAAGGCGATGCGGGTACTCAGGGCCCGTTTGTTTGATCTCGAGGAATCGAGAAAAAATGCGGAACGCGCCGCAGCCAGAAAAAGTATGGTCGGGAGCGGAGACAGGTCGGAACGTATCCGTACCTACAATTTCCCGCAAAACCGGCTGACGGACCATCGTATCGATCTTACCCTCTATAAACTTGACCAGATTATGGCGGGCAATCTCGATCTCGTCATCGACCCGCTGAAGATCGCAGCCGGGGAAGCAGCTCTGAAGGACGTCTGATATGACAATGCATACCTGGGAGGCAATACGCTTTGTCAGGTGTGCGCTCGCGGACGCAGCCATCACGCCGACGGCGGATCTCGAGGCGAAACTGCTGGTGGAGCGGGCCACATCCCTCTCCCCGACGGAACTTGTGACGAAACGGGACAGGCTTCTCACCGCAGAAGAAGAAAAAGCTCTCAAAGGATTGCTCTCCGAACGCCTTGGATATACCCCGATGGCGTACATTCTTGGACACAGAGAATTCTACGGATTGGATTTTCTTGTCGACCGGCGGGTTCTTATCCCTCGAGCCGATACGGAAACCCTCGTGGAGACGGTAAGGAAAACCGTCCGTCCGTCCCCGTCGCTCCGCCTACTCGATCTATGTACGGGAAGCGGATGCGTCGGCATCACGCTTTCCCTGCTTCTCGGATGCCCCGTAACATTGGCAGACATCAGCGAGGATGCATTATGTGTCGCAAAAGAAAATGCGGAACGGCTGTGCAAAATGCCGTTCACCATTGTGCAAAGCGATTTGTTTTCCCATATTACCGGTACGTTCGACATCATTGTCTCCAATCCTCCGTACTTATCGAGCCAATGGATTACGGAAGCTGACGAGCAAGTACGAAAGGAACCGCTTCTCGCCTTGGATGGACGGGGAAATGACGGCCTTTCCATCATTCGGCGTCTGATTACCCAAGCCAGAAGGTATTTGGAAGCGAAAAGCAAGCTTTTCATCGAGTGCGATGACCGGCAAATCGTGACAGTGAAGCAACTTCTACTTGCCAACGGATTTGTTAATGTATACAGTGAAAAAGACCTTTCGGGCCAAGAACGCATCGCACGGGGAGAGCTTTCATGTACGACCAGTTGATCGAACGATTTATCCAGAAAGCATTCAAATATCCCAAAGAAGACCAAGAAAAGATCTTGGCCGCGGCCACGTTCGCGGCGGAAAAGCACGCCAACCAGAAACGGGCGAGCGGGGAACCTTACCTGATCCATCCGCTGGCCGTTGGAGAGATTCTCGTCAAATTGAAAATGGATGCAGACACCATTTGCGCTGGACTTCTTCACGACACCATAGAGGATACTTCGACCTCATACGAGGATATCGAGAATTTGTTCGGCAAGCCGGTGGCCGACATGGTGGAAGGCGTGACGAAGATCGGGGCGTTGAAAACGATGAACAAGGGTGCAGCCGAGGCGGAGACCATCAGAAAAATGTTCTTCGCAATGAGCAAGGACATCAGGGTCATCATCATCAAACTCGCTGACAAACTTCATAACATGCGTACCCTCCAGCATCTCAAGCCGGAACGCGCAAGGGAGATCGCCCAAGAATGTCTCGATATTTACGCCCCGCTCGCAGACCGACTTGGCATCTCTTGGTTGAAAGACGAGCTTGAGGATCTCTCGTTGAAAACGTTGAAGCCTGACGTATACCAGTTTATCCAGGATTATCTGATGGGGAAAAAAGGCGAACAGACGGCTTATCTCGGACGCGTGGAAAAATCCATCTACCGTGCATGCAGCGAGGCCCAAATATCTGATATAATCGTTTCCAGCCGAGTCAAACACGCTTATTCCGTCTACATGAAAATGAAAAAACGAAAGAAGGAGATCGACGAGATCTTCGACATTCTGGGCGTGAGGATCCTTTGCAATTCGACGACGGAATGTTATGCGA
>Ga0172378_10004205_pt1 | contig 13502 bp, 11 predicted proteins | sample GrowelOW332metaG_FD_119755 | JGI IMG/M metagenome (GOLD analysis project Ga0172378, IMG submission 119755) | Groundwater microbial communities from an aquifer near a municipal landfill in Southern Ontario, Canada - Pumphouse #3_1 metaG | ecosystem: Environmental > Aquatic > Deep subsurface >...
ACACCCGCTGATATAACGACCGCGCCGGAAACCGTCGTCACGACACCCGCCGATGTAACGACCGCGCCTGTGACCGAGGTCACAATACCAGCCGACGTGAAACCTATGCCCGACACGGACGGGCTTATACCCGAGAAAATCCGGCTGCTCATGCTCGAAACGCTTTTTTCGGGCGATCAGCTTTACCGCGCGATATATCAGAGCGGGCTGACAAACGATGAGATCGCCGCCGCGCTGACCCTCCTCTCACCTTCGCAGACCGCCGAGCTTAACCGCTTTGAGAACGATCAGCTAAAGAAAAATCTCGTCGCGGCGATGAGCGCCGAGCAGCTTTATACATATATAATGTCGCTCGAAGCCGCCGAACAGCTTTATTTGCGCACATATATCCTCACCGCCGAACAGTCCGCCGCGATTGACGCTTACGGTGCGGCGCTCGACGAGCAGCGGCGTCAGGACGAGCTTCGCGCATCGCTCGCCGCGATGGACGACGAAACGCTCGACGCCTATCTGATGTCGCTTGACCAGCTTACAAGGGATTTATACGAGAACACCTGTCTGAGCGCAGACCGCCTTGCGTCGCTCATCGCCTACCGCGCTGATATCGCTTACCGCGCGGAGGTGTCCGCCATGACGGTAAACGAGCTTTACGACGCGAAAGCGGCGCTCGGGGACGACGCCGAAGCGGTCGCATATCTGCTCGGCTGTGCCGGTGCTGAGCTTCGCGCGTCGCTTTCGCAGCTTGAAGCCTTTATCCAAATCACGCGTATGACGGAGCTTTCCAATGATGAGGAGCTTTCAAATTATATCGAAAACAGCGCGTCCGACGTCAAAAACGTTTATTACGGCGTGCTCAGCGGCACTCTGCTCAGCGCCGAGATCGAGCAGTGGCTCTGCGATATCGGAGTGACCGCGCAGCTTGAAGCTTTATCGGCGTCGTCCGCGCCGCTTCATAAATGGGTAAGCTCGCTGACGCCCGGTATGCGCGCGCTTGTGATATCGCGCTTGAGCGACGTACAGCGCAGTCTGTACGAGAGCTGGGATCCGCTCTCCGAATATCCTCCGGCAGAGGAATTCACGAATCCCGCGCCGATAATTGAAGCCGCAGACAGCGCTCGTGCGCTTTTGAGCGCGCTTGACAGACCAATCCTGTCAAGCCTTTATATTCCGGCGCTGCTCGCGCTTGCGCCGCCGGTGTCCTATGGCGGAGCTGTCGGTCAGACCGATAAATATTATAACGGCGCAGGAGATGAGGTTGGCGAAAACAGCGCCGATGTGGTGCTGAAAAAGGGCGTCCGCGGCTACAATGAGGAAACCGGCGAGGGAACGATAACCCTCGAAGCCTATGTCACCGGCTCGACGACCACCACCACCACTGAAAAGCCGACCGATATCGTGCTTGTGCTGGACGTATCCGGCAGTATGAAATACGATATGTCCGCCAATACAGGCAGTTCAAACGAGCGGCTCAACGCTCTCAAAACTGCGGTAAACGGATTTCTCGATAATATAGCAGAGAAAAACGCCTTGATAACAGACGCCGCAAAGCAGCACCGCGTATCCATTGTGACATTTTCCGGCGGCGCGCAATATGTATTCGGCGGTTCTGAATACAGCTATATTGATTCGGGAATCAAAAAAAATAAGAACGCATACGATTCGAACGAGCAATTATATGTAATGGATACCGATAATAAGTATTATCCTGTAACCATAGTAAGGACTGGAAGCTCCGGCAACCGGGTATATACATATACATACAACGGAAAAACCGTTACATCAGACGGCAGCTCAACTCCTCCGCCTGTGACCTTATATAAATTCGTTAATAATATTTCAGGAGCATTAGAAGCGATAGTATCAGACGGCACTTCGTCCGACAGCCTGACCACGGCGAAAAACGCGGTCGACGCGCTCACCGCAAGCGGCTCTACGCGTACCGACTACGGTATGCAGTACGCGTATGCTTCTCTGACAAACGCGGTGTCTACCGGATACGACAGAAACAAGGTAGTCATTCTGTTTACCGACGGAGTGCCGACCGAGAATAGCAGCTTCAACAAAACTGTTGCAAATTCCGCTGTATCATACGCAAACGATATGAAAAATTACGGCGCGGGCGTCTATTCGATAAGCATTGCAAACGGTTCGGGCTCGTCGATCGAATATAGTGACGAGCTGACGTTTGACGAAAATAACAATCTGAATTCCGGCAATGAAAACGTCGCGATGAACCGTTTTATGCAGTATGTATCCTCAAACTATGCCAAACGCACAGCGGCGCTCGGCGTTGAAACCTATACGGCGCGCAGTGCGGCGTCTGGCGATAAAACCGACCTTACCAAGGACAGCTATTATCTGACGACAAGCACGTCGGATGGATTATTAAACATATTTCAGCAGATCAGCAGCAGCATCAATACCTCGAATGTCGCGCTCAGCTCCGCGACGGCGCTCAGCGACTCGGTTTCGGATTATTTCACCTTCGCCGATGGCATCGCGGAAGGCGTTACAGTTTCAAAGGTCCCCAAAACGGCGGACGGCTGGGGAACTCCGGTGATAATTTATCAAAACGGAAGCGCTGTCGCAAACAGCGGAATATCGGTTGCGATTTCCGGCAAGACGATTAGCGTCCAAGGCTTTGATTACGCGGCGAATTATGTTTCGCAGACGCTGAAAAACAGCGGAGATTACGGTTATAAGCTTGTCGTCGCCTTCGGTATCGCCGCAGATAATAATTATACCGGTTTATATACCGACAACGGCATCGTTCCGACGAATAAACCCGACGCGGAAGCTCCCGCTCTGAGCGACGGAGGACTTGTCAAGCCAAACGGCAGCAAACCCACATGGGAATTCGGGCTTCCGACCGTAAATTTAGCCGCCTCCGGAACGATTACCGTCACAAAAACCGCAGACGACGCCGGCGCACAGCGCGAATTTATCTTCACTATCAAAAATTCCGACGGCGATACCGTCGCCCGGCTCACGCTGAACGCTGGCGAAACCAAAATCGTCAAGGGCTTGAAGCCCGGCATTTACACCGTGACCGAGGACGGCGAATGGTCGTGGAGATTTGAACAGGAGAGCTTCGGCGCGGTATATTCGGACGGCGGCAGTGCGGCGGCTGATATCAGCGTGCAAAAGGTAAATGTAAAGCGAAGCAAAAAAATAACGACTGACGTTACGATAACGAACAGCCTTAAAACCGATAAGTGGCTCGATTATGAAACCGGCTGGCAGAACCGCTTCGACGGCACAAATACCGTACCCGCTCAAATCCCGCAGACGCAGTCTTATACCGGCAAGGAAAACGATGGAGAAATATAAAACGACAGATGAAAATATTTAAGACAATATGGAATATTATAACGACGATATTTGTGGTCGCAGCCGCGGCTGCCGCCGTCCTGCTCGTCGGAGTAAGGATATTCGGACTGACGCCGTATACGGTGCTTTCCGGCTCGATGGAACCCACATACCATGTCGGCAGCCTTATATATGTAAGGAAAGTTCCGGCAGACGAAATCGCAGTCGGTGATCCGATAACCTTTGTGCTGAACGAGGAGCTTGTCGTCGCGACCCACCGTGTGATCGAGATCGACGCTCAGAACGAGCTTTTCCGTACCAAGGGAGATAACAACGAATCGCCCGACGCGTCGCCGGTCAGCTTCAAAAACGTTCTCGGAGTGCCGCAGTTCACGATACCATATCTCGGCTACCTTTCAAATTTCATCACGAAGCCCGTCGGCTGGATAAGCTGCGGCGCTGGAATAGTGATACTGCTCCTGATATCGTTCATACCCGATATTGTCGGCGGGGAAAAAGGCAAACGTAAACCGCGAGGCAGACGGCGTGAGATTTCATACCGTGACGGAGGAGATAAAAAATGATACGAAAAGCGAAACGGCACGCGCGCCGCGTGGGAACGATGAAAATCATCCTGCTCGCTCTTTCGGCGGTCATCATCGTAAGCTCGTGCATCGGCGGCACAGTCGCGTGGATATACGCCCACGACAACGTTACAAACAGCTTCACAACGGCGAAGGTCACGCATGAGCTGCATGAAACGATGGAGGAAAACGTCAAAGAGGACGTAAGCGTGAAAAACACCGGCAATATCGACACTTATATACGCGTCGCCCTCATTCCCGCGTGGACGGAGGACGGCTGTATCCGCGCCGATCTTGCGGTGGACGGCACATATGAGGTCGAATGGGGCGATACAGCCGACTGGCGAAAGGGCGGCGACGGCTATTATTATTACACAAAAGCCGTCGCGCCGGGCGAATTTACCACGATACTTATAAAATCCTGCAAACCGACGGCTGACGGGGAGCAATACGACGGCATGACCTTCACGCTGGACATAAACGTTCAGTCGATACAGGCGACGCCCGATTCTGCAGTCAGAGAAGCGTGGGGGCAAAATATCACCGCGTCAAACGGCACATTAACGGTCGCAGGCGGCGCGGATATCACAGCGGACACCGTATTCTGATTTCCCAAAGGTCGGGAAATGACATAAAATAACAAATATATTCAATTAAAAGGAGAACCGCAATGAAAAAGAAGATCACATTAATCATCACACTCGCGCTGACCGTTGTAATCATGGGAGCTATCGCGGCAAACACCACAGTCGCTTGGCTCACCGCAAACGACAAGGTCACAAACACCTTCACAGTCGGAGATATCAAAATCACGCTTGATGAAGCTCCTGTCGATACAACCGGCAAAAAAATCGCAGGCGACCGTGTCAAGACAAACGACTACAAGCTCATTCCCGGAAGCGCCTATGACAAGGATCCTACTGTAACGGTTAAGGCGCAGAGCGAAGAATGCTATGTGTTCGTAAAAATTGTCGACGAGCTTAACTCCTCCGTCGCTGTGCCGCAGGGCGAAACCGCCGCGTTCGTTACATATACTGTCGGCACAGACTGGACTGCCGTAACCCCCTCCGGCGTTACGGCGTATAAAGTATACAGATACAACACCACAATAAAGGAAGCTGCCGACAAGCAGCTCGTCGTGTTCGACGGCTTCACCGTCGCAGGCTGGGCTAAAAACGAGGATCTCCAAAAGGTCGCGCCGGTAGGGGAAACAAAGAAAAATATCGTTGTGACCGCATATGCTCATCAGAGCGCAAATCAGTCGCAGGATCAGGCGACTGCCGCCGCCGCCGCGTATTTCGCCGCAAACTGAACGTCAATAAATTAAAAATAATTATATTAAAGAGGTAACAGAAATGAGAAAGAAGTTAATCGTCCTCGCAGCAGCAGTTTTAGTAGTAGCCGTTTCCGCTGTCGCAACCTCTCTCGCGTATTTCACAAGCACGGCTGACGTCGCCAATACCTTCACCGTCGGAAACGTCGAAATAAAGCTCGACGAAGCTCCGGTTACAAAGACTGGCGACAAATGGACCGCGGACGAAAACGCAGACCGCGTGACCGCAAACGAATACAAGAAAATATATCCCGGCGCAGTCCTTCCCAAGGACCCGGTCGTGACCAACACCGGCAGCTATGACGCTTATGTCCGCGTAAAGGTTACCATCAACCAGGCGTCTGAATGGAAGAGCAGCATCGGTGCAAACGCTGATCTAACGTCGATATTCACGTTTGGCGATGATTTTGCCGCAACATGGAAGCTTGCCGAAACAGAGATCGACTCTGTGAAGAACACCGTTACATACACCTACAACTATATAAAGGACGAAGGAATTCTCAAGGGCGCTGTTGCAAATTCCGATGGAACGACAACTGAAGCCAACACCGGCGCACTCTTTACAAAGGTTACAGTTCCCGCTAAATTTGACAATAAGGAAATGGAAGCAATCGCTGATTTTAAGATCGATATCAAGGCTGAAGCTATCCAGACGGCAGGCTTTGACAGCCAGCTGGCGGCTTTTAACGCTCTTACCACGCAGCTCAGCGCCTAAAGCGTCTTTACAAAACTCAATAATCGGGGTATAATTAATTATGAAGAAGCAGGTATTTATACTGTCGCTCGCGCTTGTGCTGATAGCGGTCGCCGCGACGTCGACTCTCGCTTATTTTACGGCGAGCGATAAGGCGGACAACGTTATCACGATGGGTAAAATCGCTATCAAGATCAATGAAACGATGCTCGGCAAGGACGATAATGGAAATGAAACCGAGGTCGCATATGCCGATCCTGCCGACGTAATGCCCGGCACAAGGGTATCAAAAATCGTCCGCATTAAAAACGACGGCGGAGCTGACGCATGGATACGCGCCAAGGCAGAGCTTTCCTATGTCGACGCCGCCGATATCGAACAAAAGCTCGGAGCGGATAAGAAAGCCGATACAAGCTATATCCTTCCGCAGTTCAACACCGAGGTAAATGAAACCGGCTACTGGATCGAGGGCGGCGACGGATATTATTATTACAGCGTGCCTGTGAGCATGGATACGGAGAGCGCTCCGCTGTTTTCCGAGGTGAAAATGTCGCTCGATATGGGCAACGCATACATGAACTGCAAGCCGCAGGTCAGGATCATCGCCGAAGCGGTTCAGAGCGACAACAATCCGATACCCGAGGGCGGCAGCGTAACCGATATTCAGGGCTGGCCGATGCCTCAAGCACCCGCGGAAACAACAACCACAGAGCCGGCAAACACGCAGGCTGAGGTTGGTTAAACAGCCAGTTTATCTGTAAAATATTAAAACGGAGTGTAACGACATGAGGGTGAAAAAAACGATCAGACAAATATTCGCGCTCGCGCTTACAGCGGCTGTGCTTTGCTCACTGCTGTGTGTCCGCGCGTCGGCGGAGAACGTATCGGGCGATAACGTCAGCTCCGTGCGCTTTGAATATTCGGACAGCGCTCTCGCGAAATTCATTTTCGTGCCGGATACCACCGATTTGTTCACCGAATTCAAGGACGTTATGCCGGGCGGCGAGCTTACGCAGGAAATTGAAGTTCAGAACGGCTCAAAATATGCCGTCGAGATATTTCTCTCGGCAAAAGCGTATGACGAAGCCGACGAAACAGTCGCGGGGCTTCTCGGCAGGCTGTCGCTGTCGGTAAAAGACGGCGGCGGTAAGGTTTATTCGCAGGACAGCGCCGATACGCAGGGCGATCTCGCAAAACCCGTATCGCTCGGAAAATTTCCGGCGGGCGGCTCGGAGAAGCTCAGCGTTACGCTTAACGTGCCGATAACGGTCGGAAATGAGTTTCAGTCCGCGTCGAGCCATATCGTTTGGGTGTTCACCGTCGAAAAAACCGATCCCTACGATCCGCCGTATGTTCCTCCGACACCGCCGGTCATTCCGACACCTCCGGATATCCCAACGCCGCCGGACATTCCGACGCCCGATATTCCGATGCCCGATGTGCCGGAAATCCCCGATGCTCCGGAGATCGATATAGCCGAGCCGGACGTTCCGCTCGACGCACCCGATATCCCAGATGAAATGCCGGAGGACGCCGTCGATATCCTCGAGCCCGAAACGCCGCTCGGAGGAGTGCAGACGGGCGATCTCACGAATATATTGCTGTGGGGCGGACTTCTGCTGGTATTTATTGGGGTGATAATCGTTCTGCTCATTATCCGCCGCGCGAGCCTGCGCCGCTGACCGCTCATGAGCGTCCGATATACAAGAAAACCAAAAAACAGAGCGCGCCGCCGTCCTGCCGTCATTGTCTGCGATATACTTATCGCGGCGACGCTCGTCATGGCGGCTGCCGCCGTTTATAACATCGCCCTGCCGCTGCTGTCCTATAAGGCGTGCGACGATGCCAGCGCGGAGATCGCCGCGCTCGCGCTCACCCGCGTGACTCCCGAAAACGACGACGGCGCGGAGAACGGCGAAACGCTGGTTTCCGATGAAACCAGTGACGCTCAATCCTTCGCTGACACGCAGCAAGCCTCCGAACCGTTCGTCCTCAGCGCGGATTTCGAGCTGCTCGCGTCGATAAACACCGATATCAAAGCGTGGCTTATCAGCGGCGGCACGGTGATAAATTATCCGGTGCTTCAGACCTCGGATAACGAATATTATCTCACCCATATGTACAACCGTCGCAGGAATATGACCGGCTCGATATTTATTGACGCCGCGAATTCGCCTGATTTTTCCGACAGGCATACGGTTATTCACGGACACAATATGAAAAACGGTTCGATGTTCGCTTCGCTGACAAATTATGCGGACGAAGAATATTTCGCCGCACATAAGAGCCTGACGCTGCTGACGCCGGACGGAAGCTATACGCTGTATGTGTTCAGCGCGTATGTGACCGACGTGACGACCGGCGAAGCATATATGACGTCGTTCGCAAACGGCGTCAGCTTTGCGGCATATGCCGAGGAGCTGAAAGCTCGCTCGCTCATCAGCGCGGACGTCAGTGTTGGGGAAAATGACCGAATTGTGACCTTGTCCACTTGTATAAAAACCAACGGCGTGTCGGACGAACGCTTCGTCGTGCATACCGTGCTCAAAGAAAACTAAAAAACGGAGAAATCCATATTGCATATGGGTTTCTCCGTTTTTGTCACGATTTAGCCTATATTTCTCATTTTAAGCAGGACGGCTGCTTCACGTTCGACCGCGCCGTGGAAGCCGTTTTCGTTATCGACGACCGAATCGGCGAATTTGACAGACGGCAGAGAATATTCGCGTTCGCGATAGCGCACTGCCGCGAGATAATATTCGCCGATCTGCTCGATGGTTTGTCCCTTGAGTATCACGTTTCGCTTGATACGGCGGTAAATTCGCGTTTCGATAGACGCGGTGACGAAAATTTTATAATCGCACAGATTTCGTATCTGCTCGATGCAGAATATGAACGCGCCGTCGATAATAATGTAATCCGGATTTTCATCGATACAGCGGCGCAGCTCGGCAGCCGCCGCCTCGCCGTCGATCGAGGTTGGGTGGTTCCAGTCGGGATATTCCTTGCCGTCGAGCGGAGATATCATGCGCGGAAGCTCCTTTTTATAGAAACGGTCTGCCGGAAGATATTCCACGCGGACGCCCTTTTCGCGCAGAGCGGCGCAAAGCTGCTCGGATAAGGTTGATTTTCCGCTTGCGGACGCTCCCGAAACGCCGATCACAGTCGTTTTCATCAATATTTCCTCCGATATCTTTTCATTTGGCTGATTATAACACACTGTGCGTAAAATTTCAACAAAATTTTATATTTTGTGTTAAATTAACCGAAAAAGCGTAACACTTTTGCGCTATTTGCCGACAAAATGAAAGAAAATTCATAAAATCTCGATATTCTCTTTACAATTATGCGTAAGCGTGATATAATGATACGATTGAAATACATAACAAGCGGGAGGAAAAATCTTATAATGAACATTTTTTCCAAGCTCAACAGTATTCTCTTTCCTTATTCTTCGGAATATCCGAAGAACGGGGCGGGGAAAACTCTGGCGCTCGGCTTCCAGCACGCGTTCGCGATGTCCTGCGCGACGATTCTCGTTCCGATACTGACCGGACTGGACGTCGGCGTCGCACTCTGCATGGCGGGTATCGGCACACTGATTTTCCATATCTGCACCGGCGGACGTATGCCGACCTTCCTCGGAAGCTCCTTCGCCTTCATATCGGCGCTCTGCGGAATAATCGGCAACGACGCCTTCGGCGCTACAAAGGACGCGCAGATATCGGCGGCAATGGGCGGTATCATCACCGCGGGCTGCATTTATCTCGTAATCGCGCTGCTGATCAAAATTTTCGGCTCACGCTTTATGGATAAGCTGTTTCCACCCGTTGTGCGCGGCGTCGGCATCGCTATAATCGGTCTTAATCTGGCGTCCGCCGCGATAAACAATATCCAGTCGAACAACGGCTTCGAGCTGTTCTCCGCCGGCTATGCGTGGAGCTGGGGAATCGCTCTCCTGACCTGCATTACCGCGATCGTGCTTTCGAGCTACGGCAGGGGCATGGTCAAAATGTCCTCGATAGTCATCGCGCTCGCCGTCGGCTATATCGTGACGCTGATCGTCACCGTCACTGGAATCGCTCCCGCCGGACTTATGAACACCGGCGCGATCACGGCTCACAGCTGGATCGAGGTTCCTCATTTTGTTCTCCCGTCAATAAATCTTAAAGCGATCGGAATAATCGCGCCCATATCGATAGTCACCTGCGTCGAGCACGTTGGCGACGTTTACGCTAACGGCGCTGTCGTCGGCAAGGATTTCATCAAGAAACCCGGTCTGCACCGCACCATGCTCGGCGACGGTCTTGCAACTGTTGTCGCCGGCTGCTTCGGCGGTCCTGCGAATACAACCTATTCCGAGAATACCGCGGTTCTCGCCGCGACTGGCAACTATAATCCCGCGTCGCTGCGCGTCGCCGCTCTCGTTGCTATCGTAATCAGCTTCTTGGGCAAAGCGGTCGGAGTCGTCGAAACCGTTCCGAATTGCGTGCTCGGCGGCGCCTGCATAGTGCTGTACGGCATGATATCGTCGGTTGGTCTGCGCACCCTTGTCGAAAACCATGTCGATTTCACGAAGAACCGCAACCTCTGCATTGCGGCGGTAATGCTCGTCCTCTCGATGGGCGGCGCTGTTATCGGCGGTTCGGCGTTCAGCTTCAGCGGCATCGGTCTTGGCATTATCATCGGAATAGTCCTCAATCTCGTCCTGCCCGAGCATAAGCACGAGGGCGGCGACGACAAGGACACCGGGCTTATCGCTCACTCTGTCAACGAAGATGAGATAGTTGAGGAAAAGGAATAATCTGACCTCAAGCTCACAGAAAATAAAAAATCGCCGGTGTAAGCCGACGATTTTTTTGTTTTGCGCTGTGATTATCCGTTTATACAAGCTCCTCGCGTCCGGTCGCGATAGAACGCTCGAGCGCGTTCATAACGCGGACAGGGGTGATGAGCTGGGCGTTTGTGAGCGGGGAAACGCCGGTGCGAACCATTTCCGTGAAATGATCGACCTCGTATTTGTAAATATTATTGCAGGTTATGTCGCGGAAGAGATAGCCCTTGTCGCCGTATGCGGCGGCGGTGTACTGATTGTTGAAGTTGAGAATCACGTCGAGAGAATCGTAGCGGGCGACGGCGGTCAGATGCTCGCCCTTGACGAACGCTTTGACGCTTCTGACATCGTTTCCCGCGATTGCGAGCATCATTTCCACCATATGGCTGGAATAGAAATATATGCCGCCGTAGACGCTTGTCAAATCGACCGCAAAGGTGAGCATGAGCGAACGGAGCGCGCCTATCTTTCCGGCGTCGATATCGGCTTTTAGCGCCAAAAGCTCGTCGGAATATTTACAGCCCGAGCCGCCTGTGAGCGGTACGCCGTGTTCAGCCGCGGTTTCGATAAGCTCTATAGTGTCGGCGAGGTCGATTGTAAAAGGTTTGTCGATAAACGCCGGTTTGCCCGCCTTGATGAAGGGCAGGGCGAAAGCCTTATGATATTTGCCGTGACGCGCGGTGACCATAACGCAGTCGACGCTGTCCATCATAGCTTCTATCGAATCGGCGATGGAAACTTCGGGATGCTTTGCCGTGATGGCTTCGCTCGGCGCTCTCTCAAGCGCGTAAAGCGAGGTGACCTTAAAATCCGGATATGCGGTGTCCGGCGCGTTTATAAGGTCGCAGAAGGCGGCGGCGTGTGAGTTTTCAGTGCCGAGAATACCAACTCTGTACATTTATAATCCTCCTCAGCCGCAGATGCGCGAAAGCGGATTCTGACGGTGAGCTTCCTCGATGACAGCGATCTGCTGACGCACCTGTTTCGGGTTTATCGGCATTTCCTTGCCCTCTGTGAGATAATCGTATATCATTGTATAATAGCAGTTTACCGCGCTGTCAAACGCGCCGCTGTCCTTTGCCGACCATTTGTCGGTGTGCCACGGCAGAGCTTCGACGCAGTAGGAGGGAGTGCCGTCCGCCTTTGCAAGCGGCTCGGATATCAGCTTCTGCGCCGGCGCTTCTTCGGGTATATACCATTTCCAGTCGATATCGGTCATTGTGCCGCGAAGTCCGCCGCGTGTGCCGTGCAGCTTATATGTAAACGACGGATATGCGTCGCACGACGATATCGCGAGGTCGATAAGCGGCTTTTCCGGCGCGGTGAGGATCAGCTTGACATAATCCTCGGCGTCGCCGAAGGTGTTGGCTCTGTCCATACGGCAGAAAACCTGCGGCATTCCGTCGTACATATCAAGCAGATTGAGCGCTTGATCGAGCGGGTGAGGTCCTGTGTTGTAGAGATTGCCCCCGCTGAAGCTCTGGAGCGTCTGCCAGTCCCAGCGGCGCGCGTAGCCGCTGAAGGAGATATCTATCTCGACAAGCCGTCCGAGAACGCCCGAAGCGATTATCTCCTTTATTTTTCTGAAATAAGGTGTGAAGCGCGACTGCTGAAAAATATTGAACAATTTGACGTTCTTTGACGCGTCGATGAGCGAATCGACCTCCGCCGCCGTCCTTGCGCACGGTTTTTCGCTGATAACGCTCAGACCGTGAGCCATAAGCGCCATTGAAACGGCGTAATGCTGCTCGCTGGTGGTTGAATTGACGACGAAATCGATGTCGCCGCGTTCAAACAGCTTTGTGTAATCGTCATAAACCGCGCAATCAGCGCCGTATTCGGCTTTGGCGCGTTCGGCGCGTTCCGGAATACGTTCGGCGACCGCGGCGACCTTAAAGCGTCCGCCGTTGAGATCGGAGCGCAGAAAAGCGCCGTGGATATCGCGTCCGCTGCGTCCCTGCCCGATTATAGCAACGTTATATTGCTTCATTTTGCACACTTCCTTTCAATTAAGCGGTGCGGACATAATTCGCCCCGCTGGATATGCCTAAAGTATAGCAGACATAATGTTAACAATGCAAGTACAAAATATTAATAAAGCTTGAGCTGCAAAGCGGCATCGGATACGCGTGATAAAGCGGGGAGTGCGGTTGCTTTTAAACTATCTGGAAAATATAAAATTTAAGATAATCGGTTTCGGGAACGCCCCAAACGATCGGGTGATCGGAGGACTGCTGACGAAGCTCGACCTGACGCAGCTCGACGGCGGCGTCAGCGGCGGCAGAACGAAGCATTTTGACGAACAGCTCGGTTTCCATAAAATGTGAGCAGGAGCAGGTGGCGAGATAGCCGCCGCGCGGCAGCAGCTTCATAGCGCGGTAATTGATCTCCTTGTAGCCGCGAGTCGCGCTGTCGATGGTCTTGCGCGATTTTGTGAACGCCGGAGGATCGAGAATGATGAAATCGAAATCCTGTGAGTGTGCATCTTCCATTTTATGGAGCATATCAAACACATTATCGCAGCGGAAATCGATTTTGCCGTCCATACCGTTGAGAGCGGCGTTCTCCGCGGCGATGTTGAGCGCGTCCTGAGAAATATCGGCGGCGCAGACGCTTGCAGCGCAGCCCGCGACTGCGTTCAGAGCGAACGAGCCGGTATGAGTGAAGCAGTCGAGCACACGTTTGCCGCGGCAGAGCCGCGCGATCTCGGCGCGGTTGTATTTCTGATCGAGTAAATATCCGGTTTTC
>Ga0172378_10004206_pt1 | contig 13500 bp, 10 predicted proteins | sample GrowelOW332metaG_FD_119755 | JGI IMG/M metagenome (GOLD analysis project Ga0172378, IMG submission 119755) | Groundwater microbial communities from an aquifer near a municipal landfill in Southern Ontario, Canada - Pumphouse #3_1 metaG | ecosystem: Environmental > Aquatic > Deep subsurface >...
GCCTCTCCAGTCTGCCGGTTTCCGCCACTCACTTTGAACTCGAAAACCCGACAAAAGAAACTCGCGAAGTGACGCTTGTGCAAATGCAGGAAAGCCTTTGTGGTTATCAGGTCACCAAAGATCGCCAGGGAGTACAGGATTCTTCATTTGTACTCAAACCCATCGCGCGATTCCCCAAGGGTGTGGAATTCAGCAAAGGTCTCGAAGATGGAAGACGCGTCCGCGGTATCGAATTTTATAACCAGGAACCGCTTCACGAAAGTGATTTTGATGGTTGTATGGGCGTCGCTGTTGCGTGGAACCCCAAAGACAATGTCACCGTTTCGACCAAACCAATTTTCTATCGCGATGAACAGCCCTCTGTCCTCAAGGGAGCACTCCACAGCGGTCGGGTCTCCAAAATATTTGTCAAAAATGTCTACAGCGGTCGTGAAACCATTGCCGGTGCTATCGTTGTCACTGTGGTACTCAAACCGAAAGCAAAAGTTTCATTCCAGTTTAACACCGTTTTGGATTTCCCGCTCATTCGCCTGAATGGTTTCCAGAGCGAAAAGAAATACACCGTATTTTTCCCAGAAGCCTACGGTCGCGTACAAGCCATGCTCACCGAAGCGTTGCTCTCGGAAAAAGAAGTGCTCCCGAAAATTGCATCGACATACAGCGCCTTGGTTCCCGAAACGTCCGTCGCAAAACTCTACCCGAAAAAAGGAAAAGAGCGGGATGACTTCAAGTCTCTTGCGATCAACACCTTTAGTTTCCTTGCCGAAGCGACCGTGTGGGACAAGGAGGACCGATTCCTCGTTCGCGAATGCGCCGACTATCCTTTCTTCAATTCTCTCGACGTTTATTTCTACGGAAGCTTTTCTCTCCTCGCACTCATGCCACGCCTCGATGGAGCGGTCATGCGCCGCTTTGCGGATGCCATTCTCGCCGTGGACCCCAAAACTCGCCGTCACCACGAATATGTGAACCTCCCCTTTGCCGATCTCCCCGATCCCAAACTGGAAGGCCCGCGTGCCGTCCGCGGTGCCGTGATTCACGACCTTGGTAGTCCTTTTGATGCGAAACCCGATGCCTACGATTGGCACAACGTCAAAGAATGGAAGGATCTCGCCCCCAAATTTGTGTTGATGGTGCTTCGCCACTACCACGCGACAAGGGACCTTTCTGTCCTCACCGACTGCCGTGAAGCCGTTTACGCCTCCATTGAGTACCTGGAAAACATGGTGGATGAAGGGCAGAACTTCCCACTCACTCACGGTACCGATGACACATTTGACAATCTTTCTTCCCACGGCATTTCCGTTTACTGCGGATCACTCTGGATCGCAGGACTCCGCGCCGCAGCAAAGATTGCGGAAACCCTCGGTGACACCAACCGCGCCGCCGATTGGTACGCAAAAGCGAAAGCCTCAGAACAGGAGTTCCACGATGCTCTTTGGGATGAGAACGAAGGCTACTTCCATTTCTTTGTGACTCCTTTGGAAATGAAGGATCTTGTCGACGATAAGCTTCCGCAATTGGTTAAAGCCGTGGAAGGCTCCATCGCACTTTCGGGAAGCAAGGTGGAAATCTTGCGTACCCTTAATGCCTGGTTCAACGATTCCAACATTCCGGAAGAGGTTGAACTTTCCCGCCGCGAACTCCGTGAATTCAAAAAGGAGTGGCTCACCGCCCAGTTCCCGGAAGCCTTCACCGAGTCCTGGGCCCCAAAAATTCATCTCGATAACGATGATGTTTTTGTGGATGCCATGCTGGCCGATACCTATCTTCTTTTGTTAGGACTCGCTCCCATCACCGATGCGGAAAAGGCAAAGCGCACACTCCACCGTGTTTTCAGCACAAACTTCAAAGCCAACAGTCCGCTTCTCGGCGCGGCGAACCTCGTTCACAAAAACGGAGCCCCGCTGGATGAATTCAATTTCCAGGCGCACGATGTGTGGATAGGGATTCAATACAGTCTCGTCACCTCTATGCTGATTCACGGGCTCATTTCCGAGGCGGAAGCTCTCACCGAAAGTATGGTACGGAACTTGTATGGCGAAGCGCGCATCCCGTTTGCAGCTCCGGAAGGATTCAACGGCAGTTGCCGCCTCCACCCCGAAGCCCTTGAAGCAAAATTCGGTCTTTCCAAATCCGCCGCTAAAAAACTCCACAAGGATCTCCTTGCGAAAAAGGCCCTTATTGAAGACTCACGCATTTCGCCTCAACTTCCGAGAAATATTGTGGCTTTCAAAAAGGCCTATGGAGCAACAGCCAAAGCGAACAAAGTGGATGCTGAAGCTCTTTTCACCTTACTTCACAGCACCGCCCTCAAATACACGGCGGGTAAGTATTTCCGTCCCGGAATGGTATTCGCCATTCTTGAAGCAGCAAAACTTGTGAAATAAAAACACTTCATACAAAAAGCCCCGTGATGTCATGTCACGGGGCCTTTCTTTTTTTCTGAACTTTTGCAGGCTAAAACCAGTAAGAACAATTAATTAATATTTCAAAAAAATTATTGGTACCCACATTTTTCTTTTCATAAGGCATCCACCAGAATGAATACCGAACGCCTACTTCCACATTTTCAGAAAATTTAAATCCAGGCCCTACAGCCGGACCAAAAGAAATCTGTCTATCGGCAGGATAGCTCTCACTCCATTCATTATAGATATTCCAATTCATCGATGGCCCTAATTCAAAAAAAATCCGACTCCAATCGTAACGAAAAAGTGGACTCAATAGCAAATTCATTTCGGTCAGTGAAATATTTGAAGTATTATTCTCAACATAAGTGTATTGAATGGCCAACTCGGGATGAAAAGAAATAGAAGACGACCCGATAGGCATCAAAACCCCATAAGCCCCTTCTAAACCCACCCCAGTCAATTCCCCATCAGACCACCAAGATATTATGTGGTCATCAAAAGAAGAAATCCCCCCACCCAAACGCACTCCCATTTTTATCGGCGTTTCCGCACTGGAAAAACCCCAGCACATCAAAAGAATCAATAAACTTCTGAATCCACCTTTTATAAAAACCATATCCCCTCCTTACGAATATATTTGTCGAAATACTAGAACCAATAATTTCCGCTGAAAACCAATGTGGACATGAGACTAGCACCCATATAGTCCGCCGTTTTTTCATAGGGATTCGCCCAGAAAACAAAACGCCCATCTATTTCCCAATGTTTGCTGAATTTGAACCCAAAGCCCCCCAAGAAACCATAGGCAAACTTACGATTCACCTCCGCTACATCAATATCTTCCACATCCCATTTGCTATTGATATTCCAGTTAAAACTGGGCCCTAAATCAAAAAAGAATCTGAAAAAACTAATGCGAAAAAGAGGATTAATCAAAAGATTGATGCCAGAAGCGGTGACCACAGGCCGTTCCTCACCATCGTAATAATAATCATCCTCGTAATCATCATTCGAATCTTCATTATCCATAGCTACAAATTGAAAGGCTAATTCTGGATGAAAAGAAAAAACAGAAACAATGGGCGTCAAAACACCAAAGGCACCTTCAATTGTCACACCATCAATGGTTTCATTATAATAGTAGTTGGTCTTATCATCAAAAGAGACTGAAGAGATACCCAAACCCAGACGAGCTCCATATTTAGTCTCTTGTGCATTAGAAAAACAAAAGAACATCAAAACGACAAACAGAACTTTAATCCCAGATTTTGCAAAAGGCATAAGCTCTCCTAAATTCCCGAAAATAAACACTAAGGGCAAAAATAAATTTATCCCCCTCCTTTGGCAATAATATTTTCCAATACACTTCATGCAAATCAAATAAACACACTCACTGGTTTTAAGACCTCGACGCAAAATAAGGTTTAAACTTCAGTAAACCCCTCCATAATGACTCCAAATGACACTCCAATTGATGAATTCAAACTCTACATTCCCCCAATTCCACTTTCAGAAAGCACTCAGAGTCAAGAGCTCATTTCCGGCCTCCTAATCCAAGGATTTCAATCCAAAGGTTGCCACCAAACTCTAGATTTCATAGCTTTGGTAAAGGAGGTTTCTGTGCATATTGAAATTCTTCCTCAACCTGATGACGTCACATGTGGCCCTACAAGCCTCCATGCGGTGTATAGACATTTCGGTTATGAAATTCCTTTACCACAATTAATATCAGAAATAGAATTTTTGGAAGAGGGCGGAACACTCGCTGTATTCCTTGGTTTAGATGCATTGAAACGCGGTTTTGAAGCCACCATTTACTCTTACAATTTGCAAATATTTGACCCCACTTGGGTGGATCTTTCCATGCCGGAACTCCGTGAAAAACTGCATCAAGAATATCTCGTTAAAAGAAAAGTGAAATTGCGTACCGCAATCAAGGCTTACATTCGTTTTATTGACAATGGCGGAATCATCTCGTCTAAGGACTTACGTGTAAGCATTTTCGAAAATTATTTCAACAATAATATCCCTGTTCTTTCCGGAGTCTCTGCTACATATCTTTATCAATGCAAACGAGAGTACACCAACAGCGAAGATAAATCCATCTTCGACGATCTCTTGGGAGAGCCGATGGGACATTTTGTAGTTCTCTATGGTCTCAACAATCAAAGAGAATTTATGGTCGCAGATCCAGACAATACCAACCCGATTGCCAAAAACCACTACTATCTCGTCGAAAGAAATCGTCTTATTCATAGTATTTTATTAGGAATCATCACTTATGACAGCAATATGCTTGTCATACAACCCAAAAAGCCATGAAGAAAATTATTGTCGTCAATAATCCCAAAAATTGGAAATTCCATGTTCCCGAAGTCGATATTGTTTCAGCCAAAGATTATTTGACACGAGCTGATTTCACGACTCAAAAAAGTCTCCGCGTTTTTAATCTTTGTAGGGATTATAGTTACCAAAGCAAAGGATACTATGTATCCTTACTTGCAGAAGCCCGTGGGCACAAAGTCATTCCCAATGCCAAAAGTATTCGGGATTTCAAAGCTCCTGCCGTAGTTAAGATTATTTCGGATGATATTGACGATCTCATTCAACGAAGTCTTAAAAAACTTACCGGTACAGATTTTGTTTTGTCTATTTACTTTGGACAAAATGTAAGTCCACAATATTTGGAACTTTCTCAAGAACTTTACCGCATCTTCCAGGCGCCACTCCTCCGCGCCCGCTTTGTATACAAACAGAAATGGTTCATTCAAAGCATTCGTCCCATTTGCGTTAATGAAATTCCCGAGAACCATTTAGATATGGTGGATACTTTTGCAAAGGACTACTTCGATAAGAATCGTTTTTCTTCAGCTCATACGGAAGAATTCCTCTACGATCTAGCCATTCTCATTAATCCTGATGAAAAGGAACCTCCCAGTAATCCAAAGGCCATTCATAAGTTTATTAATGCGGCTGAAAAAACCGGATTCCGTGTAGAACTTATCACTAAAAAAGATTATCATCGTGTGGGTGAATTTGATGCTTTGTTTATCCGCGAAACCACCAATGTGAACCATCATACCTATGCATTTGCGCGCCGCGCACAGTCTGAAGGCATTGCTGTGATCGATGATCCCGATAGTATTTTGCGTTGTTCCAATAAAGTATACCTCCAGGAATTAATGACCGTGGGTAAAATTCCTGCTCCTCACACCATTATTGTACACTCCGAAAATCGCCACACCCTCGCAAAAGAACTGGGTTTTCCTCTGATTCTGAAAGCTCCTGATTCTAGTTTTTCCCTCGGGGTTGTTAAGGTAACAAATAATAGTGAACTCGAGTCAGGACTTGATAAAATGCTTGAGAAGAGCGATCTGATCATTGCTCAAGAATTTATTCCCACCGAATTTGATTGGCGCGTCGGCATTCTCGATGGAAAGCCGTTTTATGCCTGCAAATATTTCATGGCCAAAAATCACTGGCAGATTTACAATTGGGAATCCGAAGATAAAGAAGAAATTTGTGGGCTTTTTGAAACGGTCCATTTGGAAACCGTTCCTCATGGCATCATTAAAGCAGCGATTCGTGTCGCAGGCATGATTGGTAATGGCCTTTATGGAGTGGATCTTAAAGAAGTCAATGGAAAACCTGTAGTAATCGAAGTCAATGATAATCCAAGTATTGACGATAATATTGAAGACCAAGTCGCCGGTGAAAAATTATATCTAGCCATTATGCGTTCGCTACGCCGCCGTATTGAAGATCGCTTAAATTCAGCTCAATTAAAAATTCAGCAACATTATCGCGGATTTTACGATATATGAGTCAAGAAAATTCACCCTGGCACCTCTGGGATCGTTCTGGAATAGAACTCGAATACATGATCGTGGACCAAGACACGTTGCATGTACTTCCCCGAGTCGATATCCCCTTGGGTAAAGACGAGAATGGAGCATATCTTTCCGATGTGGAACATGGTCCTGTGGGTCTTTCTAATGAAATTGTATCTCATGTTTTGGAATTCAAATGTGCTGAACCCGTAACTTCTTTTGAAGGTTGGAGCTCCCTTTTTCATAAAGAAATTCAAGAGGCCAACAAAAAACTGGCTTCTATTAATGGAATGCTGCTCCCTGGCGCATGTCACCCCCTTATGGATCCGCTGCGCGAGACACAAATTTGGCCCTATGATTTCAATGAAATATACGAGACTTACAATCGCATTTTTGATTGCAAAGGCCACGGCTGGGCCAATCTTCAATCGACCCATCTGAATTTGTCATTTAATGGCGATGAAGAATTTGGCAAACTCCATGCCGCAATTCGTCTCTTATTGCCACTCATCCCGGCAATCGCCGCTTCAAGCCCTTACTTGGATGGCAAATACAGCGGATACATGGATGGACGCATTGAAACCTATAGGCACAATCAGGAAAAGATCCCCTCTATCACAGGGATGATCATCCCAGAAGCCGTATTCACCTATACAGATTATGACCGCATCATCTTTGAGCAGATCCGCAAAGATATCGCCCCGCATGATCCAGAACATTTACTCAATCACTTCTTCTTGAATAGTCGCGGTGCCATTGCCCGCTTTGACCGGGGAGCAATTGAAATTCGTCTCGTTGATATTCAAGAATGTCCACTCGCTGACATTGCCATTGCCGAAATAGAAAAGGCCGTACTTCACATTTTAGCGGACGAGACCTGGAGCGATACACAGCACCAACGCTCATTTGAAACGGTAAAACTCTCGGAACTTCTTTTACGTATGGTTCGCGATGCAGAAGAGACAATCATTGACTGGCCTGAATATTTGAATGCATTTGGTTATCCTAGTACTCGCTGCAGCGCAAAAGAACTTTGGTTACACATTTTAGCCTCCACAAAAGATCATATTTCATTCCCTTCGCAAAAAGTTCTGGAGACGATACTCCAACGAGGTACGTTGTCCCACACTCTTGTGAATGTTCTTGGAAAAACACCCTCCCAAGAGGCTTTTGTGTGTGAATATCAGAAACTCGCCCGTTGTCTTGCTCATAATGAACTCTATAATCCTTTCGTGTGAACACGCCTCTAACGCGGTACCTTCTTTTGTAGCAAATCTTTTTGCAGAACAAAAAGAAAAACTAGTAACGCACTGCGGTTATGATATTGGTGCCGCGCCTGTTTTTGAAAAACTATGTGCCCTGCTCCCTGTGCTGTATGCTAGCCAGGGAAGCTGCACGCGCCTTGCTATAGATTTGAATCGAAGCGACAATCACCCCGCTCGATTCTCGAGAGCAACAAAAAATATTTCACAAACGCTTTCTTGTAAGCTCGAAAAAATTTGGCTTGATTTTCGCATTTCTATTGAAAAAGAAATTTGGAAATTTTTAAAGAGAGATCACAAACAAACGTTACTCCACCTCAGTATTCACTCTTTTACTCCAGTATTAAATGGAAAAGAAAGGCTTGCCGAAATAGGCCTTTTGTATGACCCCCAATGCTCCCAAGAACGCGCATTTGCTAAAACGTGGAAAAAGAATCTTAACGCAAAAATTCCCGGAAATCGAATTCGCCTAAACTACCCTTACCAAGGAAAAAATGACGGGCACACCACTTCTCTTCGAAAAAAATTTGGCGCGCGTTATCTTGGAATTGAAGTAGAGATGAACCAAGCTTGGCTCGCCACACAAACCCCTGCTAAAGTCGCAAAACTCCTTGCGGAAACGCTCCCTACTCGCTAACCTTTGTACGCTTAATGAGACGCCAAACACCCTGCGCATTAAATTCAAAACTCCCTTTTTTATAGGGAAGTTTTGTTTCTTTTCGAAACTCAAATTCAACACCATCAGCATCCGCCCATTTGGTTCCAGTATCTACCGGAAGGCTCTCCATAAAAAGTGCATCCGCGACACAAGAAAGAATATTACGCAAAGTTTCCGTATCCCCGCTCGTAAGAGAAATGCACACATCAGGAAGCCCAAAAGATTCCATGCCTAAGGTATAAAGATCCTCTCGAGTTTCAATAAAATTAAGAAAGCCTTCCATCGGCAAATCACTGGCTGCGATAGCCTTGAAGAAAGAAGCACTGAGAGCACAACCACACTGCTCCATATAAATACCCAAAGCGCCCCCATCCAAAAAAGAAACAATCACCTTCATCAAAGAATTAAAATCCACAACCGATTGAAGAGTGCACTGTAAAAAGAATAGAGATCCATGACTTTTAATATTTTGTAATTCTTCAGATTCCAACAAAGCGTGTTCTTCAAAGACCGTTTCTAATCCTGCCACAGGGCCCTGTAGAACCCCAGAAAAGGACAAAGAACACCCGGGCACAATCAAAAGCGTTCCCGAATTTTCAGGAAGTTGCAAATGCATATTTTCGGCCAAAAAAGCCGCCGCTTGATCAATAGATACAGGAAGTGGGAAAGCAAGGATACACTTTTTCATACACCCAATTTAGGTTGCGGTAGAAATGGCCAAAGATAAAAGAGGTTTTTGTGTTAAAGGCTCTGGAATCCGATAACTTTTCTCTCTCGCTTTTTCGAACGAGGAAGGAGAAAGAGACTTTTGAGAAATGAGACCCGCGTAACCTGCTGCGTGAAGAGACGTTCCTAAATAAAGCTGTTCTGTCTGACCCGGAGTCGGGACAAAAATACAACTCGCACCCAATCTCGCCATATCCATCACAGTACTGTAACCAGGCCTTGCGAGCACTGTTTTCGCACGTGCCACCCAATGAGCAAAATCAGCCGTTTCTAAATGACTATACAAAGAAATATTCCCTCTCTTCGCCTCTTTCAGAGACGCTCCAGGAATTCCTAAAATCACCGCATGATTCCCAGGAATTTGAGAAAGTGTTTCTAAAACACGATGTTCCAAAACCGTTCGCATGGGTTCTGGCCCAGAAAGAATTGCCAGAACATCAATATCTTTTGTTTCCGTAAACGCAGGGGTTTCAAATCGAGACAACAATCCCACATACTTTACAGGGCGCGGAAAATGAGGCACATGGGAAAGTTTCCCCGCCATTCCTGGAGCCTCTGGAAAATCCGGGATCCAAATTTCCGAAAATTTTTTCATTTGTCTTAAATGCCAATGAATACCCAAAAATTCCAAAAAAGCCAAAGGAAAAGGGAACGCGATGCGCATTTGATGCGTCATATAAATAGACTTTGCATGCGTGGAATAACTACCAAAACGGTTATCCGAAAGCACCACTTGAATATTTCGTTCTTTGACTATTTGCTCCATGCGCTGATGTTCGGCTTCAACCACTTGAGATAATCGTGGTAAATTTTTAAACAGCCACAACGGCATTTCAGATCCATGCTTTGGATAACGAATTCCGTACGATGGGATTTCATGTTGAACCAAGTCTGGAAATTCCGTTTGATACAAGACGGCAGAAGAACCACAGGTAGCAAGCTCAACTTCTGCTCCATACGCAAGATAAGCTTTTATCACAGGAATACAACGTGTGGCGTGTCCAAGTCCCCAATCCAAAGGCGAGACCAGAACCTTCATCAAATAGCTCCCGCAGAGAACCAGGCATTTGCCCAATCCGCATGGTCACAATCTTTATTTTCGCCTTCTATCGCGATCAACTCGAGGCGTTTCACCCCGGCGACAGGAACCGCGATATTTTCCCTATCACGAGAATAAAGTCGCTTAGACCGGAACAATTCACGACCATCACCCACAACAGAAAATTCTACGCCATCTCCACAAGCACTTTCATCATCCAAACCGATGGTTGCATGAAAGGTTCCAAAATGAGGAGGCATATCAAAAGCCAAATTAGAAGACGCGTGAGAACCAAATCCATAGGAAAACGGTTCTCCATCCAATTTCATGACATGCTGTTCTACGCTTTTTCCTATTTGTGGTTCTCCCCAAGCCTGGGTTTTAGAGGCAAGCGGTAGTGAAGTCAAAAGAGCCACCGAAGGATCTTCCTTAAAGAAATCCCTGAACACATAAACGGTTTCTGCATCAGGGGTATAGAAAGCAAATTTCACTCGCTGCAAACCCACCTTAGCACCCGTGAGTGAAAGCGTATCCAACGGCTTCGCCAGCGAATCATGTCCCCAAAGAGAATCGTTCAAAAATACATCATAAGCAATCGTATTTTCGAATAGTTTGCTGACTTCCACTGTTCCATTCACCACTTCCCCAATAGAAAGATTTTGGGCGAACACAGAAACACCCTTCTTAGCCAGTATTTGATGAACCGTCAAAGGATAGCCGAAAAGTCTATTTTCCTGCAAGATCCGTTTCAGCTTGTAGCCTTCCAAAATCGTTTCAATTTGATCCGTCGTTTTAAAACCCACAACGCGGGAAGTACGATCTACATTTCCATAACCATCCTGACCACGCACAAGATAGATATTGCCATTACTCCACTGCATCCAACGGGCAAAATCATCCGTAGTCCAATTCATGAACGTTCTTTCGCTAAAACTGCTATGTCTTGAAGCGAGCATTTGCCAAGGCCGCGCATAAATAAATATGGACTTTTGAGGAAAACTAGCGAGATGGGTATTCAAATAATCTTCTTCTACTAGCAGCTTATTCTTGTAATAAAGCATATTGGAGTCAAAGCTTTTCACATGATAAATCGCTAACCCCACAGAAAGCAGAACCGCCACACCTACCGTGATATAACAGGCTTTATCCTGTTTGCCTGGGAAAACGACTGTATCCAGAAAATCCTTGAGACCAAGAGCCATGATCATAGCAAATAACGGTAGAGCCACCAACACATAACGTTGATTAATATCGATCTCAAATGTTCCCGAAACATTAAACAGAATAACAAATATTTGCAAACTAAAGAAAAATCCTAGAATGGCTCCTCGCACATAACGACGATTGACAATCAATCTCAAAAGCAACCAAGCGGTAGAAAAAAGCAAAAGAATGGTGAATGTGGAGTAGAATGGATTTTTAAGAACACCCCCAAAGGCCGGGTCCGGATCAAAATTAAGCATCACATTGATGTTCGACTTCACGTTGAAAATGAAGTTGTCAATCGAATGCGCCGCATGTTCCCCCCCTTGAAAATCATATCCACGATACGCAGCCATGGTATTTATAGAAGGCCAACTGACTGCAATGACGGACAAAATAAAAAGCGGAAGCCGATAAAAAGCTTCGCGGAAATAGCGCCAATAAAAAAGGGCAAAGGGAATAAACGCAAAAACAGTTTCCTGCCGTGTTTGCGCAAAAAAACCAAGCAAGGGAACCACCACCAAGAAATGTTTCCAATGGACATTCTTAGAGGGCACCAAAGCATACCAAGCCATCAGAAGCGTCAGTAACGCAATGTAAAGAACTTCAGTTGACGCCGAACGAGACTGAAGCAAATAGATAGGCATCCCGCCTAAAAAAGCCGTAGCGGCAAGTGCCAACCACTCATTCTTAAACCAAATGGATAAGGCCAGGAAAAAAGCGACCAAACTTAAAAGAAACAGAGGAAAATTCACAGCAAGTGCAGTATCACGTCCGGGTTCAGCAATCTGAAAAATAAGAGAATAAATAAAGCCCAACGCTTTTCCCTTAAAGTTGTTGACTTCCGTTTTGCAATCAAGAAGATCCCCTTCCCACAATCCCTCATTACAAATGCCCCCCGTATGGGCAAAGTACATCTGTAATCCCATGGACTCCCAACTCGTTTCGTCACTCAACACGCGGTGCGTATTCCCAATGTGATTTACCGCAAAAACGGAGAAAAAGACGAGCAAAGCGGATAGAGCAATCAAACTCCACTTAGAGGGTAAATGATTCCGAAGGCGACGAATAAAGTCTTTTGCATTAAAAACAAAACCAACAAGCATCACAACGAACGTCAAAAGAATCGCGTAATAGCCCCACTCGATATCCCAAGCACGCGCGGTCACCACAGAAAGCGCATTAAATATGGAAAAGGACACGCCCAACACAGCGAAAACCAAAGCAACGATAATTCCATCCTTCCTTGAAAGCCCTAATTTTTCGATAATTTTTTGCATAAGATAAATGTAAAAAAAAAGGGATTTAAATTAGGTTTTACCACACACAAAAAAGGCTCGCAGCTATTTGCGAGCTTTTTTTTACAACAATTGAAACGAATTTACTTCACTTCAAAATAATAGGTCTGAAGTGTCTTTCCTTCCTGGAAAAGGCGCACGATCTGCTTCCCCTTCGGAAGAGTTCCAGAAATCTCATAAAGGCCTTCAGCCTTGTATGCGACAGCCAACTTGGTTTCTTTTTCCTTGTTGACAAAAATTCCGTCTTTTTCAGTAGCAGAAAAACCAGAGCAATCAGCATGGCTAGAAACAGAACCCGCAATGGCAGGATAAGAAGAAGCCTTGACCGGAGTCGTGACAGACGTCTGATTGCAATACAAAACAGAAAGATTGGCATCCACCACCCGGGGATCAGGAAGTTTATTCACTCTCAATTCTTTTTTTGCTTTTGACTTTTTAGAACCTGGTACACGACTTGCATTCAAATCTTCTGTATAACTTCTACGGTAAGCAGCCACAGATTCCTTGCAACTTGCAGAGAAAATCACCCATTCATTGGAGATCTTCTGAACACTGTCCTTCACCTGATAAAGACCTGGATTCACTTGATCACTGTAGACATACAGGACCATTTCTGCATTAGGTTTTTTATCGGTGATTGTCACCTTTTGCTGACCCAAAACATACTTACTGCGACGAGCCTTCACAAGATATTCACCTACGGGCACATCCACAAACTTAAACTTCCCTTGTTGCAAATCAGCCTTGAATTCATACTTGGCTTTTTGCGTTGAAAAAATGGTAGAATCCATCCACACCGTTGGCATTTCGACAGCCTTACCTGTGAACGGATCAAGTACTTGACCCGAAATCGTCCCTTTTTTCTCACATCCCGTGAGAGCAAGAGCGACCAAACCAATAACCAAGGGGAGAAGAATCTTTTTCATAATAAATGCCTCGCACATGTGAAGTGTTCGCAAAAATACAAAAAAGCGGCAATGTGTTCAAACTTATTTTTTCCATAAGTCACAAAAAAAAGACAAACAAAAAACCTCCACAAAGGGAGGCTTTTGAATAAACAGATTTAACAC
>Ga0172378_10004207_pt1 | contig 13498 bp, 5 predicted proteins | sample GrowelOW332metaG_FD_119755 | JGI IMG/M metagenome (GOLD analysis project Ga0172378, IMG submission 119755) | Groundwater microbial communities from an aquifer near a municipal landfill in Southern Ontario, Canada - Pumphouse #3_1 metaG | ecosystem: Environmental > Aquatic > Deep subsurface >...
ATCTCTTAGTAATTTTAATGTTGGGGGAGATATTATAAATAGAGGTATTAAGGGTTCTATCTTTACTGAAAGAGGAGTTTGGAGTCCTGGTGATAGTATTCATTTAACTTTTATTTTAGACGATATAGAAAATCCATTACCTAAGAATTATCCAGCTATATTTGAATTTATAAATCCCTTGGGTCAGATCTATGATAGACAAGTTGTAAGTCATGGCGAAAACGGATTTTATACTTTTATTACTAAGACTCCTAAAGATGCAAATACCGGAATATGGAAGGCAAAAGTAACCCTAGGTAGTAATGTCTTTTATAAAAATATTAGAATAGAGGTAGTAAAGAGTAATCGTTTAAAAATGAATTTGAATTTTAATTCTAAGATTTTGAATCCTTTTGCTAATGAAGCAGACCTTGAAATTCAATGGTTACATGGTGGGAAGGCTAAGAATTTAAAATCTCTTATTACATTAAATTTGAAGCCTACAAATACTGTTTTTGAAGGTTTGGAGGATTATTCTTTTGATGATGATTCTAAATTAGTACAAACTTCTGAAATAAATGTTTATAAAGGGAGAGTGGATAGTAATGGATGTGCTAATATCCAACTCAATTTCCCTTCTCATATAATATCTCCTGGAATGATGAAGGCTCATTTTAAGATAAGAGCATTTGAAGATAATGGAAATGAAAATATAACATATAAGAATATAAAATTCTCGCCATATAATTCCTACATAGGTTTAAAAATGCAGGCAGCTGAAGACGAATGGTATTTAGCTAATCATGATACAAAGATAGATATTGTAACTGTTGATGAAAATGGCAAGTATGTGTCTCTTAAGAAACTAAAAGTTTCAGTTTATAAGTTGTCTTGGAGTTGGTGGTGGGATGCTTCAGATAACAATATTGCATCCTATGTTAATAATTATTATAAGAGAGAAATATCTACAAAATTTGTTTCAACAATTAATGGTAGAGGATCTTTTATGGTTAATATACCTTATCATAGTTGGAAGGATTTTGGTAGATATTTAATTCGTGTGGAAGATCCCTTGGGAGGTCATTCTTCATCTGTTATAGGATATTTTTCTGACAAAATAGGTCATTTGCCTAGTGATATGCCTAATAATGCAAGTGTACTTTCTTTTAAGTCAGATAAAGAAGAATATAATGTGGGAGATAAGGCTATTATAACTATTCCTTCCTCTAAGAATGGGAGGGCTCTTGTTTCTGTAGAAAATGGGACCAAAGTTATTAGTTTATTTTGGCTAGATACTAAAGCAGGTACTATGAATTTCCCTATTGACATTACTTCGGAAATGGCCCCTAATAGTTATGTTTTTGTGTCCTTAATCCAACCTCATGGGCAAACAGATAATGATTGTATGATAAGAATGTACGGAGTTATCCCTTTAAATGTTAAGGATAAGAATACAAAGTTAGACCCTATTATTTCTATGCCTAAAGTATTAAGACCTAATAAAGATTTCAATATTAAAGTGCAAGAAAAGAATGGTAAGAAGATGACCTATACTTTAGCCGTAGTGGATGAAGGATTATTAGATATAACGGCTTTTAGTACTCCAAATCCTTGGAATGCTTTTTATTCCCATGCTGCTTTAGGTGTGAAAACTTGGGATATGTATGACTATGTACTGGGGGCTTTTGGTATTAAAATGCAAAGAGTTCTAGCAGTTGGTGGAGATGCTTCTATGAAGTCGCTTGGAGAACACAAAACTAATAGATTTAGTCCTGTAACTATGTTTGTTGGACCTTTTACATTATTACCTGGAGAGTCTCGTATACACAAGTTCCACATGCCAAATTATATTGGTGCGGTCAGAACTATGCTGATAGCTGGGAATAAAGGTTCTTATGGGTCTTCAGAGTTTACTGCTAATGTGAAAGAACCCTTGATGGTACTTGCAACTTTACCCAGAACTTTGGCTTATAAAGAAAAAGTAAAGTTACCTATTTCTATATTTGCTATGGAAAAAGGAATTGCAGATGTAGTAGTTTCTGTAAAGACAAATAATTTACTTAAAGTTGTGGGAGAATCTCATAAATCTATTCATTTTGATGGAGTAGATGAAAAATTAGTTTATTTTGATTTAGAAGCTGTTAATTCTAAGGGTAAGGCTGAGGTTGAAATAATTGCTCAGTCTGGTTCCAAAAAGGCTGTATATAATATTGAATTAGATTTAAGGAATCCTAATCCAGAGGTCGTTAGTGTATTAGATACTATATTAAGAAGTGGCCAGGAACTTAATTATAATTTTGTACCTCTAGGTATAAAAAACACAAATAAAGCAAATCTTGTATTGTCTCATATGCAAGCTTTAAATTTGGGCAAATACTTAAATTTCTCTAATAATTATTATGAGAATAATCTTATGGATATTGTTTCTAGAGCTATGATACATTTACACATACCTAAGATGATGGAAATTACTCCTAAGCATAAGACTTATGCTTATAATGTGATAAATTATGCTTTAGTTAATTTATTGAAATTTCAAAATACAGATGGAAGTTTTAGCTATTTACAGAATTCAAATTATGCATCTGATGAACTGAGTTCTTTTGTGGGTTTGTTTATGTTAAAGGCTGAAGAAATGGGATATACCTTACCTTTAAGTGTCAAGAATAAATGGATTAAATATCAGGAAAATGAATCTCGCTTGTGGAAAGAAGGATATTTTAAGAATGGAAATTATATAAAGAATAACTCATTATCACAAGCTTATCGTTTATTTACTTTGGCTTATGCAGGAAATCCTGATATAGCATCAATGAATAGGCTTAAGGAAAACAAAGATGTAGAAAATATAAGTAGATGGTGTTTGGCTTCGGCTTATTATATTGCTGGTTATAGTACTATTGCAGATGAAGAAGTCTCTCATTTGTTAAATAGCGTAAATGATAATAATTTAAATATTTCTGATATAAAAGCTAAATCAATTATTCTGACCGCTCTTAGTTTGCTTAAGAAGGAGAATAAGGCTTTTGAATTAAGCCAAGCTATAACTAAAGAACTAAATTCAAATCCTTGGATTAGTAGGAATACCTTTGCTTCTTGTTTGATGGCTATGTCTTTAGACAAGAGTTATTTTCCTAATGAACCCCTAATATGTGAGTATAGGATTAATAAAGGAAAATTAAATAAAGTTTCTTCTAAGTCTATTTTGATACAATCACCTATTGAAGTAAAAGATAATAATATAGTTTATTGTAAGAATAATGGCAAAAAAGATCTATATGTACAGATAACACAATCTGGAATACCTATTAATAATTTTAAACAAAAGATTGTAAATAGGAATATGCTCACTAATGTTTATTATGAGGATTTAGTTGGTAATGTGCTAGATATAAAGAATCTCAAGCAAGGTCAAGACTTTATTGCAATAGTAAAAGTAAGAGATTTAAATATAGTGGATGATAATTTAAATATGAAATTAAAATTTCCTTTCCCATCTGGATGGGAGATTTTAGATAAAACAGATATTATGCTCGATAATAGAGATGCAAATTATATAGATATAAACGATAATGCAGTTAATATATATTTCAAATTTGACAAATCTAAGACTAAAGTGTTTAAAATACATTTAAATGCATCTTACGTTGGGGATTTTTATTTGCCAATATTAACTTGTAGGTCATTATCTGATAATGATATTTTTTCACAAATTCCTGGATGTTTAGTAAGAGTAGTAGATTAAAAAAAAGAAAATTATTGATTATAATTGCAAGCTTAATTTTATTGAGTGTAAGTATGCTCTTTGCTTTTTGTTTGCCATCTCAATTATTTAAAGATCCGACTTCTACCGTGCTTTATAGTTCTCAGGGAGAATTGTTAGGAGCAAAAATAGCAAATGATGGACAATGGAGATTTCCTGAGAGAAAGATTGTTCCTAATAAAATAGAAAAATCTTTACTTACTTTTGAGGATAAATATTTTTATAATCATCCTGGAGTTAATTTGTTCTCTCTTCTTAGAGCACTTTTTCAAGATTTAAAGGCTGGTCACATTGTTAGTGGAGGAAGTACTATTTCAATGCAACTTATAAGATTAAGTCGAAAGGGCAAATCTAGGAATATATATCAAAAATGTGTTGAAATTTTTATGGCTTTGCGTCTAGAGTTGAGTTATTCAAAGAAAGAAATACTTGCCATGTATTTGTCTAATGCTCCATTTGGTGGCAATGTCGTAGGTCTAGATGCTGCTTCATGGCGTTTTTATAATAGAAGTGCAGATGAATTATCTTGGGCAGAGGCTGCTACTTTAGCCGTATTACCCAATGCTCCTTCGCTTGTTTTTCCAGGAAAAAATAGTAGATTATTAATAGCTAAACGAAATAGATTATTAGATAAATTGTTAAAAGAGAATATTATTGATAGTACTACTTGTAATCTTTCAAAATTAGAAGGTGTTCCTCAAAAAATAGATAATCTTCCTCGGTATGCGCCTCAACTTCTGGATAGAGTCGATATTGAGCACAATGGAGAGCAGGTCAAATCTACTATAGATTTTAAATTGCAGAAAGATGTGGATAATATAGTGCATAGATATAGCTCAAAATTGTATGCAAATAATATTTTTAATGCTGCTATATTAGTTGCAGAAGTAGAAACAGGAAATGTACTTGCCTATGTGGGCAATATTTCGAGTAAAGAAAATAATACTAATGCTACTCAAGTCGATCTTATAAGAGCAGAAAGAAGCACAGGAAGCTTACTTAAACCTTTCCTTTATGCCTCTATGTTGGATGAGGGAATGATACTTCCTACATCTTTGGTAGCTGATATCCCTACTCAGATAGCAGGTTATTCTCCAAAGAATTTTAATCTGAGTTATGCTGGGGCAGTTCCAGCTCATTTTGCTTTGTCTCGATCTTTGAATGTTCCAGCAGTTAGAATGTTAAGGAAATATGGGATTCAGAGATTCTATATTAGGTTAAAAAGTTTGGGAATGAATACTTTACATAAAGAGTCGGGACATTATGGACTATCTTTGATTCTTGGAGGTTCTGAAGGTAGTTTATGGAATATGTCAGGAATGTATGCTAGTATGGCTAGATTATTAGTGCATTATACATCTAACGAAAGTAGATATTTAGAAAATGATGTCAGAGAGCTACATTATATTAGAGATTTTAATAATATAGATAAGAAGTATATTAAAAAGCAAACGCAGAAAGATATTAAGAGAAAATTTGAAAGAAATGCTATTATTGGGGCTGGTGCTATTTATAATACTTTTGAGGCTTTATTAGATGTTTATAGGCCAGATGGACAAAATTCCTGGAAGTCTTTTTCAACGACTAGAAAGATAGCTTGGAAAACTGGTACTAGTTTTGGATTTAGAGATGCTTGGGCTATAGGAGTAGATCGTAAGTATTTAGTTGGAATATGGGTAGGGAATGCAGATGGAGAAGGTCGTCCTGGTTTAACAGGAGTTTCAATGGCTTCACCTCTTATGTTTGAAGTGTTTAATAAACTTCCAAAATCTAATTGGTTTGATATTCCACATGATGACCTAATTAAAGTAGTTGTATGTTCTAAGAGTGGTTATAAAGTGGGAAGATATTGTGAAGGTACAGATACTATACTTGCACCTAAGAGAAGTGTATTAAGTGAAACTTGTCCTTATCATATATTGGTACATCTTGATAGTACCAAAAGTTATAGAGTTACATCATCTAGAGTATCTCCTAAGAATATGATACATAAATCTTGGTTTTTATTACCCCCAGCTATGGAGTGGTATTATAAACGTACAAATACAATGTATAAAACCCTTCCCCCATATAGGAAAGATTGTATTAATAAAGATGCAAATGTTATGCAAATGATTTATCCTAAGATGAATAATAAATTATTCCTACCTAGAGGTTTAGATGGAGAATATCAGAGTATTATTTTTGAGGTAGCACATAATCAAACAAATGTAATAATATACTGGAATTTGGATAATAGATATATAGGTAAGACTGTGGGCATTCACAAAATGGAATTAAAACCTCTATCCGGGAAACATAAACTTACATTGATTGATGATAAGGGAAATATATTAAAGAAAATATTTACTGTTGAATAATAATATTATTAAGCGAAACTTAATTTATTTAGCTTAATGAGGAGAATAGTGTTTTATAGGTATATAATATATTAGGGTATACCAAATTAATTGATATACCCTAGTTGAATTTTATAAAATTTACTCTAAACTTATTATATTAATTTCCGTGAATGCAATGGAATTGCAAACGCATCAAGCGAAGATCATCTTCTTCGTAATCTCCATCAAATTCGTCATAAGCTTCCTCTATATTGTCGGTATTAGCTTCTCTAAAATATTCAAAAATTTCTTCTTGTTGATCACTATCCATGGTCTTATTTAGATAATAATCAATATTAATTTTAGTGCCCGAAAATATAATGGCTTCCATTTCTTTTATTAATTCATGAAAACTTAGATTTTGATCAGAGGCTATATCTTCCAAATCAATTTTTCTGTCTATTTGTTGTATTATCTGAACCTTAAATTTAGACTTATTAACAACTGTTTTTACTATAAGGTCCTGAGGCCTTTCAATTTCATTATCTTCTACATAATTTGCAATTACTTTTATAAACTCTTTACCATATTTATGTGCCTTTCCAACTCCGACTCCTTGTATATTAGATAACTCATCAGTAGTTATAGGATAGTTAATACACATATCCTCTAGAGAAGGATCTTGGAAAATAACATAAGGTGGTAAGTTATTTTTCTTTGCGATTTTTTTTCTTAAATCTTTTAAAATTGAGAATAGAGTGGTATCTAAGGCAGATACTCCGCCTTTTTCGTCTTCATTCTCGTCATCATCTTCTTCGAAATTTCGATCTTCAGTAAGCATAAAACTTAAGGGTTTTTCTAAATATTTGTTTCCTAAGGGTGTTATCTTAATAACACCATATAATTCAATGTCTTTTTCTAATAAGTGAGCAATTATAACTCGTCTAAAGACCATGGTCCAAAATGCTACACTTTTATCTTTACCACAACCATAAACATCAAGATTTTCGTAATGATAGTCTTTAATTGTGACGTCAGATTTGCCAATGATAATATTGACAAGATTTTCTATTTTAAATTTCTCGGCTACAGCTTTTACTGTTTTAAGTACTATAGTAACGTATTTTTCTCCTTCAAATTTTTCCTTAGGATGTTTGCAATTGTCACAACAACCACAATTTTCGTTATTATAATCTTCTCCAAAATAATTTAAAAGAACTTTTCTTCTACAAAGAGAAGTTTCAGCATAAGCTACCGTCTCTAGTAATAATTGTTTCCCTATTTCTTGCTCGGCAATAGGTTTGCCTTGCATAAATTTATCTAGTTTTTGTATGTTTTTAAAGCTATAATATGTGATACAAATACCTTCTCCTCCATCACGTCCAGCTCTACCTGTTTCTTGATAATAACCTTCTAAGCTTTTAGGAATATCGTAGTGTATCACAAATCTGACATCTGGTTTGTCTATTCCCATACCAAAAGCAATTGTAGCCACAATAACATTAATATCTTCCATAAGGAATTTATCCTGCGTTGTGCTTCTAGTTGTTGCATCCATACCTGCATGGTAGGGAGCAGCTTTAATGTCATTTGTTTTAAGTATTTCTGCAAGCTCCTCAACTTTTTTACGACTCAAACAATATATAATACCTGATTTATTAGGATTGTTCTTAATAAATTTGATTATATCTTTTGTCGCATTCTTCTTTTTCCTTATTTCGTAATACAAATTTGGACGATTAAAAGAAGATTTAAAGACTTTTGCATCAATCATGTCAAGGTTCTTTTGAATATCATTCTGAACCTTAGGCGTAGCTGTTGCTGTTAATGCAATAATAGGAGCTTCTCCTATTTTATTTACAATAGGTCTTATTTTTCTATATTCTGTTCTAAAATCATGACCCCATTCTGAAATACAATGAGCTTCGTCCACGGCAAAGAAAGAAATTTTAATTTTTTGCAAGAATTCTATATTGCTTTCCTTTGTTAGAGATTCTGGAGCTACATAAAGCAATTTAGTCTTACCTGCAAGTATGTCTTCTTTGACTTTTAATATTTCATTTTTATTAAGAGATGAATTCAAAAAATGCGCAATGCTATCTGTATTTGAAAAGGCTCGCATTGCATCTACTTGATTTTTCATAAGAGCAATCAATGGAGAAATAACAATGGCTGTACCTTCAAGAAGCAAGGCAGGTAATTGATAACATAAAGATTTTCCACCTCCTGTAGGCATTAATACAAAAGTATTATTGCCAGCAAGGATGTTTTTTATAATCTCTTTTTGGTTTCCCTTAAACTTATTAAAACCAAAAAAATCCTTTAATTTTTTATATAAATCAATATCTGAAATCATAGTAAATAATTTATCATATTTTTGCGTTTTTTTAAAACAGATTAAAAGTTATCTCAAATATAAGAAAAAACAGAATCATAGTATAATTTAGAGGATAAAATTATCTGTATTACGCATATGTATTGCAAATTTATAATTTATTTTGTTCTTTGAAAATGTTTTTACAACAAAAAAGCATATAATTTTAATAGAATAAGTTAATACGTTGAATTACACTGATTAATAGATTGTTTATTAATTCCTTAGGACTAAGTATAATAAATATTGTTGATGTTATAATATTTGTTTTAAATTTGAAAAATCGTTACAATGGTACTAAATTTGTAGTGTCTAGGAGTATTAATTTTGACGTACTAATTCGTATGTATTGGTTTTAATAAAAATAAAGACAATGGTAGATATAAAACAAGTAGCTATAAAAGCTATAAAGGAAGAAGCGAAAACAATAGAAAATTTAATTTCATGTATAGATGATGATTTTGAATCAGTTGTAAAAATGATTTACAATACTAAGGGGAGAGTTATTTTTTCAGGTATAGGTAAAAGTGCTATTATAGCTCAAAAAATTGTTGCAACGTTGAATTCTACTGGTACTCCTTCTATTTTTATGCATGCAGCTGAGGCTATACATGGGGATCTTGGAATGATAGGTAGTGATGATGTTGTTATTTGTGTGTCTAAAAGTGGGAATACTCCTGAAATAAAAATGCTACTGCCATTGATTAGAAATGTGGGTAATGAAAACATTGTAGCAATGGTGTCTAATGAAAATTCTTTTTTGGCTAAAAATTCCAAATATGTATTAAAAGTAAATGTAGAAAGAGAAGCTGATCCTAATAATTTAGCTCCAACTAATTCTACAACGGCTCAATTGGTTATGGGGGATGCTTTATCTATAGCTCTGATTGAATGTAGAAATTTTTCCAGTAGAGATTTTGCAAGATTTCATCCTGGAGGATCTTTAGGAAAAAGATTATATACAAGAGTCTCAGATGTCTTTGATAGAGATAATAGTCCTTTCGTGTATGCTGATGCTAGTATTAGAAATGTTATAGTAAATATATCAAAAGGTAGAATGGGTGCTGTGGCAGTGCTTGATTCTGATAATATAGTTGGTATTATTACAGATGGAGATCTGCGAAGGATGTTGCAAAAATATGAAAATGTAGATGGCTTAAGTGCTAAAAAAATAATGTCAAACAATCCTAAAACTATAGGTGTAGATGTACTTGCATATGATGCTTTTAGACTAATGGAAAAGAATAGTATAACCCAACTTTTAGTTACAGATAGTGAAGGAGTTTATCTTGGGATTGTTCATATTCACGACATATTACATGAAGGTATTGTTTAGTTTAACTAATATAAAGTATATTGTGGTAAAAAAAATATTTTGTTTGCTATTATTAGTAACGACGATTTCTATAATACAGTTGCAATCTGTTAATGCTCAGGAGACAAAAGTCAAGGGTGTTGTTAAAGATTCTATAACTGGAGAAGTCATCCCTATGGCAAGTGTCTTGTTTGTAGGTACGACAAGAGGTATTACCTCAGATTTTGATGGAGAATTTTATCTAGAAACAAGAGAAAAGGTTTCAGAGGTATTGATTGCCTATGTCGGTTATGAGAAGAAAATTGTAAAGATTAAATTTGGTGCTTTTAATCAATTGGATGTAAAGCTAGCTCCAAATACAGAATTAAATGAAATTACAGTTAATCCTGGTGTCAATCCCGCCATAGCACTTATGAAAAAAGTGTACAAGAATAAAGATAAAAACGATATATCTAAGATGGATGGTTATCAGTATTCCACTTATACTAAGATGGAGATTGATGTAACAAATATAAATCCTAGGTTTAAAAATAAAAAATTACAAAAGAATTTTGGTTTTATTTTTAATTATATGGATACTTCAGCGATAACTGGTAAGGCTTTTTTGCCAGTGATGATTACTGAATCTCAATCTGATTATTATTATCGTAAAAGTCCTCGTTTTGAAAAAGAAATAGTCAAGGCTAGTAGGATTTCTGGGGTTAAGGATAATAAAACGTTTTCTCAATTTACTGGACATTTTTATGTCAATATTAATTTGTATGATAATTATGTAAATATATTTGAAGTGAATTTTGTTAGTCCTTTAAATAATTATGGTACAATGTTTTATGATTATTTTTTGGTAGATAGTGTGAATGTAGATAATAGAAAAATATATAAGTTGAGATTTCATCCCAAAGCTTATTCTGTACCTGTGTTGGATGGTCAAATTATGATAGATTCTAGTTCTTTGGCTTTAGTTTCGGCTAGAGTAACAAAACCTAAGAGAACGGATGTAAATTGGTTGAGAAATTTAGTTTATGAAGTAGAGAATAAGTTATGTTCAGACTGTAGTCAAGGAGCAGATGCCAGATGGTTTCCTCTGAATACTAAGTTTTTTGCAGACTTTAGTATTCAACCTAGAGATTCGTCAAAATTGACATCTTTTTTAGGTCATAGACAAGTTCATTATTCTAATGTAAGAATTACTGATGAGATTCCAAATGATATAGAAAAACAAAAAACATCTATATCAATAAGTAAAAATGTAAACCAAAATAGTGAGGAGTATTGGTCTAAAAATAGGCCTTATGAGCTTACCGAGACGGAAAAACAAATTTATACTGTTGTGGATTCAATAAAGAATGTACCTCTTTATAAAAATATTTACGATATAGTAAATACTGCTTTGTTTGGGTATTTTAAATACAATAGTTTGTCTTTGGGCCCATATTACAAACTTTATAGCTACAATGATATAGAAGGTAATAGATTTCAATTTGGAGCTAAGACAAATTCGGATTTTGATGATAAAATTCAATTCCGTGGGTATTTAGCATATGGTACTAAGGACACTAGGTTTAAGGGGTCTGTTGGTATGACATATGTATTTAATCATAGTAAGATTTCGAGATTAAATGTAGATTTTAAACATGATATGATACAATTGGGAGCTAGTGTGAATGCTTTTAGTGAAGGTAATATATTGAGTACTATACTTTCTAAGGGTGATTCTAAAAGCTTGAGTTTGGTTAATCAACTTGATATAGATTGGGAGGAAGAGTGGACTCCCGGATTTCGTAATACAATAGGAATACAGAAGCGTAAAATTTCAAATTCTCCATATGTAAGATTTATTAAGCCCAATGGAGACGAAATTTCATCAATACATTCTACTATTTTTAAATTAAATACAAGATGGTTTAAGGATGAAATACTAGTAAGAAATACTTTTAGTGAAATATCTATGGGTTCTGATTATCCCATGTTTGAACTCAATTTATCTGCAGGCTTGAAGAATATGTTTGAGAATGACTATGAGTTTTATAGGACAGAAATGTCTATATCACATGATTTTGATATTCCTCCCTTTGGATATTCAGCCTTTAAGTTTGTGGTTGGTAAAATTTTCGGAAAAGTACCTTATCCTTTATTAAAGCTTCATGAAGGTAATGCAACATATTTTTATGATCCTTATGCCTTTTCGTGTATGGAATTTTATGAATTTGCTTCAGATTCCTGGGCGTCTTTGTTTTGGGAACATCATTTTAAGGGATTCTTATTAGGTAAGATACCTTTGATGAAAAGACTGAAGTGGAGAAGTGTTGCTACATTTAAGGGCCTTATTGGAAAACTTAGTGATAAAAATAACGGTTCATTAGAAAATACTAATGCTTATCTGAAATTTCCTGAAGGTATGAAATCTGTTAGTAAACCTTATTTTGAAGTTGGAGTTGGAGTTGAAAATATATTTAAAATTATTAGATTAGATGGAGTGTGGCGATTATCTCACAGAGATGATAATAGTGATGTTAGTAATTTTGCTCTAAATATTTCCATTCATTTGAGTTTTTAGTTATACATTTACATAAGATTTGTGAAACTAGAGTATTTTATTTAAATTTGTCGAAATAAAAAAGTACTATGATTCTTAAAGCAGAACATTTAATAAAGAAATATAAGACTAGAACCGTTGTTAAAGACGTTAGTTTGAATGTCAAACAGGGAGAGATTGTAGGATTGCTTGGGCCTAATGGTGCAGGAAAGACCACTTCTTTTTATATGATAGTTGGCTTAATAAATGCTAATGGAGGTAGGATTTTTTTGGATGATGTGGAATTAACTAAAATGCCTGTTTACAAGAGAGCTCAAGCTGGAGTTGGATACTTGGCTCAAGAAGCTTCTGTTTTTAGAAGATTGAGTGTGGAGGATAATATAAAAGCGGTATTAGAGTTGAGTAATGTTCCAAAGGAGAAGCAAAAAGCTAGAGTAGAAGAGATGCTTGATGAATTCGGTTTACAACATATAAGAAAAAGTCAGGGTATCCAATTATCAGGAGGTGAACGTAGAAGAACAGAGATTGCTCGTGCTTTATCTATTTACCCTAAATTTATATTGTTGGATGAACCATTTGCTGGAGTCGATCCTATTGCTGTGGAAGATATTCAAAGTATAGTAAAGAAATTAAAGGAAAAAAATATAGGAATATTGATAACAGATCATAATGTACAAGAAACGCTTTCTATTACAGATAGAGCTTATTTGCTTTATGATGGTTCTATTCTGAAATCAGGAACAGCAGAGGAATTAGCTGCGGATCCTGTTGTGAGAAAAGTTTATTTAGGTAAGAATTTTGAGCTTAGGAAGAAAACTGATTAATATTCAATAGGTTATGGTGTAGAAGGTAGTGTAGCATCATTTTTGATTTGCAAACACCCAAAAAAAAATGATGTTTTTTTTAAAAAAAAGTACTGAAAAATTTTGCAGGTATTAAAAAAAACTCTATCTTTGCATCGCTGAAATGAAAGAGTGGTTATAACAACTACTTAAATGATGAAAGAGCGGGCGTGGCGAAATTGGTAGACGCGCTAGACTTAGGATCTAGCGTCGAGAGACGTGGGGGTTCGATTCCCTTCGCCCGTACAGATTCTTTAATAAGGGTGTCATGATGGCACCCTTTTTTAATTAATAAAACTAATTGTAATGAATGTAACAAAAACCCAGATTGATGATCTTAATGCAGTCATTAAGATAGAGTTAGTAAA
>Ga0172378_10004208_pt1 | contig 13495 bp, 13 predicted proteins | sample GrowelOW332metaG_FD_119755 | JGI IMG/M metagenome (GOLD analysis project Ga0172378, IMG submission 119755) | Groundwater microbial communities from an aquifer near a municipal landfill in Southern Ontario, Canada - Pumphouse #3_1 metaG | ecosystem: Environmental > Aquatic > Deep subsurface >...
AGAGGTCCAGCGGGTAAAAGTTCCTTCTGGAACTCCATTTTTATATGGAACTTCGCTCTCTTTGATTCCATTGTAATACCAGCCAGTGCGCTTGTGGACTTCGCCGTCTGGAGTTACCCAGACGGATACTTGCTTGAATTCGTGCGGATAATGGGATAGCACTTTTTCTGTGGGTTCTTCGCCACAGCAAGAAAGGGAAAATGTGCAAACTGCCAGAATGGCGAAAAAAAGAAACTTCCGCATATCTATAAGTTAGAAAAAAGGTAATTTCTCTATCATGAAAGCTGGCTGGTTCGGTTCTATTGCGGATGTTTTAAAAAGTCGTATTAAAACGCCTCTTGTGTGGGGCGTGCTATTGCTTACGCTCGCGCTTACGGTCTTGTTCTATTTTTCGCAGAAACAGCAGGCTGAAGTTTATACCCGCTATATCGAGAGCCTTTCTGATTATAAATTTTTGGAAGTCCGCTTGATGCGAACTTTGGAACAGGTCCGCGTCCGCCCGTTGGTGGATCAATCCGGTTTGATGTCTGCTTTGATGAGTTTGAGGGAAACGGCTGTTTCTACGTCCGCTGCTGCGGAAGATTCGCGGAATATGAGTTGGATGCCTTCTGAAGACCGCTTTATTGCTTTTGAGAATGCGGTTTGGGTTTGGGTGGCGACGGTCAGGCGCTATGTGCCGGCGCGGTCGGCTTGGCTTTTGGAAGAGCGCGGCCTTGTTGCGGATTTGAATTCGTGGAAGCCTTCGGAAGCCCTTCCCTTTTTAGTGCTTCTGGACTCTGCCCGTTTGGGAGCAAATGTTGTTGCAGATTCTTCCTTGCTTGCCAAATTACCGGATTCTTTATCCACTCGTTTTTCGGCCCTCTTGTCCGAAAATTCGGAAATGACTTTGCTTTGGAACCGATTGGATGATGATGCCGCCCTTCTCCGTTGCGAGGATCTTCTGCAGGCATTCCGTCTCCGTTCCTTGCAAGACCGGGAATTTAAATTCTGGATCCAGCAGATATTCTATCTCATTTCCATTGTGCTTCTTTTGTTTACACTCTTTTTCGTATTTCGCTCGAGGAAATAGCTGATGAAGTTTCCATTGAAGTTTGGCAGATCTTTCTTTCTTGTCGTTTCGTCAGGGTTTTGTTTTTTGACATTATATCTGTTTTTAGAAACGTGGCCTCTATATAAAAGTTATTTCGCAGAAGAGGACATCTTTTATGGAAACATCACGTCGGTAGCCGCATCGCGGTTTTGGAATGGGACGAATGTGCCAATTTTTGACAAGAATTACTTTTGCTTGAATGAGGATAGAAATGCTGTTTTTGTATTGGCGTTGCCGTTATCCCAAAGAGAAGTGCTCGGCGACTGGTTTCGCTCTTGGGCTTTAGAAGGGGCCTTGGCTCCGCTTGAAATCCGTGGCAAGCGAATTTCTAAAAATGAATGGCTGGTGACGGGTATTGAAGGGAATGATGGTGCTATGGACGCTTCTGTTATCAGCGATTTTCATTTGCGCACATGCCTCTGGTCTTTTGTCATTGATTTATTTTGTCTATGGATAACGGTTCACACATTGCTCCGTTCTGTGAGGCGGAAATGACAATCCGCATTTTGATTGTAGCTCTACTCGCGGTTTCTTTTTCTTTTGCCGCTTCATTTAGGGCTGATTCGCTAGTTATTCCGTCGGGCAGTTTTTCAAGTCCTTCTGCAGTTTGGCACAAAGGAACGCCGAAGGTTCCCAAAGTATTTGTCTGGTTTCACGGCGGGATGCAGAGCTTGAAATGCGCTAAAGGCTATGAGGCGGGAGCGGCCCTTGTTCCTTTTATGGGTAAACTTTCTGCGGATTATGCCGTAATGAGCGTTTCGGCTTGTGGTGAAACGCATTGGCTTACGGATGATGCTCTCCGGGCGGTGGATATCGCTTTGGATTCGCTCGCTCTTCGCTGGAAAGTAAAAATTGATGAAGTCTCGCTTGTAGGCGTGTCCGATGGCGGTCTAGGAGTATTGGGATATTCGCTCAAGGGCCGGCGAAAAGTGCGTTCCCGGTTGCTTGTGAGTACGAATCTTTCGAGCGTAGCCGATGCGAAAAATTTGGCTTCATCGCCACGAATAAAGGTGGGTACTTGGCGCTTTTTCCAAGGCGGGCATGACCGGCTTTATCCGTCGCGGAACGTATTTCCTTGGATTGATGCGTTTTGCAAGGAACTAGGAAGCAAAGCCTGCCAGATTCAGGTGGATGAGCAGGGTGAGCACGACTGGTCGTGGTGGACTTCAAATCGAAGTTCGTGGATTGCAGATTTTGTTTCTCATGCCTTCTCTTTGCCCTGACCTCCCTTGACAAAGCCCTTTGTTTTTTTAAGATTTGGGAAGCTTCCGCGGGTGTGGCGGAATTGGTATACGCGCTAGATTCAGGTTCTAGTGTTCGCAAGGACATGAAGGTTCAAGTCCTTTCACCCGCATTAAAACCCTGTTCTTTTCAAAAGAGCAGGGCTTTTTTTTGCGGCCTAAACTGCTATTGTTAAATTTAAGAGCATGAAAGTCTTCATATTTGTTTTTCCTTTAACCGCATTCTTTTTGATCGCGTGCAGCCGTGGAAGCTCCTTTGAAACTTGTACGGAAGGATCCGTCGCCGGGCTCTCGAATCTCTCTGCACAGACGGAAAGTGCTTCTTTTTGCCGCACAATTCGCGGAGAGGTTTCCTACCAGTATTCAGGGCTCTGCCAGCGCAAAGGTTGCTTTTTCTTATATGATGTGGATGAACTTGGAACCCGTGTTAAAGGAGATAGCATTTATCTTTCCGACACCCTTTCTTTCCCTTCCAAGTGGAAGGATCCATCTACTGTACATATTACGCGGGTGACGGGCGATTATTATCCGGCAAAGGTTCCTTGCTCGGCCTTGAACGACCAGGAATGTGAGCGGGCTTTTTATGTGCGTGACGTTGAATAACATGAATTTGTTTGAAATGACGCCCGAGGTTTTGGAAGGAGACTCCGTGGAGCTTTCTTTTTTGGAACTGAAAGATTCGGAGGAACTTCTATTCTTGGTTAATTCTTCCCGGGAGCATCTTTCTAGATGGTTTCCTTGGGTGGAATCTTTTTTGGCACTTGAAGATGCGAGCGCATCGATTGATGCCTACCAGATGCAGCGCGAAATGGCTAATGGAGGGGCGTTCGGTATCCGCCGGCTGGAAGACGGAGCTCTGATGGGAGAAGTTATCCTTCAGTGGGTGGATAGAAAAAATCTGTCCGGATCCATCGGCTATTTTTTAGGGGAAGAATTTATAGGGAATGGATATGCACGCGAGGCGGTACAATTGGTGGTGGATTACGCTTTTCGAAAGCTGGGACTTCACCGGCTGGAAATTTCCGCAGCGGAAGAGAATGCGCCGAGCATTGCTTTGGCTCTGGCTTTGGGATTCCAAAAAGAAGGCTTTTTTAGGGACTTTGAATTTTTGCATGGAAAATTTCTCAGTCATTGCCGGTTTTCATTGCTTTCTGGAGATGATCGGTTACGAATGTAAACGAGAAGTAACGTTCTAGTCTGTGAAAAGGTATCTAAACAGCTATTTTATACATTATGCAGGAAACATATTCCGCAGAAGCTTCCGCCAAAGAAACGTCCGCTCCGGATGTTTTGGAATACACGAATTACCGCGTATTCCTCCACGATTATTATTCCTACAAGAAGAAAACTTCTTTGGTATTTAGTCTCCGCTACTTTGCGGCAAAGGCCGGGCTCTCCAGCCATGCCCATTTGAAGCTCGTTATGGACGGGAAGCGGAATATTACCAAGAATACAGTCCTTAAAATAATCGAAGGCTTGGGGCTCACTGAGGATCGTGCGGAATATTTTGAAAATCTGGTTTTTTTCAACCAGGCGAAAAGTGACAAAGAAAAAGCCCTTTATTATTCCAAGCTCTTGAAATCGAGTCCGGGTTCCCGCTTGCATAAGATGGAGGCGGCTCAGTTCCGCATTTTTACGGAATGGTATCATTCCGTCATACGCGAGATGGTTCTGCTTAAGGGATTTAGTGCTGCCCCGGAATGGATTTCCCGTCATTTGGTGGGAAACGTCTCCCCTACAGCTGTTGCAGAATCCTTGAAACTTCTCACGTCTTTGGGCCTTTTGGACCGGACGGCAAACAGCTATCGGCAATCCGATGCCCTCATTACCACAGATGATGAAGTAAATGATATGCTTGTCAAGGAATATCATCGGCAGATGCTTTCCTTGGCTTCGGCATCCTTGTCTGATGTCCTTGCTCAAAACAGGGACGTTTCGGCGGTAACTTTTGCGATAAAGCGCAAAGATTTCCCCGCTTTAAAAAAACATTTACAATTAATGCGAAAAGAACTATTAGATTTTTCCTCAGATGCGGGAACCGGTGATGATGTCGTCCAAGTGAACATTCAGCTATTCCCTCTTACAAGAGGATTATAATGCGTTTCGCCAAACTTTACATTTGTGCGCTGTGTGCACTCACTGCGGCCTGCAGTCCGGACAACGAACGTTCTGGGATTGAAATTGGCAACCCGAGTGTAGAGGCGCATTCTTTTTCGACGGCTTTCATAGTCGATTATGGGGAACCGGACTATTCCCGGTTAAGCGTACTTTCTAAGATGCCTTCGGATGATGATTCTGTGTTGGTGAATGGGCTTAAGCTTTCGCTCATTCGCCTAGCTGCATATTCCAGTTATTATATCTACGTAGGGTTTGACTTTGTCGACGGGCTTGAACTTTGGCCGGCGTCCACAGACCGGACACCTCTTTCCGTTGCGTTTGGCGATGATTCTACTGCTAGGGACGAGTTTCTTCTCAAAGAGCTTGGCGATGTAGAAATTGATGGCGATGGACTTCTCAAGGAAGTCGGGGCTAGGTTTACACCAATAACCTCTTTTCCGGTTTTGCAAGGCTTGATAAAAATCAATGGGTCGTATGTTCCTTTCGTATTTTCCCTTTCCAAACTAGATTCCTTGGAACTCCGCTATCATTACAGCCTTTTAGATACGGCGTCTGATAAGTCTTTGAATTTGACGATCCGTTTCCATGTGCCTGTTTGGGTTAACCGGCTTCCGCTTTCTTTGGCGGATAAAAATGGCGATACTGTGTATTTTGATTCTACCCATAACGAGGCTCTCTGGGATTCACTTTCGGCCCGGTTTGCTTCTTCGTTCTCGGCGACGCATCGCATTGCTTATTATGCAAACGGCGACACGGAGAATGCCTATGCAGAAGAAGCTTTAGCCGCTTTTGATATTGTTGATTCCAATTGGGTCTCCAATAGTGATTTTTCTAAAAGTTCTGATGACTGGATTTTGGTCCAGCAGCTTTCGGGACTTGCTGATACTTCTATTGCAAATAACGTAATGGCTGTAAAAGTGACTTCTGGTGGTACGCGTGATTATAGCATTCAGCTTATCCATGAGGATATTCCGGTCCTTAAAAACAGAAAGTATAAATTGGTATTTACCGCAATAGCGGATTCCGTTGCCACGATAACTGTTCGCTTGGGTTCGTACAATACATACACGACAGAAGGACTTCAAACTACTTTGACTATCGATACTCTTTGGAAATCTCACGAATTTGAATATACAGGGATTGCCGATGACCTCTTTGCCCGGCTAGAATTTAATTTGGGCAAAAGAGTGCGTACATATAAGTTCAAAGAAGTGAAAATCTACCGAATTGATTAGAGGTGCCCTAGACGGGAAAAATCCGAAGTTGTCAATTCTGTTATGCGTTTTGAGTTAGGAGCATCTTTAAAAATTGCTTTGCGGCCGTGAAATCGAGAGACAATGAAGGCAGGAATGCCAGAGAGTCTATCACAACGCGAGCTCCGAAGGGGTGAAGAACAGGATTGCGCTTCCTAATGAACCTGAGTAAAAAAGAGGACTCTCGGCGTTTCAGCGCCTCGATCATAATGCGAGCGGCTAGTTAGTCAGCGGAGCAAAAATCGGAGCTCATCGCCGAGCACCCGCGCGTGTTCCGGGCTTAGGCGAATTGCCGCCGGGGAGCGCGCGGACATGCGCGTTGTCGGGTTCAGCGATGCCATGCGTCAATTATTTTAAAATCAAAGGCTAATTGTACATCCTGCAACATAACTCTGCCAAGTTTGCGTTTCATCAGCATAGTGTGCCGTTTTTTTGCATGTTGCAACAATTGATTCTTCTTCAAAATTGAATGTGAAGCAATATGTATCATACGCATCGCAGGTTGTTGTTGTTTTGCAGAATTCATAATTTGTCCGATTCACATAAACAGTATCATCATTCCCATGGGAACAAGGGCTGCCAAAATAATATCCAGAAAAAACCATCATGAAGTTTGTGTCGGATTCCAAATAGATCTTTGCATTGTAACTTGAAAAATTAATTTGTCCACCGTCGAATAGCGTATCCGAATTAACTATCAAATACTTTTCGTCTATTTGACTAGAACTGCTCGAATTTCCGGTGGACTCTTTAGATTCAGAACTTTCATCAACTATTGATGTTGATTCATTTCTATCGCATGAACTTATTGAAATCAATATGATAACTAAAAACATTATTCCATACAAATTTGAATTGCTAAAATTCCTCTGACAGTTCATATAAATATCTCTCCTTTATCAGTTACCACCTATTTTTAATTATAGTATAACATCTCATTATGAACAAGATATTCATATTTTTTCACTAGTGTCCAAAATAGATATGCCAATTCCTTTGGAACGCTTGTAAGCATTGGACTTGATTCAATTTTGAATTTCGAGGGGATGATTTTTGCTGGATTATTAAAAAGGGCGATTTTAAGTTGAAAAATTGCTTTGCGGCCGTGAAACGAGTGAAGCCGAGTAAGAAACAGAGACACTCGGCGGTTTAGCGCTTAGTGACTCTGATCCCTGTGGGAGCAGGAGCTAGAAGTGGCGAAAACCATCCAAGATGAGTGTCTCGCACAACGGTTGTATGACCGAACCGCAAGGGTGATGTGAAGCGTCAATAATTGTGTTATTGATGCCTTCGGCATCCACTTCGGGCCTCAGGTCATGATAGCGAACGAGTTCGCTACCTGAGAAGCTCGGCTTGAGCGCTTTTCGCCACTTTGAGGGACGCACTATTGCGAAGTGCTGCAATTGATTTTATAGAAAATGAATTTTTAGAGGTGCCCATAAGTCATCGATTGATACTGGGGGCTTTGGGGCTGTAAATGACTGGACAGCGACAGTTGGAGCTGAATTGGCGTTTTGTTTGAAGAATCCCGGAGCGCAACTTTTTCCTTTCATAGTCTTTCATATGTGAGAATGCCAGGCGATAGCGAAGTAGGGTTCCGGAATGCATTGCTGGATACGGTGGTTGACTTCTCTTGGTAAAAATTGATGATTCCATTCAATAGCCATTATCCCCAAAAGGGCTGCAAGAACTGAGAATTGTGATCGGCAATCATTGACTACTTAGTAATTGTTGGGAAAACGTTTTGCTATCTCAATGCTAGGCTTGAAACGCTCTTAGCCTCTTTGAATGGCAAATTCTAATAAGGTTCTGTTTTATTGCTACAAAAAAAATCCCAGAAGCAAGTTGTGCTTCCAGGATTTTTGTTCGAGCTTATCTTTTTTACGAAAGCCGTGAAATCATATAACCAGCGGCGATGGCGGTGCCAATAACGCCCGCGACATTCGGACCCATGGCGTGCATGAGGAGAAAGTTCTGCGGATCGTATTTGGCGCCTTCCACTTGGGAAACTCGGGCTGCCATAGGAACTGCAGAAACACCTGCAGAGCCGATGAGCGGGTTGACCGGATTCTTGGGACTGCACCAGTTCATGATCTTTGCGAGGAGAAGTCCGCCAAAGGTTGAGAAACCGAAGGCTACGACGCCCATGGCAATGATCATCAATGTCTGCGGCTGAAGGAAAATGTCGGAAGACATAGTAAGTCCGACAGATGTGCCGAGGAAGATGGTGACGATATTCATAAGTTCGTTCTGCGAAGTCTTTACCAAGCGTTCGACGACGCCGCTTTCCTTGAAAATGTTGCCAAGCATAAGCATAATGATCAATGCGGAAGCGTCCGGAACGACAAGCGTACAGATGATCATAACCATGATGGGGAATACGAGGCGTTCAAGCTTGCTAACCTTGCGGAGGCTCTTCATACGGATCGTGCGTTCCTTGGCGTTTGTCATAAGCCGCATAATAGGCGGCTGGATGAGTGGCACCAAGGCCATATAAGTGTAAGCTGCGACAGCGATAGGGCCAATCAAATGACGGGCGAGCTTGTTCGCTGTGAAGATGGACGTCGGTCCGTCTGCTCCGCCGATAATACCGATGGAGGCTGCTTCACCGAGTGTGAATCCGCCAAAGGCTACTGCACAGAACATCGTGACGAATACGCCGAATTGGGCTCCGCCGCCGAGGAGGAGTGTCCGCGGGTTTGCAATCAGTGGACCGAAGTCCGTCATAGCGCCAACACCGAGGAAGATGAGGGGAGGAAAGAGTTCTAGATGGATGCCCTGGCTGATGTAATAGTAGAGGCCTGCTGTCGGGGCGAACATTCCTTCAATGGTCCAACCACCTTCATAAAAGGCGCGGGAAGGAATGTTGACAGCGAGTGCTCCGAAGGCAATTGGAAGAAGGAGTAGCGGTTCGAACTTCTTCACGATTGCTAAGTACATCAGCACAAAGCTGACGAGCCACATCACGATCATGCCACCGGTAATGGCATGGAAGCCAGTATCGTTGGCGAACATTAATGCGACTGAAGCTAAAATATCGCTCATTTGTTTTACCCTTTTAGGCGATAGTCATCAAGACTTGGCCTTCAGAAACGGATTCTTGTTCTTTGACGGGAATGGAAGCGATTGTTCCATCAACTGGAGAAACGACCGGCGTTTCCATTTTCATTGCTTCAAGGACGGCAATTTCTTGGTTCTTCTTAACCTGTTCACCGACTTTTACCTTGAGTTTGAACACGATGCCCATCATCGGGCTCGGGACCGGAGTTCCTCCTGCGGTCGGAGCGGCAACTGGAGCTTGCGCTGCAACTTGAGCCGCCGGAGCGGCAACGGAAGCAGATGCAGTAGCGACTGCTGGAGCGGAAACTGCTGCTTGATTGTTGTTAAGAACTTCGACTTCAACATCGTAGCTCTTGCCTTCAAAACTGATGCGGATTGTTTTTTTCATAATAGTTGTCCTCTTGCTTTTTTAAAGCCCGTTGGAGTTTAATTCTGCACGACCTTGAGATGTCCAAGTCCATTCTGTCGCATTCTGTGGTTTGAATTTGACGACAGTGCAAGGACCGCCAAGGACTTCGGCTGCAGCGACTGCAAAAATCACAGCGAGCTGTTCATTGGTAAGACCGGGATGAACGTCCAAAGCCGAAATGGCTGCAATGCTTAAAAAGGCTTGGAGTTGTTTGTTGGTAAATCCCGGATGAACGCTAGGTGCGTTCGGATCCAGCGTGCATTTGGCGGGTGCCAAAGGTGCCGGTACGGGAATCGCTGGTTTTGCTTCTACAGGTGCTTGTGGCTTGACCAGCTTGCCCAAAACGAATTTGGCAAGGAGGAAGTTCATAAGATAGGTGAGAATGCAAAGGCCGACGATCACTACCATTACTACGATGAGGCCCGTCGCTTGGAATTCGATGAGCTTGCCAATGGTGAAGTGTTCTGGAGCTCCTTCTTCATTGAGGTATTCGTTTCCGAGGCGGGACTTCGCGATCGGAAGAGCGTGTTCGCCATTTGAATTAGCAAGGCTGTCCTGACGGGCGTTTGCTTCTCTAGCCTGGGCATTTGTCTTGTAGAGAATGGTTGCTCCGTGACCGTTTTCTTCAATCTCGAGGACTGTAGAATCGGGCATGAGCTGGAGCTGTTTTTTTATAGGCGTACTGATGGAATCGGGAAGAACCGCTAGCTGCTCTTCGAAGCGTTTGTACGGAACAGGTTGGATCGTCGCCTTTGCCTGTTCCGGAGCTTGCTCGATTTGCACGGCTGCGGTAGGAACCGAGTCGATCGTTTGTACGCTATCTTGTTGTACTGTTGTTGTCATAGCGGACTTAATCCATGTTTTTTATTTGGGCGTTTTACACGCTTGGAGAGCAAAGTCCTCAAAGCGAGTGAAACTTTAGCACGGGTCTCCGCGGGCTCGATGACATCGGTAATGATGCCCGATTCCGCTGCTTGGTAAGGCTTGGAGAATCTTTCCCGGTAGTCGTCCACGAGCTGCTTGTACAAGGCGTCCTTGTCTGCGGCTGCGGCGAGTTCTTTCTTATAAATGATCTTGGCTGCGCCTTCGGCGCCCATTACTGCGATTTCCGCTGTAGGCCAGGCGTATACGACGTCGCCGCCGAGATCTTTGGAAGCCATGGCGATGTATGCTCCACCGTAAGCCTTGCGCATAATGACCGTTACCAGAGGAACGGTGCAGGTGGCATAGGCATAGAGCATCTTTGCGCCATGGCGGATAATTCCACCGCGTTCCTGGGCGAGCCCGGGCATAAAGCCCGGAACATCGGTAAGGGTCACGATAGGAATGTTGAAAGCATCGCAGAAGAGCACGAACTCAGCGCCCTTGTCTGATGCATCAATGTCTAAGCATCCGGCCTTGAAGTTAGGTTGGTTTGCGACAATGCCGACTACCATCCCGTTGATGCGGGCAAAACCGGTGACGATATTTTTTGCAAAGTCGCGCTTCACTTCGAGCCACTCGCCCGGATCCACCAGGAGTTCAATCACTTGGTAAACGTCAAGAGCAGTCTTGCCGTCTTCGGGAACGATGTCGTTCATCTGGGGATCGTTATTGAGGGACAGTCCTTCCGAAAGCCGATGAGGAGGCTGTTCCATATTGTTCGACGGGAGAAAGCTCAATAGCTTCTTCACTATTTCAGCGGCGTGCTTGTCGTCGTTTGCTACAAAGTGGATATTGCCTGAAACGGTTGCGTGAGCACCTGCGGAAGCGAACTTATCCAGAGGAGCTTCTTCGCCAGTGGAAGCCTTAATGACTTGCGGGCCGCAGATGAACATCTCGGAATTGTTCTTGAGCTGGATAGAGAAATCCATAAGGGCTGGGCTGTATGCCGCGCCGCCAGCGCAAGGGCCGGCAATAATTGCAATTTGCGGAACGACGCCGGAGGCAAGAACGTTCGCGCGGAACACTTTTCCGTAACCAGCAAGGCTCTTCACGCCTTCTTGTATGCGGGCTCCACCGGAATCGTTCACGCTGATAATCGGCGTACCGAGTTCGATCGCGCGCTGCATTGCCTCAGAAATTTTCTGGGCGTGGCGGCTTCCGAGCGAACCTCCGCTTACCATGAAATCTTGCGAAACGATAGTTACCGGGCGTCCATCGACATTGCCGATACCTGTTACCACGCCATCACCTGCGAGGTTCTTTTTTTCAAAGCCGAATCCGCGGACATCGTGGTCAACGTGCATCCCGGTCTCTTGAAAAGATCCGTCATCGACAATCGAAGCGACTCTTTCACGAGCGGAAAGAAGTCCTTTCGCATGCCGAGCTTCAAGCTTTTCCGGACCGCACCCTGAGGAAAGGGCTGTTTGTCTTCTTTGGATAAGTTGATCTAGCAATTCTTGTTTAATAGCCATTTAATCATTCCTTTGTGAGATTCTGAAATAAACGCGTTAAAAATAGAATCTCCAAAGTGTTAAAATCACAAATTCATCGTTCCTGTAGAAAGAAAGCGCAAATGCATATTGAACGCGCGATCAAGAGCAATTGGGATGTGCTTTCCTTTCGAGGAAGACAGACTGTAATTTAAAAAATCATTTAATTGTTGTCTGAACTTTGGGTGAGCACAATGGTCAATAATTGACTTTGCCCGCGAAACGGGGTCGAGCCCCCGGAGGTCGGCGAGGCCTTGTTCCGTTACAAAAACCATCGTTTCGTGATCCGTATGGTCTACGTGGGAAACCAGTGGCGTGATAGAACTGATGGTCCCGTCTTTCGCAGTAGAAGGAGTCATAAAGAAACCCAGGTAGCAATTTCTTGCGAAATCGGCGGAACCGCCGATTCCATTCATAATAGCGGTACCTGAAACGTGCGAAGAATTCACGTTTCCGTAAATATCGCATTCAAGAGCCGTATTCATTGAAATGACGCCCAAACGGCGGATGACTTCCGGGTGGTTGGAAACTTCCTGCTGCCGCAGGATGAATTTTTTTTTGAATTCCGCAGTATTCGCCTTGAAAAATTGCCGGGCTTCTGAGGAACAGGTGAGCGCCGTACCGGAAGCTCCTATTAATTTATCTGCCCTAATGAGCTCAAAAACGGCTTCTTGGATGACTTCTGTAAAAAGGCTTGCCGGTTTTTGCTTGGGGTCGCGGGCCATGGCCGTGAGCACAGCATTTGCAACGTTCCCGACACCGCTTTGGTAGGGGAGGCTGTCGGGGATCCGCCCTTTTTTGCGTTCAAATTCCAGGAATTCGAGAATGTGTCCTGCAATCGTCTTAGAAACGTCATCGGGTTCGGTAAAAGGTCTAATGGAATCGCCTTTGTCTGTGCGGACCACTGCAATAATCTTTTTGGGATCCACCTGGATAAAATCGTCACCCGCGCGGTCAAGTACGCCTTGGATGGGTATGGGTTTTGCAAAAGGAGGGAGCTCCGGAAGAAAACTATCGTGAATGCCAATGAGCGAATCGCCGTAGACGGAATTGACTTCGAGAATGATTTTTTTAGCAAGAGTCAGGTAGGTTTTTGAATTCCCTCCAGAACTCGAAAGCCAAATTTTCCCGTCATCGGAAACTTCAGAAACCTCGATGATTGCGAGTGTGGGCGCGGGAATGGCATGCGTGCGCACGAGATACCCCATAATGCCCAAGTGGGCGTCCGTGTAAGAAGTAGAACCCTCGTTGATGCTTTTCCGCAGGTCTTTGTTGGACTGGTAGGGCATTCTCCATTTGATTGCCTTGGCCCGGGCGAGAGCTCCGTCGCATTCATCACCTGTGGAAGCTCCGGAAAAGAGAGTTACTTGAAATTCTTCGCCCTTTGCGTGCAATCGTTCCGCCCGCTTGGCAAGGGCTGTCGGCACTGCTTTTGGGTAGCCAGCGAGAGTAAAGCCGGAAACTCCGATAACTTCTTCGTTCTCAACAAGTTCTGCCGCTTCTTCGGCCGTCATAAAAATCATGCCCCAAAAGTAAATTTTTATAGGGCAGCGGGTTGAAAAATTTTGTTTGGATTTTTATCGTCGCTTGTTAGATCTTTTTATGGTGCACTCAGACCACACCGCGCGCGGGCTTATTGCAGAATGTATTGCTTGTCGAGCAAGCTCGAAACGCTAGACGCTCATTCCGCGTCATTGTAGATGTTGCGGCCTTTTTCACAGTCATTCCGGGCTTGACCCGGAATCTTGAGTGTATCGTCCAAGGATTTGTTCCGCTTCCTCTGCCTGCATCTCAGGCTTCCTGTTCAGCGATTGCGGCAAGACCCCGCCCCGGATCAAGTCCGGGGTGACGGCCGGGGTGACATTTAGGAGGCGCATTTACACATAGGTATCGTCCGGAGTGACGTAGAG
>Ga0172378_10004209_pt1 | contig 13495 bp, 8 predicted proteins | sample GrowelOW332metaG_FD_119755 | JGI IMG/M metagenome (GOLD analysis project Ga0172378, IMG submission 119755) | Groundwater microbial communities from an aquifer near a municipal landfill in Southern Ontario, Canada - Pumphouse #3_1 metaG | ecosystem: Environmental > Aquatic > Deep subsurface >...
ATTTCTGGTCTTATCAGTGTTACCGGGTTGTTCTGTTGGATCAATAGAGTCACCATTTTCATCAACAATAGTGCCGTCTGTATAGGTGATTGTTCCTGTTACATCTATGTTACCATCACCACCGCTGTAAATTGCCGATACATTTAGAACAATATAACCGCCGCTAATAACTAAATCACCATTTGAGTCAATACCATCTCCCTGACAGGTTACGCTTAGATTACCTCCGCTTATGGTAACAACAGAAGTCGTTTCATTACCATTAAGGCCGTCGTCTAGAACATTGATGGTTACCTCACCACCGTTTATTATAATGTATTTACCTTCAATTCCCTCATAACCATTTTCGATTGTAATCGTACCACCGTTTATTGTAACGGTATTTTCAGCGGTGAAAGCTTCATCACCTGAATTGATGACAATTGTCCCATCAGAAATCGTGATATTATTGTCTGCATTGAGTGCATCTTCATAGGATGATATCGTGATATCGCCCTGCACAATGATAATATTAACTGATTTAATAGCTTTCATGCTAGAGGTAAGTTTATCTGTTTCTGAAATAGTATTACCCGAGCCTTCTCCGAGGGTTATGGAATTGAGTACCCCTTGATAGCCACCTCCAGTCGATATCATAAATGTACCACCCATTATCTTTATAAATGTATCTGCAGATATGCCATCTGTGTCGGAATCAATATTGTAATTTCCGCTTACAATATAAACATAATTAGTAGCAGAAATAGCGTCCTGGGTCGTATAAAGATTCATTGTCGTATTTTCACAATAGATAAATCCTTTTTCTTCATCTTCGTTGTTTTTGGTTTGGATACCATCTGTGCCAGAGGTAATATTAATTTGGGCGTTGATTGTCCGTATGCTGTCATTTGCTTGAATACCATCGTTTGAGACGGTGATATTATATGTGCCATTTGTAAATTTCACATCGTCCTTGCCAACTATTCCGTGGGTATAATCAGATGTAATGGTCAACATACCAGATCCATTAAAGGTAATGTCACTTTTTGAAAAAATAACACTATCAACTGAATCGGCATTATTGGAAATATCTGCGCTTACTGACAGGTAATTATCTGTATCGTTAGCTAAGGTTAAAATCACTTTATCGGCATTTTTGATATAAATCGGCGCTGAATAGTCGCAATTTATATTGACACCGTCAAGTATTAACTGCACTTTATCATCGTCTCCGCAGTCAACTATTATTTGACCGTTTTCAAGTGAGCCACTGATAAGGTATATACCTGCCGATGATATCGTTTGGGATTGGTTTGTTAAGATTATCTTTACGCATTCATCTTCGTTATAAGCGTCAGATAAATCACTGTCGTTAAACATGTCACTGCTTGTTGTTTCAAATGAATCTCCGGCGGTAGTCTCAACATTGCTTGTAGCGTTTTCAGATGTCTCGTTGTCGGTTTCTGCTGTATCACAGCCGACCAAAGTAATAATTAGCATAAATACTAGAATACCTAATAGTGTTTTTTTCATATTTCAATTTTCCTTTAAATGTAATTTCGGTTTTGTTTAGGTTAAATACATATGTATAGTTTATTATATCATAAATATTTTTACTTAATTAACCTTAGAAGACACAGTGTAATAACAAATAATATAGTATAAGATAAGAAGGTTGTTTGTATTTTATTTGCATAATAATTAAAAGGATATCTTTTTAATATAGCAATAAAATTTTGAGCTGCTTAATATTATGAATATGCTTTTTTTGGCATAGAGGCATTTTAATGCCCCAAAGTGATGTTATTGTGTTTTTTATGTATTTGGTTTTTAATGTGTAAATTTTTTGAGACTGACTGAATGAAATGAACCGTTTGGTTCACAATAATAAAAAGCTTAGCGAAAATAGATCTAAACAACTTTCGTTTTGATTTTAATCTAGTCGTATTATTGAATTGGATTGATTCTTTAACTTATTTAAAATAGTCATCAAGTGATGTGATATCATTATCGCAAAAAGTTTCTTTCTTCAAGATAGCGTGCCAGCTTTTAATTGGAGCGTCATCAATAAGCATTTCTTTTCGATTCACCAAGAATAAAGTCCCTATATATTAGACAATTTATGTTTCAAAAAGTGTGCTTATTTAGATTTATTAAGTAAGCCGCCTTTTTTATCTTCTGTTTTTACCATTTGAGTTAATATTAATAAAAGATCTTTTATAAACTTTTAGACTACAATGGTAAAACGAGAGTGGCTTTTAATACCAAATCGATACAAAATACTATCAATTTTTTATCGCATACTAAAAGCGTGTTAAGTGGTTTTGCAGCTCTTTGACAAAGTTGTTAATTAATACCAGATGATGTACAATTTATACAAAGAGGTTACACTGTTGGGTAGGATATTTATATATGTTTATTAAAAGAGAAATATCAAATTCAGACCTCTTTAAGGGCAAAGACCAACATTGAATTTAGACCTAAAATCGGGGGAGATAACCCGTGACGGAAGGCTGATACCTCTATCCCTTGTCCCTTAGGACGGGCGTGATTATAATTGTCGGGACGTTGGTTGTTCACTTACAAATCCCTATAAAAAAATGATAAGAGGATAATACTCAATAGGGATTAAAGTAGAGACTTTTACTCCTTTATGAGAACGACATGCGTATACGGTAATAATATAAGGAGGCTTTATTATGCCAATAACAGGCGCATTTATTTTACCGCATCCTCCGATTATTTTGCATGAAGTCGGACATGGTGAGGAAACAAAAATTCAGAAAACTATTAATTCATATAAAGAAATCGCAAAACGTATAGCAGAATTGAAACCGGATACTATTGTACTGTCCTCACCGCACAGTATTATGTATGCTGATTATTTTCACATATCTCCAGGCCGAGTTGCCAATGGTAATTTGCGTGAATTCAAAGCACCCAGTGTTTCGGTCAGTGTTGAATACGATGTCGAATTTGTATCTTCACTTGAAGAGAGCGCTAAAAATGCCAACATTGCCGCTGGTATTTTAGGAGAAAAAGGCACTTCTCTTGATCATGCTACAATCATACCGTTGACTTTTATTAATGAGTTATACAGCAATTATAAATTGGTGCGCATAGGCTTGTCTGGTCTGCCTGTGGCCGACCATTACAAGCTCGGTATGTGCGTCGCTGATGTTGCGAAAAGTTCAGGGAATAACGTCGTTTTTGTTGCAAGTGGGGATCTTTCCCATAAAGTTTCAGCAGATGGTCCTTACGGATTTGCTGCTGAAGGTTTGGAATTTGATAAAGAAATTATCGACGCCATGGCAAAGGGAGATTTTTTACGGTTTCTAACCTTTACTCCTGCGTTTACTGAAAAAGCTGCTGAATGCGGTTTGCGGTCTTTTATCATAATGGCGGGAGCGCTGGATGGTAAAAATGTTAAATCCGAACTGTTGTCTTATGAGGGAACATTTGGTGTGGGTTATGCGGTTGCATCCTTTATTCCAATGGATGATAACAAAAATCGCCATTTCTTAGAACGATTTTTAACAATTGAAGAAAACAGGATGCAAACGATAAAAGACTGTGAGGATGAATATGTTCGTCTTGCAAGATATTCTTTAGAGCATTATGTGACAACAGGTAAACCTGTAAAACTACCAGATACATTGTTGGAGGAATTGCTTAAAAATAAAGCAGGTGTGTTTGTGTCATTAAAAAAACAGGGAAATTTACGCGGCTGTATCGGCACGATTTCTCCTGTTACAAACTGCATTGCGGAGGAAATTATTCAAAACGCCATTAGTGCCTGCGCGCAAGATCCTCGCTTTGAACCTGTGCAACCGGAGGAATTATCGGAGCTTGTTTACAATGTTGATGTGTTGTCCCCATCGGAGCCGATTACTTCCGCTGCTATGCTTGATGTAAAACGTTACGGTGTTATTGTAACCAGTGGATATAAGCAGGGTTTATTGTTACCAAATCTTGATGGCGTAAACACAATAGAGCAGCAAATATCCATTGCAATGCAAAAAGCGGGGATTCATCAGGACGAAAAATACAGTCTGGCACGTTTTGAGGTGGTGAGACATAAATGAGAGCAGTTTGTGGAATTTGTCCACATCATTGCAGTCTGGAAAACGGTCAGATTGGATTTTGTCATGCAAGAACTAATGTAGACGGCAAAATAATCTGTACAAATTATGGTCAATTGACATCAATAGCTCTTGACCACATCGAAAAAAAACCGTTTGCCCAATATATGCCAAGCAGTATGGTTTTATCGGTGGGAAGCTATGGCTGTAATTTGCGTTGCCCATTTTGTCAGAACTACAGCATTTCTATGGCTTGCAAAACAAGCGTCGCTAGCCTTTTTGTTTCGCCTAAAGAATTGGTACAAAAGGCATTGGATCTTATTCCAAATGATAACATCGGTATTGCCTACACTTATAACGAACCATTGATAAGCTATGAATATATAACCGACTGCGCAAAAATCGCCCATGAAAACGGCTTAAAAAATGTGCTTGTAACAAATGGCTATATCTGTAAAAAGCCGCTTGAAGATATTCTGCCACTGATCGATGCCATGAACATAGACTTAAAAGGGTTTACCGAAGCTTTCTATAAAAAGCTTAACGGAGATTTAGAAACTGTAAAGCAAACCATCTCAAATGCCGCAAAATGCTGTCATATAGAAGTCACAACCTTAATAATACCCGGTGAAAATGATAGTATCGAAGAAATGAAAGCTCTATCGTCGTGGCTTGCGTCAATTAGTATGGATATTCCACTTCATATATCGAGATTTTTCCCAATGTATCAATATAGTTGTAAAAATCCAACACCCGTTGATACTGTTTACGGTTTGGCAGAAATCGCACGATCGAATCTAAAATATGTGTATACAGGTAATTGTTGAGGATTAAAAATAAATAAGTAAATATGTAACTGACGTAATGTCAGTACTAAAAAATAATAGATCGTTACACATTGTTTGTAAAAAACTAATATCAACTCTGGAGTGCCGCCATGATCATTGAATTAATCTGTGTTTTTGTAAAAAGATAATAAACTAACAAAAATAGACTGGTAAAAATGGCAGAGGTTAAACACACAACAGAGCAAATCATTATAAATTACGGTAGATACAGGTGCAAAGTAGCCTAGCGGCGAACCGCTTGCCCTTAAGCTATAGTCCTATTTTCAGTATAATTGGAACAGGCGAACAGCACTTGTTTCTAAGCCAATACTAACAATAAAACTAGATCTAATATCGGGGACAAATCAGTTGACATGTTTCCACCAATAGTTCACTTGAAACAGTAGTTTGTTTCAATAAGAAACTTAATAAATAGGCTGTTTTAGGAAATAAATAAAAACGCTAATATTGACATTTACCGTATCAATATTAGCGTTCTTATATGGCGGAGAAAGAGGGATTTGAACCCTCGCTAGCTTTGACACTACTGCTGGTTTTCGAAACCAGTCCCTTCAGCCACTTGGGTATTTCTCCATTAAAGTATTATATAATAAAAATAATATGAATGGAAAAGATTTGTATCATTTTATCATTTTATTAGTGCAATATTTATGATTTAGGTTGATAATAGAAGAGTAGAGTACTTGTAAAACAGTAATTTTAAAAATTTAACATCATTTTTATTTAAACTAAATGTTATAATATATGTATAAATATTGATTATAAATAATGATTATGAATTAAGTTAAATAAAGATATTAGTGAATTTTATGTGATATTTTTGTGAAATATGAAAGAATTTACAGAGGCCAAAACCTTGACTTTTCTGTAAATTTGTTTAATATGAAAGTATTAGAACTAGTGTTTCTGGTTTTAAAAAAAGGAGAAAAATATGAAAAAATTGCTATCCGTTTTACTTTCAGTATTAATGGTTGCTGGTTTGCTCAGTGGCTGTGGAACGTCAACAGATAAAACTGTTACATCAAATGATTTCACCGGAACATTTGCTACAGACCTAGATGACATGGATTATCTTGTCACAAATCAGGATCCAGACAGTACACATTTGGCAAACTTCGTTGACGGTTTATTAGAAAACGATAGTTTGGGAAAATATGTACCTGCCTTAGCTGAAACTTATGAGACTAATGAAGATGCTACAGTTTGGACTTTCCACCTTCGTGAAGGTGCACAATGGTCAACATCAACAGGTGAAGTATATGGTGAAGTTACTGCTCAAGATTTCGTAACAAGTCTTCAACATGCTGCTGATTTTGATTCTCAAACCGTTACTTTGGTTGCAGGTATAATTGAAAACCTACAAGCCTATATTGATGGTACGATTACAGACTTCTCTCAAGTAGGAGTTAAAGCTGAAGATGATTACACACTAGTTTATACATTATCTTCATCAGTTCCTTATTTCTACACTATGACTACTTATGGTATTTTGCTTCCAGTCAATCAAGAATTCTTGGAATCAAAAGGAACAGGTTGTAAACTTGGCGAACCAGATGTTAACGCATGTGACTTCGGCGCAGTAGAACCATCTTCTATCCTTTATAATGGTGGTTATATCTTAACAAGTTTAACTTCTAAATCTATTATTGAATATACAAAGAATGCAAACTATTGGGATGCTGAACATGTATATATCAATAAAGTAACTTTATTGTATGATGATGCAAGTGATTTGTATTCAGTAATCAAGGGATTTGAACAAGGAACATATAGTGCTGCTGTATTAAATGCTGCTTGGGAAGATTATGATACATATAAAGAAACTTATGCTGATTATTTAACAACTGTTAAAGTTGATGAATCTACGACATTTGTTGTTCATTACAATTTAAATCGTACTAATTACACTAATACTACTAAGACTACTCAAGAAGAAAAAGACAATACAACAGCTGCTTTACAGAATCAATCATTCCGTTTAGCTGTTCAAGCTGGTATCGACAGAGTAGCTCATCAGATGCAAACAATGGAAGAAACTAATGCAACTGCTACAATTCGTAACATGTTGACAATGCCTAACTTTGTTACTACAACAACTGGTGAATCTTATGGTGCATTAGTAACTAAGTATTTCAATGAATTTGATAGTGCTTATGGTGATGTTGATTTGGCTGATGGTGCTGATGCATATTATAACCCTGAAGTTTGTTTAGCGATGATTGAACAAGCTAAGGCTGATGGTGTCACATTCCCAGTTACATTAGATATGCCTACTTATGATGCTTCTGCTGTTTATATCAACAGAGCTAATTCCGTTAAAGAATCGATTGAAACTGCTAGTGCAGGTCAAATTTTAATTAATGTTGTTTTAATGGGATATGATGACATCTTAAACTATTGTTTCAATGTTTATGGAAATCCTCCAATGACAAATTATGATATTAATATGTTCTCTGGTTGGGGTCCTGATTATGTTGATCCAAAAACATATGATGACATCTACAATTTGCATAATGGCGATATGTTAGCTTTATTAGGTCTTTATACTGAAGGTATGGATGCTGCTAGTGATGCTATTGCTGAAAAAGTTGGAATAGTAGAATATACTACGATGCTTGATGAAGCCGATGCTATCAAGAGTGATATCGATGCTCGTTATGAAGCATATGCAAAAGCTGAAGCATATTTATTATCTGAAGCTTATATTACACCGGTTAACTTTAGAAGCGTTGTAGTTAGAGTTACTAAAGTTGTACCTTATACAGCACCTTATTCGGCAGCTGGTCTTGGTGACAAAAAATGGAAATTTGTAGTCGTTCAAGATGATAACGTAACAACTGAACAGTTTGAAGCTGCAAAAGCTGCATGGGAAGCTGCTAGATCTTAATTATTATTTAGTTAGTCGAACATTAATAGAGGGATAGCTAATACTGTCCCTCTTAATGTTCTTTATGTAAAGGAGGTAACTTAACACGATGAGAAAGTATATTATTGGGCGTTTGATTCGTTCGTTTTTCTCAATTTTCATTGTTGTTTCTATCGCAATTGTGATGATTTATACTTTAGTGCCTAAAGAAAATATCTTTTTTGGTGATTCTTATCTGCCAAAATTAGGTTCTAAACCTGATGAGACAATTCAGTATAAGAATTCCAGATGGGAAGAATTGGGATATCTAGACTTTGTCCAACAGTCTGATATGTGTAAGAATAGTGATAATTATTCTGGTTGTATGGTCATAGGATCAGAAGAATCATTAGTATTAAAAGCAAATTATGTAGATGAAGGCTATACTGTTGACACTTTCCCAAAGAGTGGTTTTCTTTATGCATATAAAGAATATACTGCTGTTGAATTGATCACCAATTGGTTTTCAAATTTTATTCAGATTGATAATGTTAATAAGATCTCTGATGATGGAAATCTTGATTTAGAGAGAAAAGTATATTTGGCTACTGATTATAATGGATTACCAGCCGTCAAATGTTCAGGTTGTGAAAACGAATATCTCATGTATCTTGATGGATCTTTTCCTTTTATTCATCAAAATTTTATTAAATTAAATTTCGGAGTTTCTTATCCAACTTACAGTGGCGTAGAAACGATTGATGTAATTTCTTCTGGTCAAGGAACATATGATTATGAAGATGTTGAATTTCCAAGTGGTAAGACTGCTTCTTCCCCACTTGATCTACATAATTGTACTTATAAGGCTACTTCAACATTAGATCGCTTAGATCAAGAAAAATTTGATTCTAATTACGCTAATTGTAGTTTTAATTACCAAGATCCATCAATGATCAGTACTTCATACTTATTTGGTATCTTAGCATTGATATTATCATATGTTATTGGTTTACCAGGTGGAATATTTATGTCAAGTCGCAAGGGAAAATTAGCTGATAAGATTGGAACTGTTTATATCAATTTCATGATAGCTGTTCCTTCGCTGGCCTTTATCTTCTTTGCAAAATTAATCGGTACGGCTTTTGGTTTACCTGATAAGTTCCCACAATTTGGATTTAATGATATAAGATCCTATATTTTACCAGTTATAATCCTAGGTTTATTAGGTACAGCCGGTTTAATGATTTGGACTAGAAGATATATGGTCGATCAATCTAATGCTGATTACGTTAAATTCGCTCGAGCCAAAGGATTATCACAAAAAGAAATATTCAATAATCATATATTGAAGAACGCGATCATTCCGATCGTTGATGGTATCCCATCATCAATTATCTTATGTATCAGTGGTGCGGTAATCACTGAAACTGTATTTGCAATCCCTGGAATGGGAAAAATGTTACCGGATGCTATTAAAGCTTATAATAACTCGATGGTCATTACTTTGACTTTCATCTTAACTGCTTTATCTGTTTTAGCATTATTGTTAGGAGATATTTTAATAACTTTCGTGGATCCACGTATCAAACTAGATAATAAGGGGGATTCAAGATAATATGGAAAATAAATTTAAACTAGTAAAGCTTGAAGAACAAGCATCAGAACATATACTTGCTCCTAATTATTCTTATTGGAAAAGTGTCTTTAGAAGATTTTTCAGTAGTAAAGTAGCGATTTTTATGTTTATAATATCTGCCATAATTATTCTTATGTCAGCGATTTATCCACTGTTTGTTCCTTATAGTCCATCATATACGCCAAATATTAATGATTTTGCGACACGATTTATCAGACCAAATCTTGAATATCTGTTTGGAACTGATAATGTCGGCAATTCTTTGTTTGATGCGATATGGTCAGGAACAAGAAATTCATTAGCTATAGCCTTTACAGCTACAGCTATCACAACAATTTTAGGTGTTACAGTTGGGGCTTTTTGGGGCTTTTCAAAGAGAATCGATAAGTTTATGCTCGAGGTTTACAATATTGCCGCTAACATACCATTTACATTGCTTGTAATCGTTTTAATGTACATCTTAGGACGTGGTATGTGGCAGTTGATTTTCGCTTTATCGGTAACTTCATGGTTAACGACGGCTTATTTCATTCGTGTTCAGGTTATGATTATTAGAGATCGTGAATATAATTTAGCTTCACGTTGTCTTGGAACACCTACGCATCGAATCATAACGCATAATATCTTGCCACAATTAATATCAGTTATTGTTACAGCGATTTCTCGTGATGTTCCGACATTTATCTCATATGAAGTATTCTTAGGATATTTAGGAATGGGACTAACACAATCTGATGCATCTCTTGGACGAATGATTAGTGACTATTCTCAATATATATCAAGTGCAAGCTATTTATTCTGGTTACCGGTTTGTATTAGTGCTATTATTGCTGTTTCTTTGTATGTTGTTGGTCAGACTTTAGCCGACGCAAGTGATCCAAGGACTCACTTTATTTAAGGGGGGATAATAAAATGGAAAAAAATGTAGTTTTATCAGCCCGTGATATTGAGGTTAAGTTTAAGGTAAGAAGCAGAACACTAACGGCAGTTAGAAATATTTCACTTGATTTATATGATGGTGAAACATTAGCGATTGTAGGAGAAAGTGGAAGTGGAAAATCCGTTTTTACTAAAACATTCACTGGTATGTTAGATTCTAATGGAAGTGTTACAAATGGCGAAATATTGTTTAAAGGCCAGGACTTGGTAAAAATTAAAAATGATAAAGAATGGGAACAATTAAGAGGAAAGAAAATATCTACGATCTTTCAAGATCCGATGACTTCATTAAATCCTGTACGTACAATCGGTTATCAAATTATTGAAGTTATCATGAAACATCAGGGTAAAACCAAAACAGAAGCTAAAAAATTAGCGATTGAATTGATGGATCGTGTTGGTATTACGGATGCTGCTAAAAGGTTTGATGAATATCCTTTTCAGTATTCAGGTGGTATGCGTCAGCGTATCGTTATCGCTATTTCTCTAGCTTGTCGACCTGAAATTTTGATTTGTGATGAGCCGACAACAGCATTAGATGTTACTATTCAAGCTCAGATTATTAAATTGATTAAAGATCTGCAAGTTGAGTATAAATTTACAACTGTTTATATTACACATGATCTTGGAGTCGTTGCGAATGTTGCTGATAAGGTAGCTGTTATGTATGCTGGACAAATCGTTGAATATGGAACAGTTGAAGATATCTTCTATCGTCCAAAACACCCATATACCTGGGCGCTATTGTCTTCTTTGCCACAGCTTGGGGTAAAGGGAAAAGATCTATATGCGATTGTTGGAACACCTCCATCATTATATGAGGAAGTGGTCGGTGATGCGTTTGCGCCTAGAAATCCTTATGCCATGCAAATAGACTTTGAAGAAGAACCACCGTTCTTTCAAATATCCAAAACACATCGTGCTAAAACATGGTTACTTGATCCGCGTGCTCCAAAAGTTGATCCGCCAATTGAAATTCAAAACCTTCATGAGCGATTAATGGCGATTGCCGGTGAAGAAGGAGGTGGATATCATGGATAATAAAAACATAATCTTAAATGTTAAAGATCTAGAAGTCACTTTTAACGCTGGCAATAAGAAATTTGTTGCTGTATCGGATGTTAATTTTGACGTTTATGAAGGTGAGACTTTCTCATTAGTTGGAGAATCCGGTTCAGGTAAAACGACGATTGGTCGTGCTATTATCAGAATTAATCCAATTAGTAACGGGGAAATAATATTTAAGGGTAAAAAGATAAGTGGTAAGATTTCCCGAGAACTAGATAAATGGGTCATTAGAAATATTCAAATGGTCTTTCAAGATCCAGCTGCTTCGCTAAACGAAAGAGCAACAATCGATTATATCGTTTCTGAAGGATTATATAATTTTCATCTTTATGAAAATGAAGAGAATCGAATCAGAAAAGTCGAAAAAGCTTTGACTGATGTTGGATTATTACAAGAACATATGACACGTTATCCTCATGAATTTTCAGGGGGTCAAAGGCAGCGTATTGGTATTGCCAGGGCAATGATCATGGAACCATCATTATTAGTCGCTGATGAACCAATATCGGCTCTTGATGTGTCAATTAGAGCTCAAGTGTTGAATCTATTAAAAGACTTACAACGAAATACAGGTTTGACTTGTATCTTTGTAGCACATGATCTATCAGTTGTTCGCTATATATCAGATCGCATTGCTGTAATCCATAAAGGCCGGATTGTCGAATTAGCGCCAACCGAAGAACTGTTTAAAAATAGTTTACATCCATATACTTTATCGCTTTTATCGGCTGTACCTTTACCGGATCCTGAAATCGAGAAAAATAAGAAATTAATCATTTATGATGAAGCGATTCATGACTATGTTAATTTCAAACCTTCTTGGCAGGAAGTAAAACCCGGACATTGGTTATGGGCTAATGAACCTGAAATGGTCGAATATCGAAAGAAAGTTAAATAAGAAAAACCATCTGTTCAAAATGAACAGATGGTTTTATTTTGTTGCAATGTCATCTAGACGAGAATTTTCAATTGCGATGATCCTGAATTCTCGACGATAAATCCTTGTGATGCGATCGCTAATGGAAGTTAAGACTTCATACGGTATCGTATCAAGATATTTAGCAACATTCGTTATAGATATATGTGGTCCAAATATTTCGACGATCGTACCGATCGGGTATGGTTTGTCGACTTTGAGCATTGCTTGATCCATACAGATTCTTCCAACGACTTGAGCAGGTTGTTCCTTGATAAAGACTTGACGATCTTGATTTTTACGAATAAAGCCATCAGCGTACCCAATTGGGATCGTTGCGATCCATTCAGCAGCTGAAGTCGTATAAGTACCACTATAACTTATAGTCTCGCCTTTTGGAACCTGTTTAATATTTATAATTTTGGTATAAAGTGAACAGACCGGTCTAAGATCGGTTTGATAACTACTAATGCCAAACATAGCGATTCCAGCTCTAACAGCATTACTTATATTATCATTAAAATTCAATATAGCATCGGAATTTTCAGTATGAATATATTTAAAAGAATGATTGATTTGTTTAACTATCTTTTTGAATAAATTAAATTGTTTGATCGTGACAGGATTATTATCGATACCACTTTCTAAAAAATGCGTGAAGATGCCTTCAATATCATTTGCGCTTTTCAAAATATCAATCGCTTCTTGAATCTCGATGATATTTTTAAATCCAATCCTATTCATTCCGGTATCAACTTTTACGTGTATTTTTAATCCATCAATTTGACTATTGATGATTTCTTTGGCTTGTAAAATTGAGGTAAGGGTAATCGTAATGTTATTATTTTTCGCTGCTAATAGTTGATCAGAAAAAATATAACCTAAAACAAGTATTGGTGTTTTGATGCCTTTATAACGTAAAGTTATCGCTTCATCAAGTGAAGATACTGCCAGATATTTAGCGTCATGAGCAATAGCCCGAAGAGCAACTTGATAATCACCAACACCATACGCATTAGCTTTGATAACAGCTATCAAAGCTTTTTTACTAATTTTTTGTTTAATATAATCTAAGTTAAAATCAAGATTATCGAGATTTATATCTTCCCATGCTTGACGATAGAACATTTAGACCATCCTAGAATTTACATAAGCGAAGTAAATTCCGGCAATTCTAAAAGC
>Ga0172378_10004210_pt1 | contig 13495 bp, 15 predicted proteins | sample GrowelOW332metaG_FD_119755 | JGI IMG/M metagenome (GOLD analysis project Ga0172378, IMG submission 119755) | Groundwater microbial communities from an aquifer near a municipal landfill in Southern Ontario, Canada - Pumphouse #3_1 metaG | ecosystem: Environmental > Aquatic > Deep subsurface >...
AGATTATATTCGTATAATTATTTCAGCAAGTAAAAAAAAGAAACAAGATATTTAAAAAGAATAGTTAGATTTACCATATCTAGTAGACAATACAAAAATATAAACTAAATAGCCTTTTTAGATACACTTCTATGTAATCAAATATGTAGAAGTGTTTTTTTTACAAAAAAAAATAGACCTTTAATTTTTATAATGTCTATTTTTAAAAAAATTACAATAATCTACATTTTTTTATTTTGCATTTCAAATCTAAGCGCTTCAACAAAATAGTTTGCAGTTGATATATTTGTTGCCAATGGTATTTCATAATGATCACTTAATCTTAGAAGTGCAGAAACATCAGGTTCATGTGGCTGTGCAGTTAATGGATCTCTAAAAAATATGATCATATCTAATTGTTGATTTGCAACCATTGATCCAATTTCTTGGTCGCCACCAAGTGGTCCTGATTTTTTTAAGTTGATTTTTAATCCTGTATGCTTCATTAAAATCGTACCTGTTGTACCTGTAGCATAAAGTTCACATGTTTTAAATATATCTATATTTTTTTGGACAAAGCTGACCATGTCAGTTTTTTTCTTATCATGAGCAATAAGTGCAATTTTCATATATTTCTCCTTTATGATTTTCTTCTGGCAACTCTTAATTTAGCTGATTTACTTCTTGAATTTAACGCTAATTCTTCTTGACTTGGATATTGCGGTTTTTTCGTTAAAACCTCTAATTTTGATTCATCTTTAATCATAACGGGTAAACCTTTAGGTTGTTCTTGCATACTTTGTGATTTGAAAAAATGTTTGACAATGCGGTCTTCAAGCGAATGAAACGTTATAATAACGATTCTACCATCAGGATTTAACATATCAACGACATCTTCCAATATTTTTTCAAGTGCTTCTAATTCTTTATTTACTTCAATACGTAATGCCTGAAAAACTCTTTTTGCACTATGGCCTTTATCTTTATAATTTACTCTATCTGTAATTTTTACAAGATCCATGGTAGTTTCTAATGGTCTATTTTTAATAATTTCATCCGCAATTTTAAAACTATTTTTTTCTTCACCATAAAGAAAAAACATTTTAGCTAACTGTTCTTTTGTATACGTATTTAGTATTTCTTTAGCTGTTAATTCTTGACTTTGATCCATACGCATATCAAGACTGGTATCTTTTAAATAAGTAAAGCCTCTTTCTACATCATCTATTTGAAAAGATGAAAGACCAAGATCTAATAATAATCCATCAATTTTATCAACGCCTCGGTTTTGTAATTCTTGCTTCAAAAACATAAAATTACTTTTAATAATCTCATATTTTTGTGACTCTCCTAAACGTTTTTTGGCATATTCAATTGCATAATCGTCTTGATCAAATGCATATAAAAATCCCTTGTTTAATAGTTTTAGAATTTCTTGAGCATGACCTGCTCCACCTAAAGTACCATCAACATATATACCATCTGGTTTAATATTTAAATTTAAAATTGCTTCTTGTTTTAATACTGAATAGTGTTCCATATAATTTTCCTTTTTTATATCTATATTAACTATATAGAAAATATGATATTTTGTCAATTTATCAAAAGAAAAAGGTGCTTAATAGCACCTTTTCTTAATCCTCTTTGGATTCTTTTGTAGCTAACACTTTTTGTCCTTTGTAATAACCACTATTTGGTGTCACTCTATGAGGTAGTGTGAATTCACCAGTTTGTGGGCAAACAACTAATGCTGGAGCAGTTAATTTGTAATGCGTACGTCTTTTTCTTTTTGCAGTCTTACTCGTTCTACGAAATGGAACAGCCATCTGTTCACCTCCTATGACTTCTTAAATAATTTATCTAAATCAGCAAATGCAGGATGTGGACTTACTTCTTTTTCAAAGTGTACATCTTTTGCATCTGCATGATAAACCACATATGGTTTTTCAGCAATAATTTCACCAAAAACTAAATCAGATAACTCTATTTCATCTGTCATAATATAATCAGCTTCTTCATCTGATCCAAAAATGATGGATGTCTTAAGATTTATATGATAGTCTACAGGTTTTAATGTCTTTGCACAAGATAAAGTCATATCAACTTCTCCAGTAATGGATAATATCATGTCATCATCATTAAAAAATGCATCTAAATGAAATTTTGCAGGTTTGATATCTAAAATATCATCAATGTTCTTAATTTCATCTTTATAATCGCAGATAAAATCAAATGAGGGATTATTTCTTAAATCATTAATTAATATTTTCATAAAATTCACCTCAACGAATGTATTATACATAATAACTTAGAAAATGTCAATGAAAAAAAGCGATTTTGACCCTTATACTAAAGACTCAAAATCACTTAAATTATTTTTGGATTTTTTCTTTTAGTAAGCCAATTATGCGTTGTTCTTGTACTGTTAATAAACCTGGAATATTTCTTGTTCCATTTAATCTTTGATTTCTTAAACTTAATGTTACAGATTGATTATTAGATAAATGAATTGATACATTATATTGTAAATATTTTGGATTAGTAATAACATCATTACCAAGTTTTGTTTCGATGCTTATAATATCCTTATATTTAAATTGCATTGTACCCTCAGTACCAATTCTACCTGTATTATAATTAATATTTGCATGATAATAATATAAAACATCCTTAGCAAAACAAATAATATTAATATATGCTTGATCATATAATAAAGTTTGTTGTCCATCTTTTGTATAATCAAAACGATATTTAACATTTGACTGATTGTCAAAAGAATCAGGCATATTAATTATAAAAATCTTTTCATAGTCTTTATCAGTAATATTAAGCAATAAACGTGAACGTTTCATAAGGTTTGCATAGTCATTTTCTAAATACTCATACATGCGTTCACTTGATAAACCTTGAGATTTTTTAAAGAATGATCTCACCCATTTTGGGCGATCCATTTCAATTTTTGCTGCTTTTTTATCTGCTTTATTTTTAGCTTTATTTTCTTTAGCAATTTCTCGTTTATTTTGCTTTTTTGTTTTTTTAGAGATTTTCTTTGCTTTTTTAGTTGCTTCTATAGCTTCCTCTTTTGCAATTTCTAAATCTTCTTTTTCTTTCTTAGCTTGATTTTTTTGAGCTTTCTTTTCTATTGCTTGTTGCTTTTTAACTTGTTTTTCATCAACAATATCATCGCTAACAGTATCATTATTATGTTGTTCAAAAACATTTTCACCTGGTGAAAATTTAATTACATCATCTGATGCGTTTGCTTTATCGCTATCAAGTTTATCATCTTGAAGTGTTTGATCATTTATTGCTTGTGCTTCAATCGTTTTATCCACGTTTTCATCTTTTGATTTTTTACCCATAGCTTACCACCCTTTCACTTCATACCTTATTTTATCAAATAAATTCAATTCTAGTCAAACAATTCTATATTTTATATAAAAATATCATAGAAGTGTACCACTTAACAACAATTCATTAAACGCTTGTTCATCAACATCAAGAATATATTCTGATATTTTATATGTTTTTAATAATTGATTAATATTTTCTTTATTATAATATACATCTTTAAATGCTTGTTCAAACGTATCAAGTGATTGTATATCAAAAAAATCACCTTTAATATGAAAATTTTTAATTACACTTTGTTTCAAATCTAAAATAATTTCAAATAATCCGCCGCCAATACGTTTTTTAAGTAGTTTCGTATAATGCGGTTGAGCACCATAAATCCATGCTTTAGTCGCATATTTTTCAGCCATTTTTTCAACTTTATCAACTTCCTCATCTGATAATTCATAAGTTTTAAATGTCAGTACATTTTCAAAGTGTTTAATCAAGTCATCTTGACTCATACCATGAAGATGTGGCTTTAAATTTGTCACTCTTGAAGTAACACTACTAATACCTTTAGAAACTAATTTTTCATCACTCGGCGTAATTGCTCGAACCATTGTTTCTAAATCACAATCATATAAAAAAGTGCCATGCATTAACATACCGTGTTTATTTTGTAAAAATGCATTACCAGAGATTTTCTTACCTTCAAAAAGTAAATCGTTTCTACCACTAAATGTTAATTCAACATTTAAAACTTTCATCGCATCAATAATTTTTGATAAATATGTCTTAAAACTAAATTGACTGTTCGTACGTTTTGTAATAATTGAAAACATCGTATTTCGATTATCAGCGTAAACACAACCTCCACCAGTAGGTCTCCTATATATGTCTATATGATGTTTGTTTAAATAGTCTAAATTAACTTCATTTTCAATTACTTGGTTTTTACCAATAACAACACCATGAATTTCCCAAGTAAAAAAATAAGTCTCATTATCTTTAAGAACTTCATTTAATATATACTCTTCAAGTGCAAAATAGAAATATGGTTTTAAATTGCCTTCATTGTGATGTCTAATTAAAATCATAAAGTCACTTCCTTATCATAAAAATTATAACATGATTACATCATTCATTAAAGAAAAACGACTTATACATTTATATGATAAATAGTTATGAATAAAATAACGTTTTTAACCATAAAATTTTTTTATTAATATTTATAATTTTTTTATTAAAAAAGACATATTTATGAAAATATTCATAAATATGTCTAATCAATTTAAATTATTATTTAAATAAATTTTTAAATTTTTTCCAGCCAGTTTCTCTATTTTCTAAAGAAGCAAGCTCTTCATAAATAGCTTTTTCTTTTACTGTTAAATTTTTTGGTATTTGAATATCAATAATAACATGTTGATCACCAGGTTTTTTAGTTCTGATATTAGCAATCCCTTTATCTTTCATACGTAAAGCAGTACCACTTTCAATACCTTGAGGAATTTTAAGTAAAACATCGCCATAAATAGTAGGAATATCAACTTTTGTACCTAATACAGCTTGTGTAACTGATATTGGAACATGCAAAATAACGTCGTCACCTTGACGTTGAAATACTTTATGTGGTCTTACTCTAAAGTTTAAATAAAGATCACCAGTCGGACCACCATTTTTTCCACCATTACCATATCCTGCGACTTTTAAACTCATATTAGTATCAACACCCGCAGGTATTGTAACATCAACAGTTTTAGTTTTCTTTTCTTGGCCACTACCATGACAAACATGGCATGCGTTTTTAATGATTTTACCTTTACCACCACAAACAGGACATACTTGTTGCGTTCTCATTGTACCAAGCATAGTTCTTTGTTCAACATCAATGACACCATCACCATGACATCTACTACATATTTCAATATCTTTTGCTGACTCAGCACCACTACCATGACAAAAATGACATGATTCAGTGACATTAACATCAACAGTTTTTTTAGTTCCCAATGCAGCTTCTAAAAATTCAATAGTCATCAGCATTTCAATATCTTGACCACGTTGTGCACCATTGAAATTTTGTGATCTTTGTTTTGACCCACCACCAAAAAATTGGCTAAATATATCACCAAAACCACCAAAATCTTGGAATCCTTGACCACCACTAAAACCTTGACCACCAAAAGGACTACCTGAATGACCATATTGATCATAGGCAGCACGTTTTTGTGAATCACTTAGTGTATCATATGCTGATTGAACTTCTTTAAATTTTTCTTCTGCATTAGCTTCTTTAGATATATCAGGATGATATTTTTTTGCAAGTTGACGATAAGCTTTTTTAATCTCTTCATCACTTGCCGTTTTAGAAACCCCTAATACCTCATATAAATCGCGTTTATCTGCCATAATTTATCAACTCCATAATGAATAAGGGGCATAATAAGCCCCTTAACGGATTATTTTTCTTCGAATTCTGCATCTACAGTTGGATTACCATCTTTAGTTGTTTCATTTGATTCATCTTGTGTTTTTTGTTGAGCATTTTGTGCTTGTTCATAAGCTTTAACAGCTATTTCTTGAGTATCTTTTTCTAATGCTTCTTTTTTAGCTTTAATATCATCTAAATCTTTACTTTCAAGTGCTTTTTCTAAATCTTTAACTTCGCCTTCAATTTTAGATTTCATAGATGCATCAACTTTATCTTTTAAATCTTCTAAAGCTTTATTTGCTTGGAAAATTAAATTAGCAGATTCATTACGTAAATCAGCTTCTTCACGGCGTTTCTTATCTGTATCAGCCATTTCTTCAGCTTCTTTAACCATTTTCTTAATATCAGCTTCAGATAATGTACCTGTTCCTGAAATAGTAATTTTTTGTTCTTTATTAGTTCCTAAATCTTTTGCTTTAACAGATACGATACCATTTGCATCAATATCAAAAGATACTTCAATTTGTGGAATACCTCTTGGTGCTCTTGGAATATCTGATAATTGGAAACGTCCAAGTGTTTTATTATCTGCAGCCATTGATCTTTCACCTTGTAAGACGTGAATATCTACAGCAGGTTGATTATCTGCAGCTGTTGAAAATACTTGTGATTTTGATGTAGGAATTGTTGTATTTCTTTCAATTAATTTTGTAAATACACCACCTAATGTTTCAATACCTAATGATAATGGTGTAACATCTAATAATAAGATATCTTTAACATCACCAGTTAAGACACCACCTTGAATGGCAGCACCCATAGCAACTACTTCATCAGGGTTAACGCTTCTGTTAGGTTCTTTACCTAATTCTTTTTTAACTAAATCTTGAACTGCAGGAATACGTGTAGAACCACCAACTAATAATACTTGATCAATATCTTTAGCTGTCATCTTAGCATCTGATAATGCACGACGTACTGGTTGTTGACATTTATCAACTAAAAATGCTGTTAATTCATTAAATTTAGCTCTTGTTAAAGTCATTTCTAAATGAAGAGGTCCAGCCACACCCATTGTAATAAATGGTAATGAGATTTGAGATTGAGTTACACCACTTAAATCTTTTTTAGCTTTTTCAGCAGCATCTTTTAATCTTTGAACAGCCATTTTATCCAATGATAAATCGACTTTATTTTCTTTTTTAAATTCATCTACCAAATAATCAATAATTGCTTGATCATAGTCATCTCCACCTAAATGGTTATTACCAGCAGTTGAAATAACTTCAAATGTACCTTCAGCTAATCTTAAAACTGATACGTCAAATGTACCACCACCAAGGTCAAATACTAAAACTACTTGTTCTTTATCAGTTTTATCAATACCATAAGCCAATGCAGCTGCAGTAGGTTCATTGATAATACGCTTAACATCTAAGCCAGCAATTTTACCTGCATCTTTTGTTGCTTGTCTTTGTTGATCATTAAAATAAGCTGGAACAGTAATAACAGCTTCTGTTACAGTTGCTCCTAAATAATCTTCTGCTGTTTTCTTTAAATTTTGTAATATCATTGCTGATATTTGTTGAGGTGTATATTTTTTTCCATTAATATCAACACGGTAATTTCCATCACCCATGTGACGTTTAATTGAACTTACTGTATTAGGATTGGTTATTGCTTGACGTTTTGCAACATCACCAACACTAATATCATCACCTTTAAATGCTACAACTGATGGTGTTGTTCTTCCACCTTCAGCATTTGGTATAACCTTTGCTTCTCCGCCTTCCATTACTGAAACGCATGAGTTTGTGGTACCTAAGTCGATACCTATAATTTTATTAGTTTTTGCCATATTCATCACTCCATTCGTTAATTTTAACCACGGCAGGTCTTAATAATTGTTCTTTGTATGTGTAACCTTTTTGTATAACTTCTAAATTAATCCCATTTGCTTTGTCTTTATCGCTGATTTTTTCTACAGCATGATGGAAATTAGGATCAAATTGTTTATTTAAAGCTTCAATTTCTTTTAATCCATCGGATTCTAGTACTTGGAAAATTTGATCATTTAACATTTTAAATCCAATTAAATAATTTTTTAATTTTTCATCTTCAGTTGGATTGTTTACAATCGTTTTTAACATATCCAATGGTACAAGTAAATCATAAATTAAATCCTTTGAAGCAAATTTTCTTTCAATAATTCTCTCATTTTGGATACGTTTTTTAAAGTTTTCCAATTCTGCTTGATTACGCATTAATTGATCTTTTAATTGAAAGATTTCTTTATCTCTTTGAGCAAGTTGTTCTTTGTATTTATTGATTTTTTTATCTTTTTTATCAATAACACCATCTTCTTTTTGCTCTTCAAAAACTATTTCTTCTTTTTGTTCTTCAAGAACCTTTTCTTCTTTTTGTTCTTGATCTTTAACTATTTCGTCAGCCATAATATCATCCTTTTTTTATTTTTTATAGAGTTTTCCAAGATTACTTGCGATATATTCCACTAAAGGAATTACTTTATTGTATTCCATTCTTGTTGGTCCTACAACGGCAATCGTCCCATGCTCACTATCACTAATTTTGTATGGTATGGAAATCACTGTACAATTTTCCATTGGCATAAGTGTTAAATCAGATCCAAACCGAATCGATAAACTATCTTCATCACCAATAAGTTTCAATATTTCTCTGCGATCTAACATATCAACAAAACTCTTTATATTTTTAACATTGTGAAATTCCGGTTGTTCAAAAATATTTGTAACTCCTGATAAATAGAAATTTTCTTCAGCAAATTTAGCAAAAGCATGAATAAATGAATCAAGTATTTGCGTTTGATATTCCATATATGAGTCAATTTCTTTTTTAGCAAACGTATTTTCCAATATTGTTTTTGCATCTTCAATCGTGCGATCTCTTAATAAATCATCTAATGATCTAATAACTTCTTTAACATCTTCAATATGTGTACTATCAGGTAACCTTATATTTTGATGTTGAACATGTCCTTGATCAGTAACAATAAGAATCACTGCTTCATTTTCAAAAACTGGTATAAAATCAATACGTTTAATTTTATTTTGAGACCCTGTTGGTCCTACTGCCATCGCGGTATAATTTGTTAAATCACTTAATAAAGAAATTGCTTCCTCTATAGCTTGTTCTCTTGCCATTTTATTTTTAATAAATATTTCATCAATAAGCGGGAACTGTTCAGCAACATCACTATCTCTAGTCACTAAATTTTCAACATAATATTTATATCCCATTTCCGAAGGAACACGACCACTAGAAGTATGTGTTTTTTCCAAATATCCTAACTCTTCTAAAATTGCCATATCATATCTTAAAGTTGCACTTGAAAAACCTAAATACGGTAATTGTGTCAAATACTTAGATCCTACTGGTTGAGCATCTTTAACATATGCTTCAATGATTGCTTTTAAAATAAGTTTTTGTCTACTTGTAAGCATCACTTCACCTCTTTTAGCACTCTATATGACTCTGTGCCAATATCATTGTATTATATTCGTTTGGCACTGTCAAGTGTTATGTGCTATTTTTATGTTTTTCTCACATAATTTACAATATTGTTGACAAATGCATGATACTTTGACACACATTTTATTAGTGATATAATTAGGTTGAAGAACTAAGAAAGAAGGCGTTGAGATTATGTCACAACTTATTCTCATAAGACACGGACAGAGTCTATGGAATTTAGAAAATAAATTCACAGGATGGACAGATATTGAATTAAGTGACCAAGGTGTAAAAGAAGCTATAACTGCAGGAAAAAATCTCTATCAAACCGGTATTGATATCGATATCGCTTTTTCTTCTGTTTTAAAAAGAGCAAATGATACATTAACTTACATTTTAAAGGAAATGCATAAAAAAAATGTACCAATACATAAGAGTTGGCGATTAAATGAACGCCATTATGGTGCCCTTCAAGGGCTTAATAAAAAAGAAACAATGATTAAGTTTGGCGAAGAGCAAGTTCAAACATGGAGACGAAGTTTTGATACGCTACCACCTTTATTAGATGAAAATGATCCAAGAAACCCTAAATTTGATTCTTTATATCGAGGTATTAAAAATCTACCGCTAGGTGAAAGTTTAGAGTCTTGTCAACAACGTGTACTCCCTTATTGGTATAGTGATATATACCCTGAATTAAAAAAAGGTAACAATGTTTTAATTGTTGCCCATGGTAACAGTTTAAGATCTCTTATCATGTTTTTAGAAAATTTATCAAAAAAAGAAGTTCTAAAATTAGAACTTCCAACAGGTTTACCAATTATTTATAATTTTGACAATCAAATGCATGTTATTTCCAAAAAAATTATTGAATCATAACTTTTTAAATTGCTTAGCCCATTTTATATAAAATGGGTTATTCTTTTTTTCATAACGCATATTTGTTAATTCATCATGTCCAGGATATATTTTAATATCGTTATGTAATGTCATCAATTTCAAAACACTTTGTTTTAATTGTGGAAGTGATCCTGAATATAAATCATGTCTTCCAACTGATTCTTTAAATAAAGTATCACCTGAAAACAAATGATCTTGATATAAAAATGAAACACTACCCTTTGTGTGCCCAGGTGTATGTATCACTTTAATGAATTGATCAGCAAATTTAATATTTTGTCCATCTTCTAATAAATTTAAATTTAAATTTTTTCTTGAATAAGGATGCTTATTTGGAGCATATCCATTATACTGATCTTCAAATAAAAGCGATGCATCGTCTTTATGAATATAAATTGGTACATCAAATTGATGAATTAAATCGACATGATCACTGTGAGCATGCGTTATTAAAATACCCTCTATTTTTTTAGGGCCAATAACATCCATAATTTCAGCTAAGTCGTGTGAAGGATCAATAAGTACACATGTATCAAATCGGCATAAAACATAACTGTTTGCAAATTCATCATTACCAAATAATGTTTTAATCATGGTTTATAATAGAAAAAAAACTATTCAAAGAATAGCCTATTTCTTTTCCTTATGGATAGTATGCTTTTTGCAAGTTGGACAGTATTTACTAAATTCTAAACGTTCAGGCTTTGTTTTTTTATTTTTATCAGTATGATAATTTTCATTGCCACATTCTGTACAAACTAATTTGACTAAATCTCTCATGTGTATCCCTCAACTTTCGTATGTATTATAACAAAACTTTTCATATATTTCAATCATATTTGCTTTTTTGTCAATAATTATTAAATAATGTAAAAAACTATGTTTTTCCTAAAAAATTGTCTATAATGAAAGCAGGTGATAATATATGATGCAAAGAGAAACGACAAAACAATTTATGGTCGGTAATCTGCCATTTGGTGGAAACAATAAAGTTTATATACAAAGCATGACAAATACTTATACAAAAGATGTTGCAGCAACCGTAAAACAGATCCTTATGCTTGAACAAGCAGGATGTGAAATTGTTAGAGTTGCTGTCTTAGATATGGAAGATGCTCTAGCTTTAGGTCAAATTAAAAAAGAAATTCATATTCCTTTGGTTGCTGATATTCATTTTAACTATGAACTTGCTTTAGAATCTATAAATCAAGGTGTAGATAAAATCAGATTAAACCCTGGTAATCTACCAAAACGTGAACAAGTTGAGGCTGTTGTCAATGCTTGTAAAGAAAAACATATTCCAATCCGTATTGGCGTTAACAGTGGTTCATTACCTGGAAGAGCTGAGCCAACACCTGAATTAATGGTAGCAGTTGCTAAGACTCATGTTGATATTTTAGAATCTATGGATTTTTATGATATTGCACTATCTTTAAAAGCAACTGATATGAATCTTATGATTGAAACATCACGGTTGGCTGCTAAAACTTTTCCTTATCCTCTTCATTTAGGTGTTACTGAAGCAGGTACTGCATTTAGTGGTGCCATTAAATCGGCAATGGGTATTGGTATATTATTACATGAGGGTATTGGTAATACCATTCGTGTATCATTAACTGATGATCCAAGAATTGAAATACAAGCAGCTAAAGAAATCTTAAAAAACTTAGGCTTAAAAGATAAAGTTCCTAATTTGATCAGTTGTCCTACATGTGGCCGCATTCAATACGATATGATTGCTATTGCTAAAAGAGTTGAAACATATTTACTTACTGTAAATAAAACAATTAATGTTGCAATTATGGGTTGTGCCGTCAATGGTCCTGGTGAAGCTAAACATGCTGACATCGGTGTTGCTGGTGGAAAAGGTGAAGCCATCTTATTTAGAAAAGGTAAAATCATTAAAAAAATCAAAGAATCTGAAGTTTATGATGAACTTATTAAAGAAATTGATGCCTATGATGATTCTGCCGCTTAACATATATATAAAGAGCACTGCCAAATGACAGTGCTCATTTTTTTTACTTCATCAAATATTTATCTAACAATGTGATAACTTCTGCTATTTTTTCTTCGCTTGTCCCATCTGTAAAGGACGTTTTTACACATGTATTAATATGGTCTTGTAAAATTAAAAGATTTGCTTTTTTTAGTAATGCCTCAGTTGCCCCAATTTGGTTTGCCACATCAACACAATATCTTTCTTCTTCAGCCATGCGAATCACCGCATCCATTTGGCCTCTTGCTGTTTTTAAAATATTAATTGCTTTCGTTCTGTCATGCTTCATTATATACCTCCCAAGTTTTATTTAAATTTATTTTTTTTAATCTTAATGAATTATATATAACATTTAATGATGATAACGACATTGCTGCTGCACCAATCATTGGATGCAAAAGACCAAACATAGCAAATGGAATCATTATAATATTATAAAACCATGCCCAAAAATAATTTTGCTTAATCTTTTTAAATATCGCTTTTGATAGTTCTAATGCTTTTAAAATTGAATCCAATTGACCATTGACAAGTGTAATATCAGCTGCTTCAATTGCAACATCAGTCCCTGTACCTAAAGCAATACCAACATTAGCTTGTTTAAGCGCTGGAGCATCATTAATACCATCACCGACCATTGCTACTAAACCATATTGTTTTTGTAATTCTACAATGGAATTAACTTTACCTTCAGGTAATACATCACTCATATAATCGGTCATACCTAATTGTTGGGCAATGGCTTGGGCAGTTCTTTGGTTATCACCTGTAATCATCACTGTTTTATAATGCATTAAGTTTAGTATTTCTATGACTTTTTTGGCTTCTGGTTTTAACTTATCTGCAACTGCTATAATTCCAATGACATTATTTTCTTGTGCAACAATCATTACTGTTTTTGCTTCTTCTTCATATTGATGCATTTTCTGCTCATATTTTTTATAATTTATCTGTTCATAATCCATAAATTTGCGATTTCCAATATGTATGATTTTATGATCTACATAGCCTAAAATACCCATTCCAGGTACAGCAGTAAAATTTTCTATGTTTACTAATTTTAAACATTCTAATTTTGCTTTATCAATAATAGCCTGAGCTAGGGGATGTTCTGAACCTTGCTCAAGTGAAGCAGCAACATTCAGTACATATGAATCATTTTCACTTACAATATTAGTGATTACTGGTTTACCTATTGTAAGTGTTCCAGTCTTATCAAAAGCAATTACATTAATATCTTTTAATGTTTGTACGGCTTCACCTTGTCTAATTAAGATACCTTTTTCAGCACCGATGCCTGAGCCTACCATTAATGCTGTCGGTGTGCCTAGTCCTAAAGCACAAGGACAAGCAAT
>Ga0172378_10004211_pt1 | contig 13494 bp, 5 predicted proteins | sample GrowelOW332metaG_FD_119755 | JGI IMG/M metagenome (GOLD analysis project Ga0172378, IMG submission 119755) | Groundwater microbial communities from an aquifer near a municipal landfill in Southern Ontario, Canada - Pumphouse #3_1 metaG | ecosystem: Environmental > Aquatic > Deep subsurface >...
AACAAAAACTACAAGAAAATCTAAAAAAGTTTAGGATATATAGAGAAAAACAACTAAATTTGTGACGCAATTCATCCACACAGGCTAAAGACCTGTGGGATTTCTTGCTAAAGCTGCATTAAAATAGTTAACAGTATTGACTTCGCTTTTCCATAATATTACATTTACGTCATATACATTATTACGAACATTAAGCACGAAGTATTAAAAAGAAAATGGAGGAGACACGATTAAATGTTCCCTCCATTTTTTTTACATCTCCTCTAATTTTTTTCCGTATTTATATGCTTCTCCGAATTCATTAAACATACGCCCGAATCCAGTATCTTTCAGGAACAGGTCGAATGCTTTTGTATCGTCATCAAATACGATGTTCTTCATCCTTTTTGCAATTCTCGTAGTTACTGAAAACGTTGATGAAGATATGTCCAGAACGGAAGAGTTTGCTATATCCAGATAGTTGAAGTCACCCATTGACTGTACGAACACTTCCTCTCCGAATTTAAGCATTGATTTCTTCGCAGCTATCTCTTTGTAATTGGATGCGTCACGCTTACCAGTCAATGCTTTCTTTGCAGCTTCGAATACAAAATATGCAATCATCATCTGAATGAGCCATCTCATCAAATCACATCCAAGCCATTTTAGGTTTCTCGAATCTACACTATTGTCCATTATGGCATGTATCCTACCCCCTATCCCGCTTCCGTACTTCGTTATCATTTCCTGTGTCATTCCAGTTCCTGAAACTAATGTCTTAAACGAATCCTTCACTGAATACCACATTCCCTGATTAAATGTATTTCCATATACCATATATGGCATTCCTAATTTTTCAGCTTCCTCCGAAATGGACGGATTTCCATCCTTGTCAAACCATATCTTCTTACCTGTAGTTTCGTCTATTCCTTGATGCGCCTTGCCTTCATTGTAAAATCCTGGCTTTAACGTCATCTTCTTCAATGAGCCTGAAATATATGTCCTGAACTGCATGAACACCATTCCAAGGAATGTCTTTTCAGCCATCGACTTCACATCCGTATCATAGAATCCGTATATGGTATCGGCGTAATTTTTGAATCCGTCTATTTGTTTTCTCAAATAAGGGAAAGGAAGATCCTGTGTAAGGCTCTCCTTAAATTCCATATCAGGAAATTCGTTTCGGAATCCATTAATCAATGACAACCATGCTGCACGCTGTTCGTTATATTTAGGGTTTGAAGTGTCTCCCTTGGCATATATCGAAAACCTCTTGTCTTTTTTCCAATCATACTTAATTTCCTCATTCTTTATAGACAACGCATCATAACATCCGTCATGAATCATCATGGCTACGAATATAGTCATACGGTTCATATAGTCTGGAGCGGAGATACATGAATACATTCCCCTGCTCATAAAGTTAAACAGACCCTGTTTGTTCGATTTAAGCGATTCGGCACTTCTGTTTATATCTATATTCGCTATACGTCCGTAATTACATATCTGCTCTATTAGAGTTACCTTATCGAATGAAGCTGGTACGTTGAACATCATCTCCTTGGCTGAAGCCATTAAATCCTCAAAATCGTATCGTCCGTCATTGTGTGATACGGAAAATGAATTCTTCCATATTCCCTCGACACTGTCCCTAAAGAAATTCTTTACGCTGAATCCCAATGATACTGCCGTGACGAATCCCCTTAGCTTTTGTACGTAAGGTTCAACTTTCTTTGCCCCGCTATCATCTTCCACCAAAGACATCTCGTATACTCCTGATTTAATGTATTCGTCTATATATTTAATCGTATTATCCACGTTCTGTCCAGCTTCCTGACCTCACAATAAAGTCTGATATGTAAGTGCCTTCGCATATAATAAAGGACGCTTCAATTCATCTTCCCTTAATGCAGCATATTTATATTCCAGAAGCACATTCTCTAGGTTGGTTTCCCAATACGACTGTTCCTTTGATGACAATATCCCTTCCCTTCCTTCCTGTGTCTCTCCTACCTTAAACCTGTTATACATCTTATACTCGTTCAAGGAGCTGTTCATGTTAGTACGTTCGTCAGGCGTTATATAGTTCTCCATGTTCTCATGAAGGCGTTCATTCATTTCCCCGATTACCTTACCTGGAGACAATATGTTTTTTACGCTATTTGCGATTCTATCCTTGTAATATCCTTGGGTATATTTAGATGCGCTTGAAGCCTGTAATAAAGGTATACACAAAAACATATCATCATTGTTTATCATTGACTCCATCGCAGGGTCATCCCATGTTTTTATCTTATCCTTCTTGCTGTTGTCGTTCCTTGTCCTTATCGTATTGACTTCAAACAGGAATTTTTTAAGGAAGACTTTTTCACTGTCGCTTAAACTATTATCCTTAAATGGATTCCTTACTTTCATCATATGATGAATTTTATTTTCGTCTCCAGGCTCTTTTTCAAACAGATTCTCAAACAAGACAGCTTGGTTTCCAATCATCTTATTAGCAAATCCATATCCTTTGTATATATATAACTCGTCGAATATGGTATTGTGTATAGTGGCAGAAAACGCAGTCATCTTAGCGGATATCTGACCGAAAGCTCCCTTTACCTTTTCAGTAATCATCCTTGCTATGGCGGAAGGGATATTATCTGGATTCCTGAAGTAAATGTCAAACTTGGTAATGTTTTCGTTTTGAGCCATATATCCTCCTTCATACATGTTAATTGCTTCGGTAATCTGTTTGAACAGATTTATGACATCGTTGTTTTTCGTAACTGAAACACGCATCTTGTCTCTTGTGAAGTATTCTGGATAAGACCTTGTAAGTGCGTCTTCAATCTGATACAGTAAAGCCAATGCGGACTGTTCTGACATATTGTTTATCTCTTTCACCTGTGTTCCGAATACACTTACCGAAGACCTTACGGCATCATGTTTTGAACATAGGTTAAGAAACATTGATTGAAATACGTTTATATCATTAGTGAATTTTATGTTTCCGCTTTTAAAGTTATTCTCTATGTCAACCCCAGTATTTGCTTTGGCAAGATTAAGTAAGGTATTAAAACTTGACACAAGCTGCTTTCTTGATGCTATCATTCCAGTACCTAAATTAGGATTGATTACCTGAATTTCTCCAATTTGAAACCCTCCTGTAGCAAATACGCTATAATACTTGTTTATCACAAGCATTAGTTTTATGAGTTCTATGTTTCCAAGTTTTCCTGAAAGGAGATATTCCGAATTTATGTTTTTAAGGTTGGCGAAGTCACCTACTATCGTCCTATTGTCTGTCTTCATCTTCATGGAGGCGTTAGGGTCGTAGTCTGTGAGACTTATGAAATCTATCTGTTTTGTAATGGTGTTCTGTATTGGAATTATTCCCATCGCATTCAATTCTGGAATCTCCAATGCAGTCCATTTTGTACTATTATTATTATTGTCACTTGAATACTTACTTAGGATATATGACAGATACATTTTTCCTTTGTCATTATGCGTCCTAAATATTGACGATAAAGCAGTCTCCAAATCCTTCCTTCCTGAAAGAATTTCATTTATTGCCTCTCCTATATTTTCAAGTACATTATTACTGTCGTCACGTCTTCTTGTTACATAAGCTACTACCGCAGAACGAACGTTAGGTGAATCTTCCTTGCTCTTACCGTCGTCAGCTATATATACATACCCTTTTTCAAACATGTTCCAATACATCCATGCACCCTTTTCAAGGTTGTCGGAAGATTTTATCTTCGATGATATGAAGTCCTGATATTCGCTTTCTGATTCCCGTCCCCTAAACTTATACGATGAAAACAGATGTGACATCTGTTTCGATATGTCTTCTATGCCTTCTATCTTTATGGAATCGGAAAAGCATAAAGGAGCAAGAGGAATAACTTCGTTTATATTAGAAGCATATGAACCTTGTGTCTGATTATCGAACCTTGTGTTCTTTCCGCTAGCAGGCAAAGTGTTTAGGTTTACATCTCCCTTATCTGCGAATACGTTTATTATGTTCATATCATCATCATAGTTTATTGATATCGGCTTTACCTGAACATGAATCTTTTTTGGAGATACGCCTTGACTTATCAATAGATGTCTAGCCATCATCATTTTATACACAAGTCTTTCTCTTTTTTCTTCAGTCCAATCGGTATAGTCGCTGTTTGATACGTTATAGAATATCAAATCGACTCTTCCGTCATTGTCTACTGTAACAAGGTCGACTAACGCATATATACTCTTTTCGCTAATTGGGTCTTTCGAACTTGTAAGATAGTTCGTAGCTATGCTCTTGTTCTTAATGTCTTTATATTTATACCCGATAGCGGAATTGTAAAACTTTACAAACGCATCCAAATCCATCTTTTTGAAGTTGTCGTCTTCCATTAGTTTGTCTATAAACGTAATGGTAGCACTATCATCGGCGAGCGTATTTCCTTTACTGTCAGTGAACTTGTCTCCGTCAAGTTTTATGAACATAAGCGAGTTGTTTTCTTCGTTTTTATGGTTCATTATTTTTGTCATCGCCCTATGAACTGACATTCCTATCTCTCCTGTTTTTTGGTTTTGTTTGACTTTAGTCTCTACGTATTCGTCAACTACACTGTCATTAATACTAAGTTCATTTTTTGTATATGTCTTTCCCTTGAATACGAGTCCAGCTTCATTGGCTTTTACTTTAGCCTTTAAAGCTGTTTTATATTCCTCTTCATTAAAGTCCTTTATCCATTTCTCTCCGTTCTTATTTACTGCTTTGTCTATGAAGTCATTGAACGATATTCCGTTTGCTTCGTCTATCGTCACTTCAACTCCTCCATCTTTTTTTGTTATAGTATGATATCCGGCATCGGACTTTATCTTACTTAACGCATCCATCATTTCATCACTTGCGGCTGAAAATTGTGCTGAAGTTGAAAAGACATTCTCTACATTAACTCCGTTAAGCAGTTCATTTAGCATATCGTCGTTAAGTTCTTTGTTTTCTTTTTTATAGATACATTTCATTATTTACATTCTTTTTCAATTATTTTGTTTTCAATAAGAGTCCTCAATTTCATCTCTCTCTGCCGTGAATTATTATATATGTTGTTGTTGAACTTCAATATGTTTTCGTCGGAATCAAGATTAGTGTCGGAAGTTGAATTTGCCATCAAAGATAAAAACACATCAAATACGTTACTTGAAATATCCGACTTAAAGTTACCGGAAACTTCATCTAAATCTCCAGCTACCCTACCAATTGTTGCGTCTGTTATTACTCTGCTCAATCCAAAATATTCGTCATTTCCTATACGTAAGTTTCCTCTAATATAGTTTTCAAGTGAATTGCAGAAAGCCTCCTCCATCATATCTTCTATTGACATGTTCACATATGCCTCCTCCTTATTTTCCGATATGGCTTTAAACGCTGTATTTATCTTCTCGTTATCAACGTTCATCAATGCTTTGTATAATACGTTATATTTGTCGTTCTGTTTAAGCATCGCTAAAAACAAATGGGAAAATTCATGTATTATCATTGCGTTCTTTTCAGTTTCCGTTTTAGAACTAACTGAATCTGTTATTAGATATACGTTACCTTGATATGTAATCGCATTTATGGATTCGCTTAACGAAGTGAGCTTGAAATCCTCCATGAATTTTTTCCTTGTAACTTCCTTACATTTGATTCCAAATGAAGATTCAAGCGTTGACACCATGTTTCTTAATAATAAATTAGTCTCAATTATCGGATTGTCTATGCTACCTTGCTTTTCAACTGGTCTTGAACTGAATCTAGCTGGCTTGACAAGTGTGAATTTTTTATTCCCTTGCTCGATGTTAGTCACGACTCAACTTTCCCTTTCCGCGTTATACGAATCCGACGCCATATTAACTATATCTTGGTTATTAAATTTTTGAAGATAACTGTATAATGGTTCGCCCGAATTTGCTGTCTCTTCGTTTGTTGAATCAATAAAAATTTTATTGTTTATCGAATCAATGAAATGACATCATGCGTCATAGCTTCCATTGAATGCTTCATTTAAGTCCTCAATAAATTGATTTATTTCATTTTCTTCCTCTTCCGTTTTAGCCCTTTCCCGATATATATATTCATTGACAAAAGTACTTATCCTATCTGCAACGGCACTTGATGTAGTTATTTTTGTACCTATGTTCACGTCGCTAAAATCAGTTTTGAGATTGTTTAATATACGTACAGTTCCGATTGTCCTGTCAGTAGATACTTCAGGTTTAATCCTAACGCTTCTTACTGAACCTTTCTTTAATGTGTATATCGGATCTTCTGACATGACTATAATTTTATTGTCGTCAAGGTTGTTGCCTTTATCGTGTATATCAGTAAACGGAAGTATCTCGCTTATCTTTATTGAAGCCCTATTTGCTGCATTTATTGCATCCTGCTTTGTATTATATAAGTTTTTATTAGATTCAAGATTAAATGAACTTTCATTTGGACTGACAAAATATATAGTCTTACTCCCTTTCTTTAAACTTGTCTTTACGGAATAAACATTTTGGTCTCCGACCCTCTCTATGTTTTTAATGTCATATGCATTGTAATTATATATGTTTAATCCTTTTATTTTATCAAGAATCAATCCAAATGGATTGTATTTTAATGAAAATCCAGTTTCGGTTTTACTTATTAGTTGGAATAGGCCAGAAGAAATGTCAAGTTTGTTTGACAATATTGTCATGAACACAACGAAATTGTCTTTCGTTATGTTTATGACATGCTTTTTAGAACCGTCTTTTGTCTCTTCCTTTATCAATGAACTTAATGAATTCTTTTGGACGTCAGTAATGGAATCAGATTCCATTACTCTTTTTATGTAATTTATTAAATTGTCATTATTAAACCTATTTATACTTTTGGAAAAGTCCTCATACGAAGTGAACCCATTTTTCCTTTTGTTTTTTAAAGAAGACGATACGTCAACTAACGTATTATATAACATATTATCTGCATCGTTTCCGTATCTGTTGCCTTCCAGATTTGCTTTACAGAAAGAAATAAAATCATCCGTTATTCCAGCCTCCGACTTTATAATTTTATCGAAATATTCCTTTATCCCTTTTTCCTTTTCGTTTTTAGTATGTTCCCTAAGAAGGCTGTCTATCTCCTTCGTGTCTTTAATGTTGTTTATAGCATCTCTTATGTTTATATATGACTCAAACTTTTTGTTTCTAAGATAACTTTTAGGGATAAATAAGAAATCCTTATCTCCTACTTTAACCTTGGTTATTCCTTCTATCTCATTGTTTCCTATATAAGTCTTGTCCTTTTTGTTGTCGTTTACCACTATCAGACTTTCTGTTATCGAACTTGGATTGTTGATGTGTTGTCCATAAACATATTTCAAATCATTTATAGTGGTATTAGGTAAGACGTATAGATTGTTGTTGTTTAATTCGTCAGCCAAATCAATGTTATTATATGCTATGTTATCACTGAATAATTTGCTTACAGATGTTTCTCCAGATGACCTTATCAATTTTTCCAGTAACGTACTGTTTGCTATTATCTTTATTATGTTATCAATATTGCCTTCCTTAAACTCATCTTCTAAATTGACTCCGTTTTCAGAACTTACTGCACTTGTGTCAAAATAAAGTTTTAGTTTATTCCCTGTTTCAGACTCTATAGTACTGAACTCAATCTTCCCATTTTTATTCGATGGTAGAATGCCATCAATATCATTAATCCTCCGATGCTCGGATTCGTTAATTTTACCAATGGCATCCTTATCATCTAATAATAAATTAATGGAAAATTCTAATTTACATCCCATTATTTGCAGTTTAATTGTATTACTAAATATCCTTTACTAATCATATCTTTAAACAAACCGATTTTATTGAAGTCGTAACGTTCCTCTGCGCTCATAGTACCGTTGTTTATTTTATATGTATATCAGCTCTTGAAATTATTTATTTGGCTTTGGTTCGGCTTTGATCTTAATCCCATATCCTCATATGTCATTTCATACATTCCGTTGTTCATCCTTTTCTTCAATACCATTTCTTCGCTATCCTTACTCCATGCGTATATATATTGTCTTTTTGCGGACACTTCCTTCGTCGGAATAGCTATTGCCATATTGAAATCTTCACTTCCATACTTAAGACCAAGAGTTGCCTTCCCGTTTTTATAAATCATTGAAAATGAACCTTTGTTTGCAGTCGTTCCATTGTCTTCGGTAGTATCGTTGTCTTTTTCATATTGACTCATGTCCGACACCTTTTCATCGACCGCTATGACATATTCATAATATCTCTTTAGCAGATTGTCTCCATCGTCGTTTATCAATGGCTGAAATATCATCGTCATCCTCTCTTCTCCGTATTTGTTTTTATTTACAACAAAGTTATACAAAACAAGCCAATCGAGCAATGGTCTTCCGTTGTATTCAATAGACTTCAATTTGAACATGTCTCTCTTTATCTTTGACCTTTTTGCAAACAGCCTTGGATTGGATATGTCATTCATGTCAATGTCAAGTTTTTTGAACATCTTTACAGAGCCTCCATTCGTGTCGTATCCAGACACCAATGAACGTATGAATGCGTTTTGGGTCAACCCTTCATCGTACTTGTCTCCTACGTATCCTCGCTTAAGGTCTGGAATAAACTCCTCGTAAAAGAATTTGTTCAGTGTAGCTATTGAATCAGAATCCCTAACGGCAACTGACATCCTATTTCCGTCTTCATCTATGTTTTCTATCTCTTCACATTTTGAAAACCTTTTGCTTGGCATAAAAGAGAAATCCTGATTTATTATGAAATTATACTTTATTACATCATCTGAAAACCCTACAGCCTTGGCAGCTTCCTTTTCATTAAGATAAACCTTGTCGCTGGACCTGCCTTTCATTTCTCCTACAAGTTTGTTTATCATGTAGTCTTTTGCTATTACATTATCCTGTATTGAAAGCACGAACCTAAACGCATCATACATTCCTCTTACGTTAGGATGCTTGTCGATTATGTCAAATATGTTATATTGGCATTTCACTAAGTCATATAACTTGCATGCAATATTACGATAGTCCTTGTCAATCACGAACTTTCTCATGTCGAAATTATCCAACATCCCTTTCTTTGCAGCTTGGTTAAGTATATTCAATAATTCCTCTTTGCTGTATACGCTACTATTATTATTGTTGTCAATCAAGTGATTTATTTTATCTTGATATGAATCAGGAGCATTATACGTAATAGTACCTGTTCCATAGTCATATCCGCTGATGAACTTATGAATTCTTTCATTGAAGTAATCCTGTAGTTTATATACAAGCTGAATCTGTTCGGAACTTTTTGTCTTTATTCCTTGATTTATTCCTAATATTTGGCCAAGAGTCTTAACCTCTTGTGCGTCGTCGTATATCTGACTAAATTCATTTATGTCATTCATGAATAAATCAACCCTTTTAATCCTATTTTCAGCATTCTCGTACCTATTACTATTGATTACCGACAACGTGTCAATAATTGACATTTTAATATCCGACACAAAATCAATCAATGATTTTTTTCCTATATATTCACTAAGGTTATTAACCAAGGTCTTATCGGTAAGCATTCCGTTCAGTATTGAAAGGGCTGCGTTTTCGTTTACTGCCGAAATCTTCAATAGCGCAAGATACACGTCTTTTGATTGAACTATAAGTTTACCTCTCTTTTTCTTGGTAGGGGTGATGAAACTTTCTCCTTCTCCGATTAGATTAAGTTCTTTTGCGGCATCGTTTATTTTGTTTATCAATCCACCTTTTGTAACGTATGTAAATGCTACGCTTAGGTCTGTACTGTCAATTGTTTGTTGAAAATCATCAGATTCTTCCATCTCTTGTCCAAAAGACTCGAAATCAAAATTGTCTTCATCGAACCGAGCCTTCTTTTTTACAGGGAAAAAGTATTTTGACACATTAAGCATAGTTAAATTTCTTATCGCAGATTTTACTGAATTGTCTCCTGCCGTTTTGTCAAACACATTCTGTGAGCTATAATCGTTTATTAACTGTACATGCGGAAGGGTCATGAAACTTGCGATAGTATCAAGGTCATATCCGAGCATAAGCAAATGAGCATATACTCCTGATAGGTTTGCTGCTGAATTGATTTTCGCCAAAATGAACTCCTTAGCATTATCGGTTGCCGCTGACAGCATAGCTGAAATCTGTAATGAAGTGTCATGCTGCATCCCCTCTATTCCGAATAATCCTTTTGTGTTTATACGATTGATTTCATTTTCGTCGTTTGTGACCATCGCACGGTATATATCGCTAAAGATTGTTCTAAGTTTATCTTCAAGTTTTAATCTAGTGTCTGGACTTAAATAACTTACATTTACGTTAGACAGTATCATCTTTATATTATCCGATACGCTATTCGTTATGTTATAGTGTTTCTTGAACAATATCTTTTCCATTTCATTCATATCTCCACGTTTCATTGCCATACCATAATAATACGTAAGAGAGAAATATGCCTTTGCTGCCACGGCAAATATACCGATACATTCCTTTCCGACCTGCGCTTCGCTTTGTACCTGATACTTTGTTGCTGGGTTCATTGCAGTGCTCCTTTTTGAACGCTCTCCTAATTCCGACCTGTCAGCTATGTCATGAAGGTTAAGGAATGTGATAGGAGAATATGCTTGTGTTGCGTTTCGTAAGTCAGATATTACATCGTAAACGGCAGATGACACTACATTCTTATATGCGGACTCTATTAATGAAGGTGCGACCTTATACGATTCGTGCTGATTGATTTTACTCAAGAATACATTACTATTAGAACTGTTGATTTTCAATGAGTTCACTTCAGTGTTCTCGTCAATATAGTTAAGTGCGTCAGACAACGCCCTTAACTTTTCAGCCACGTCACCGTTATTATATCTCTCACAATATGAAGACACGTCAAGTCCGTCTTCGCTTAAACCGTATTTCTTCCCATTAGGAATTGGAAGCGTATCTGAAATCAACTACATCTCATAAGTGCTTTCGTCATATAAAGGAGAACTCTTTATATATAATCCGTTTTCGGTAAATTCATTTCCTATGCAGTAAGCCTTATCAATATCATAGTCTGAACCCTGTAAGTAAGTCTGCCATTTAGACACATAGATGTTATTGCTGTCTCCTTCCATAAATGCTACTACCTTCATGTTCATAAATGACTGCATTGACTGGGCTGGAATACGTAAACATATCGTATCAAGTGACTTCTTAAACGAAACCAGTTTCCTTGCAGAAAGGTTGTTTATCCTTTTGTTGTTATCTCCAGACTTAAAATAGTCGTTTAAGTCACTATCATTTGAATTTATGTTATTTAATATGTCGTTAATCTTTGGATTCTCACTTTTCTTGAATAGAGTGATTGAATTGTTGTTTACGATATCAGTAATGCATTTTATAGATTCGCCAGCCATCTCATCAAATATACTATATATCCTTTCCTTTACTCCATCCGCATGGTTGACAATTACTGGCTTCATTATCCATTTTGTCTTAGCTGCTCCCGTTTCGTCATATTCGACATATCCTAATTTAATTATAGGATATCCGTCTTTATTGGTTTCCCATATCTCCTCTTTGCCGTCAACGACCTTTATTGTAGTACTTACGTTCGCATCGAATGACTTTGTTCCTGAAGAGCTGTTGCTCGTTTGTTCCGATATCGTCGATGCGAAAGCTATCTTTATATTCTTGTTTTGGTTTACAATAAGTTTTAAATCCCATAGAAAATGGTCATTCAAGTCAACTGCATAGTTCTTTATTTGATTCTTAAAGAACTTGTCGTCTTTCATAATCTCATTTATACTATGATTTCCGATTCCAAATGAAGTTGAATATATCTTAGACATTATGTTTTCGGCAGGAACATTCTTGACTCCACCTTCTATCTTGTTTCCTGTAATTGGACTTATCCCCTGTTGCAGTAGATTCATTGCTGACTCAATGTCATTCTGATACGCCTTTAGTCTTCTCCTCTTTAATTCAGAAGGATTAAACAGTTCTGGATTTATGTTATGGGTTGCATCGAAATCCGTCATATCCATATTGTTGTTTTCTCTAAATTTGAATGCGTTCCTTATAGCCTTAATGTCATATACATCATATCTTTTTGTTTGCCCATCTACGGTTTCAGTCCAATATATTCTTTGTGGCTGTAAGTTAGTAGGTGATTTTATGTCGTTATAGAACCTTGTCCCTATTGTGATTTCATCATTTTCAGATATAAGACCTTGTTTGATGGCAAACTTTTTTATTACGTCTTTCCTTCCGTCGCCTATATTGTCTTTGACATTAATGTAGTCCTTAATGTCATTGTCAAGGTCTACTTTGACGTGTTTCAAATCAATTCCTTTTACCGTTATAGGGACTATTATTTTCGTTCCGAGCCTAACATTGTCAAGGTTGTTTTCCCATGAATCTATAGTATTGTTTTCTATATCCTGAAGATGATCCAAATAGCTTTCTATCAAATAACTGTTATTTGTAGGTTTTTCTATGTTAGGATTATTGTTGAAGTATTCACAGGCGATATTATATAGTTCCGTCTTAGTGTAGTTGTTTCCTCCTATCCTATACATCATGTGTATGTTATCCGAAGGACACATTACCATCGCACTTCCAGAAAACTTCTTTTTAATGATTGTCTTGTTGATTTTAGATACGAAGTTAGGTAATGCAGAATTATATACTTCCGTATCGGAGAATGGAACGCTATTCAATGATGTTTTTATCTGTTCCCTCCTATCGTCGCTTATATTATATTTCATACATAACTTATCAACTAAAGAACTTATCATACCAGCGGACTTGTTCAATTTAGTGCTCAACAAATCCCTACTTACCAATTCTATAAATTCATTTTTAAACTTTTCTTTTTGTTCTATTGATAAGTCATTGTTATTTTTTGATTTAAGGAACTTATTTAATTTGTCGAACTCGTTTGAAAGGATTGCATTCATTGTCCCTTCCAACGCTCTATATGCCCTGTTTGCTTTTCCTATGGTAAATCCACCAGCACACAATGAATTTATAACCTGTGAAGGCTCTGTGATTTCGGCATCGTCAGCCAAATGGTCTGGATTCATCTGGATTCCAAATCCCTTGGTTGTTACACGCATAGTCCTTAACGGTTGGTCTGACGTCCATGCTCCTTCTGGATTCACATTCGTCTCTCCGTTCTTTATTGTAGTAGAAGGATTGAATGACGATACGTAATACTTAGGGTCTTTTAAAGGTTGATATACGTTTGACTGCGAAGGAATGCCATCCTGTTCCAAAAGAGAGTTTCCCTGTGCGTCAACCATCACAGTACCTACTTTATTCATATAGTCAACTACGGCATACCATGAGTCGTCTCCATGTAATATAAGTTCTCCATTCCTTTTCTGCATCGTCCACATTCCACCCATGGCTTCCCATATGTTGAATAAGCTGTCAAGCACAACATCTTCTTTTATTATTGATTCCTTTCCATTTCGTATTA
>Ga0172378_10004212_pt1 | contig 13488 bp, 12 predicted proteins | sample GrowelOW332metaG_FD_119755 | JGI IMG/M metagenome (GOLD analysis project Ga0172378, IMG submission 119755) | Groundwater microbial communities from an aquifer near a municipal landfill in Southern Ontario, Canada - Pumphouse #3_1 metaG | ecosystem: Environmental > Aquatic > Deep subsurface >...
CAGAAAACGGTGCCATTTGGTAGGTTATGGGCTGTTGGAGATGTAAAATCATGGACTTGGGTTGTTGCATGGGAGATACTGTAGCAGAATGAAAACACAGGGTAAAGTAGCATCCATTCCCTATACTTTGGAGCGCAGACGTACCAGTCGTCTCATTTCTGTGTGCGTACTTGGGGATGGGACCGTCAAGGTAAATGCACCGTATCGAGTTTCGGTCGCCGCCATCGAGCGGGTGCTCGCAAGCCATCAGGAAACCTTGAGACAGGCGATCAGCACCCAGAAGATGCACCTGCACACCTACCAAAGTGGCGATACCTTCCTGTTTGGAGGAAAGCGCTATTGCCTTGAGCTGAAACAGGGTGCAAAAAATTCCATCGCTGTTATTGAAGAGAGGTTGGTGGTAACCCATGTCGGAAAAGAGGCGGAGGCGCTGGTAGTCCAACACTTGGTAAAAACGCTGTACCGCCAATCTGTCAAGGCAAGGGTTGAGCCTTTGCTCTCTTTATGGGCCAAACGTCTTGAGGTTGTACAACCACCCTTTTCAGTACGGGACAGCAAGAGCAGGTGGGGAAGCTGTTCGGCAAAGGGACGGTTGAATTTCTCTCTTCGCTGCCAAATCCTGGACGATCGTCAGCTCTCCTATCTGGTGCTGCATGAAATGGCTCACTTGGTGCATTTCAACCATTCCAAGGAGTTTCATGCCCTGCTTGCCTTGCACATGAGCTCCTACAAGGAAATTCAGGCTTCCATTTTTGCCTTGCAAAAGGAAAGCCAGTTACATTTCTGATTCACAATATCGTCAATATTGTGTATCGTATGAAGAGTAAGGAGATACAACGAAATGAAACCTGACAGACTGGCAGACGGAGTCTACCGTGTTGCCGCACAGATCGGCAACCGTGACCTGTTTGAAGGAATTTGGCCCATTCCAGACGGAGTAATGTTGAACTCCTATGTGATCAAGGGTGGCAATAAGCGCGTGTTGATCGACCTGGTGAAGGACTGGGATGGTGCCTTGGATGCAGTGGACCAGCAGCTCGAATCCCTCTCACTCGGGGCGGGCAATCTTGATTATATTATTATCAACCATATGGAACCCGACCACACCGGGGCAATGGCAAAGATAGTTGCAAAGTATCCTGATGTACAAATTCTCTGCAGCGACAAGGCAGTCAGCCTGATCAAACACTTTTACAAGATTGAGAAAAATGTCCGTGCCGTCAAGGACGGGGAAACACTCGATCTTGGTGGGAAGACCCTGCAGTTTTTCATGACTCCGAACATTCACTGGCCGGAGACTATGATGACCTTCCTGGTTGAGGACGGGATTCTCTTCAGCTGTGATGCTTTTGGATCGTTCGGGCGGTATGATGCATGCTTTGATGACGAGCAAAGCGAAGAGTCCTTGGTACATCTGGCTAGTGAGACAGAACGCTACTATGCAAACATTGTCTCCTCCTTCTCATCCTTTGTCATTCGGGGCATTGCAAAGCTGGATGGCTTGGATATCAAGGTTGTGGCTCCGAGTCATGGGGTGGTATGGCGATCTGAACCGAAGAAAATCATCGACTGGTACAAGCGTCTGGCAACCTATATGCAAGGACCCAGGGAGAAGGAAGTAGCCGTCATTTGGTCGAGCATGTACGGCAATACCCAAGCGCTCCTCTCTTCCATCGTTGAGGGAATCAAAAGTGAAGGCCTTCCCGTTCATGTTCTGCAGGTTCCCCAGACGCATGAGTCCTTCGTGTTGGAGAAGGTGTGGAGAAGCGAAGGTTTGGTCATCGGCATGCCCACCTATGAGTATAAGATGTTCCCGCCCATGTACCATGTGTTGGACATCCTTGAACGCAGCCATGTAACAGGCCGCAAGACATTGCGCTTTGGATCGTTTGGTTGGTCCGGTGGGGCTCAGAAGCAGTTTGATGAGTTTTCAACTGCAATGAAGCTCGACTGTAAGGGTGTGATCGAGTATCAAGGTTCTCCCACTGACGAGGACAAGAAGAAGGCCTATGAGCTTGCCAAGGCAATGGCCAAGGAAATAAAAGGTTGAGACAGTAAGAAAGTCCGGGTTTCCCGGACTTTCTTCATGAAAGGGGCCTGCGTACTTGGCTCAGGAAGGCATCGAACAGGCAATCCATCTCACTTCCCATCGCCTCCGGGTGCCATTGCACGCCCACAGTCCATGCTCCACTACCAATCTCAACAGCTTCGATGGAACCGTCACAGGAGAAGGCGGTGGCAATGCAATCCGCTCCCAATGTTGCCACGCTTTGGTGGTGCAGACTGTTCACCCCCAGTGTAGGGGTTTTAAGGATGCCAAAGAGCATCGATGAAGGTGATACCGTTATCTGGTGGCTTACCGAGCCCCATCTTTCGTAATCCGGGTGGGTGAGCGGCTTTTCGCTTTGAAGACTGCAGTCCTGAAACAATGTCCCCCCTTGGGCAACATTGATCAGCTGTGCACCTCTGCAAATCCCGAGGACGGGTTTTTGTTGCTCTCGGGCTGACTTGAAAAGTTCAATCTGATAGCGGTCGACATCCAAATCGGAGGGTCCGCACAATGGATGCCTGTCCGCTTGATAGAGCGATGGGTCGATATCAGAACCCCCAGGAAGGAGGATGCCGTCGCACATACCGACAAGTTGTGCAATATCAGTATTGGGTACGACAGGCAATAGGATTGGCAAGGCTCCTGCCTTTTGCAGCTTGGACAGATATCCTTCGTTGGTAAACAGGCGCCTGAGTGTTGGAAAGGCTGAACTGGGAGGAGCCTTGTCATACACCCCTCCCAGACCGATTACTATCTTTCTCATGCTATGATGGAAAGAAGATGACGGGTAAAGCCGCTGATACGCTCAACCGACGAAATCGAAAGTCTCTCTTTCACGGAATGTACATCGTACATGTCGGGGCCGAAGGACACCGAGTCCATCCCCTCAATCCTACTGTTGATGATTCCGCATTCAAGACCGGCATGGATTGCGGTAATTGTGGCTTTTTTACCACTGTACTCTTCATACGCCTTTGCACAGAACCCGGTCAGTGCAGAGTGGGGATTGGGTTTCCAGGAAGGATAGGCTCCTTCAAAACTGACTTTGGCCCCTGCCAAGGTGAACACTGCGGCAAACCGTCTGGCAACGTCATCACGGGAGCTGAGTATCGAAGAGCGATGGCTTGAGATTACTTTGAACCCATCTTCTTCCAAACGCATGATCGCCAGGTTTGAGGAAGTCTCAACAATGCCCGGAATCGACATGCTCATTGCATCCACACCATGCAAGGCTGCATAGACGGCCGTAAAGAATCTGCGACTGATCTCTTTGTCGACGGCCTTCAGGGGAAGGTTGGTCTCGACCAAGGAGATTGCAAGGTCGGGATCGGAGATCTCATACTCGCCTGCAAGTTCAGCCTGCACCTTCTCAACCAAGGTCGTCAGCTTGTCGGCATCCTTGGAATCGACAACCAAGCCGACGGTGCATACCGATGGAATGACATTGCGCTTGGTTCCGCCTTCCGCTTTGAATACCTGGAAGTCCGGACCTTGATGCAGGATTCGAGCAGCCACCTTGATCGCATTGGCACGCTGGGTATGGATCTCCGCTCCGCTATGTCCTCCGAGCATGCCATTGGCAGTCAGGAGGAAGGCTTTGTACTTCGAGTCTACCTTCGAATACGTTACCGGCAGTGAAGAACGAACTTCGATACCTCCGGCACAACCGATATACAGCACCCCTTCCTCTTCGCTGTCAAGGTTGAGCATAAGGCGACTATTGATGTACTTCTGCTCAACGCCGAAGGCTCCGTTCAACCCGGTCTCTTCGCTGATGGTGAAAAGGGCCTCGATCGGTCCGTGCTTGCATGTTGGATCGCTGAGGATATCCAGAACAAGGGCGATGGCGATGCCGTTGTCTCCTCCAAGTGTGGTTTTGTCGGCTTTGAGGAAGTCCCCGTCACGAACCAGTGTTATCGGGTCCTTGGAAAAGTCATGGTTGCTTCCTTCTTCCTTGACGCACACCATATCCATATGCCCTTGGAGGGCTACCCAAGGTCTCATTTCAAAACCTTTATAGGCTTGCTTTCGAATAATGACATTGCCGATGGAATCGACAATCGCTTCAAGGTTGTGCTCCTTGGCAAAGGCAAGCAAAAACTGCCGTACCCCTTCTTCGTTGCCCGACTCCCGTGGAATGTCGGAAAGTTCAGAAAAATAGCGCCACAGATTTTCGGGCTTCAGACCCTTTACAGCGTTCTGCATCCTATATACTCCTTACTTGTGTGTTTCAGGCAAAACGGTCCCTGATCAGGTTGCCGTCGATGAACAGACCTTTCATTTGAAGATTCTGGTCAAGGACTACCACATCGGCCCTATAGCCGGGGACCAACATACCTTGCTTGGCAAGGTTGTATATGCGTGCCGGATTGGTTGAACTCATCTGGCTGGCTTGTTGGATGGGAATCTCCCATTCTACGACATTCTTCAGCCCCTGCAGCATGGTAAGTCCGCTTCCAACGAAGAGATCGGGATCCTTGATGCTGATAAAAGCACCATCACTTGCCAAGGTGACATCCATACCGTTCGCCTTCAAGGAGCCGGTTCTCTGCTTGGTGGGTTTGAGTGAGTCGGTAACCATGACGATGTTGTCCAGCGGCTTCTCCCTGAGCAGCATCTTCACCAGCTCCGGGTGCACATGGATACCGTCGCAGATTATTTCGCACTGCATCTCGCGTTGGATGAGGATTGCTCCCACGGTACCGGGGTTTCGGTGATGCAGCCTGCTCATTGCGTTGAAGAAATGGGTAGAGTGGAAGATGCCGCACTGCATACCCTCCATAATATTCTCATAGGTGGCATCGGTATGACCGGCAAGGAGAACGATGTTCTTTTCCCGGGCCAAGAGAGCTAATTCACGCATGTGTTTGAGCTCAGGAGCTACCGTCATGCAAAGGATATGGCCTTTACCGGCATCGATAAGCTGGTTGAAAACATCGAGATTGACAGGAAGCACCCCATCAGGGTTCTGTGCTCCTACGCGAGCCATCGAGATGAAGGGTCCTTCAAGATTGACACCTAGAATTTTGGCCCCTTGCTCATTTCCCATAGCATCGACGATGCCCTGTATGCTTGCAAGCATCAGCTCAAGCTTGTCGGTATAGACGGTGGGCATGAAAGCGCTCACGCCGAAATCGGCAAGGCGTTCGCTCATGCCCAAAATAGATGCAGCTTTACAGTCTTCTGTACCGAAGCCCCCGATTCCATGGATGTGGGAGTCAATGAATCCGGGCATGATATACGAGCCCTGCACGTCGATCATGATGGTATCGGGAGGAAAGTGCTTCTCCTCCAATCTTCTCATATTGAAGATATCCCCGATCTCACCTTCCTCATTTATATAAAGGGCGCAATTCTTGAGTTTTGCATACCCGGTTACGACAGTTCCGTTGGTCAGTACAGTTCTTAGACTCATAAGGTACCTCTTGGATAAACTATACGAGCATATCCATAACAGGTCAATGAAGCTCGGTCAGGTCGTTGACCCAAGTCCCTTTTTTGATGCGGTAGAGGCCAAGGGCAAGCTTGGAAACCTCTTCCATTCCCAATAAGAGATAGAGCTGGTAGATGTTCAATTTGAATACCAAAGCTCCAAGGAAAGCCAGGGGAACTCCGACGGCCCAGACACCGAACATCTCTGCAAACATAGAGTAACGGGTATCGCCGCCGCTGCGCAGAATCCCGACAATAATAACCATGTTCAAGCTCTTGATGGGAAGCAACGCTGCATTGATATACAGGCAATAGATAGCCAATTGCCTCACTTCCTCTCGGATGTTGAAGAATTGGGCAAAGATCGGGGCGAAGAAAAACTCAAACAAGCCCATGCCGATACCAACCAAGAAGGCGGTAGTGATGAACCGTTTGGCATAGAGACGGGCAAGGGGGATTTGCTTCTCCCCGATTTTCACACCGATCATAATCAGGGTGGCGTTGCTGACACCCATCATGGCAACAAAAAAGAGGTTGCCGATCGACTCTGCAACGTTAATTGCTGCAATAGCCTCGATTCCCATCCGGCTGTAGGCAACCTTGTAGGTGGTCATCCCCAATGCCCAGAAAAATTCGTTGAGAATAACGGGAAGGCTCGTAGGGAGTATGTGCAGGATGAATTGCTTGCTCCAGATGAAAGCCTGTCTGTTTCGGATGGCGATGACCGGGTGGCGTGCATAGACGATATACAACAGGGCAAGCATCTCAACCAAGCGGCTGATGGCGGTTGACAGGGCGGCTCCTGCAACACCCCACTGCGGAAAGGGGCCGATACCGAAGATCAACAGGTAGTTGCCTACTGCATTCAGTGAAAGACTGACCAAAGCCACCTGCAGGGGGATCTTTGCTTTTCCGATGACGCGTAAAGCGGTGGCCATGATTTGGCTGAATGCTGAGAAGAGATAACTGATGGCGACAATTTTCAAATAGGAAATCCCGCTTCCGATTACCGACTCTTCAGTGGTGAAAATATACATAATCTGGCGGGGGAAAAAGAAGGAAGCGAGGGCAAAAAAAAGTGCCCCGATTCCTGCAATGGAAAGGGAGATGCCGAGCACCTTCTTGATGTTCGTTTCGTTGCGGGCACCCCAGTATTGCGAGAGGAATATCGCCGATCCGCTGGTCACACCGAAAAAGAGGAGGCTGATCAAGAAGAACATCTGGTTGGCCAACGCAACGGCAGCGATGGATGCTTCCCCCAATTGTCCGATCATCAGGGTGTCGACGAAGGAAAGGGAATTATTGAGCAGGCTTTGTACTACCACCGGAAGGGCGATGGAAAACATTTTCAGGAAAAAATCCTTCCGTTCTGAAATATCTCGAGTCACGAAGTATACCGTCTTGCAAGGAGAATCCTCGTCAAGTCCTTTCTGTTTGCTTTGTCCAAGGCTTCAAGAACCAAGGGCCTGTTTTCAGGCTTGTTGTACTGCAGAAGAGCTCTCTGCAGGTGACGTTCCCGCCCTTTGGGGACATGGATGGTGGCAAACCTCTTGCCGGGCCGCGGGTCGAGGCCAGTATAGTACATACAGGTTGAGACTGTCCCGGGGGTTGGATAGAATTCCTGCACCTGATCGGGAATAAAACGGGTCTTCTCAAGGTAGAGTGCCAAGGTGATGGCATCCTCGAGCGTAGAGCCCGGATGGGCTGCGATGAAGTACGGTATAAGGTACTGCTTTTTCCCTGCTTCCTCGGTTGCATCCTGGTAGAGTGAGCCGAAGGCGTCGAAAAGCTCGGCCCTGGGTTTTCCCATGGCGTCCAATACTGCCGGACTTACATGCTCGGGGGCAACTTTCAACTGACCGCTGACGTTGTTCCGAACCAAGTGCTTCATAAAACGCTCTCGGGTTTGTTGGTCGCACACTTCCAGCAAATAGTCATAGCGGATACCACTTCGGATGAAAACTTTCTTGACTCCCTTCACTGATTCCAATGCCTGAAGAAGGTCCAGATACCGTCCATGATAATCTTTGAGATTGCTGCACGGCTTGGGCCAGAGGCACTCTTTTGCAGGACACGGACCATATTCAATTTGGTGGTCGCAGGCCAGGCCCTGGAAGTTGGCGGTAGGACCGCCAAGGTCGTGGATGTACCCCTTGAAGACGGGGTGTTCAGCCATGCGCTGAGCCTCCTTGATCAGGGAAGCTTTGCTGCGGGTCTGGATCATTCTTCCTTGGTGGCTGGTAATTGCACAAAAGGAACAGGAACCAAAGCACCCACGATTGCTGGTAAGGGAAAATTGTACCTCGTTGAGTGCAGGAACACCCCCATCCTTTTCGTAGTCGGGATGTGCATCCAAGGTGAAAGGAAGTTCATATAATTGGTCGAACTGTTCTTCATCCAAAGGAAGAGCCGGGGGATTTTGTACAACCAGCCTTTCCATGCATGCTTGGACGATGCGTTTGCCCGCGATGGGGTTCTGTTGCATCAACTGGGCTTGGAAAGCCTCGGCATAGGCTTGTTTGCCTTGCACGGTGGGTGTGTTGGAAATCTTATCCCGGTCGCTGACTTCCTCAAAGGAGGGGATTTCGATGGTGCTCATCAAGTCCTGCTGAAACTTGGCACGATTCGTTGCATACACGGTTCCCTTGATGTCGACCATGCTTTGAATCGGCTCTCCTTTGTCCAGGCGCCTGACAATTTCAATCGTCTGTTTCTCTCCCATGCCATATACAAGCAGGTCGGCCTTTGCATCGAGGATAATGGGTTTACGGACCTTGTCCGTCCAAAAGTCATAATGACTTAGCCTCCTCAGCGATGCTTCCAGCCCTCCAATAATGAGAGGGATATCGGCTCCATAGGCTTGTCTGGCTTTTGCGGTATACACAAGTGTGGGCCGGTCGGGTCTTAGGTTTGCTTTTCCTCCCGGGCTGTACTCGTCTTCACTGCGCGGTTTGTTGTTTGCAGTATAGTGGGAGACCATACTGTCGATGTTTCCACCGCTTATCATGCAACATAGCCTTGGTTTTCCCATTTTGAGAAAATCTTTGGTTGAGTTCCAGTCGGGTTGTGCGATAATACCCACACGATATCCCTCTTTCTCGAGCAATCTGGCTAGCAGTGCGGCTCCAAAGGAGGGATGATCAACGTAGGCGTCGGCACTGATGAAGGCGATGTCGATTTGGTCCCAGGACCGTGATCGCAAATCTTCTTGCGTAGTAGGGAGAAATGCAAAGCGGGGGGCGTAGGTTTTCACATCGCCATGATAGGGTATTGCCCTTCGGGTGTAAATAGCTATAAGGAGCTGGATTATATGCAGAACAATGAGCTCTTCGTGATACTGAATCCGCATGCAGCAAAAGGAAAAGCGAAGAAGCAGGAAGATATGATTCGCACCCTGCTCAGTGCTGGGGGTAGAGAGGTTGTGCTTTTGCACACCGAGCAGGGAAACGGGGCTGAGAGAATTGCTTACCAAGCAGCTTTGGACGGGTGCAAGGTAATCATCGCCGCCGGTGGTGATGGTACGGTCAATGAGGTTGCCAACGGCATCCTCAAGGCGGTGACCTTGCAAGGCGTCCAAGCACCCATTTTGGGGGTCATTCCTATTGGAAGAGGCAATGATTTTGCTTGGGGTATGCAAATCCCCAAACCGGTCAACCAAGCCTGTTCGACAATTTTGGCTGGAAGAGCGCGTCTTATCGATGCCGGGGTGACCTATGGGGGGAAGTATCCCGAAGGTCGCTTCTTCGTGAATGGGCAGGGAGTTGGCTTCGAGCCATTGGTTAACTTCCTTGCCAGTGATTTCAAGCATGTTTCCGGAACCTTGAGCTATGTCTTGGCTTTGATCAGGATACTCATTCACTATCCTCTTCCCTACGATGTTGAGCTTACCCTCGATGAACAGGTCCTCAACCTCAAGACCCAACAGCTGAGCATTTGCAATGGGAGGCGGATGGGGTCAGCGTTCCTCATGGGGCCCGATGCTCTTTTTGATGACGGATATTTTGATGTTGTGTATGCCAATGCACCCGTCCCCATCAAAAGAATGGTACCCCTGGCCGTGACATTCCTATCAGGCAAGCAGGTGAAGCAGAAAGAGTTCAGTGTAGTCAGAGTGAAGAAGCTGAAGATGAAAAGCAGGGACTTTCCCATGCCCGTCCATGTGGATGGTGAGGAGATATCCAAAGGCTGCATGGAGTTTAGTACTGAACTGCTCCAGGCGATTCTTCCTGTTTTATACTAAAAGTTAGGAAAAATCACTAAACCGTGTCCAGAGGGTAGTCTTGTGTAGTAAGCCAACAGAAAAGTTGCAGTTTTCATAAAAACCCACTCTTTCCTTTTGGCTTACAATTAGCTATTATATAAACGATTAATGAAGAATGTAATGTTGTGATGTGTAAGTTTTCCGAAAAAACTGGTCGTTTCAATTTCTTACCGCGTATCCGATTGACTTCTCATAAAAGAGAGTATATCTTTAAAAATGCGCGTCTTATGTCGTTTTCCAGTGTTTACCTGTTAAGTAAGGAGTTCCCAATTTGATAAAGGATATGGTGCCGTTCGTACACTTTTACGATCAGGATTTTGTCGATATGTACGACAGATCTTGGGTATGGATTGACGAACTCTGGAAGAGTGGAACCGAGGCCAACGGCTTTAGCGGTTCTTATCTTTCATATCCAGGCCAGACAACTTTCAATCAGTATCTATCTAGCTTTTCCTCCTTGTTTCTGGTTTACAGCAATCAGAACAATTCCCCGTTTCCCTTGCTCGACTATTTTTATCAAAAGCAGGAAAGCAATGGTGCAATCCGTTCTGATTACAGCCTAGAGGACGGAAAGCCGGTTTTTAGTGCAAACAACCCCGAGGGTGTATCACCCGCTCTTTTTGCCTATGTAGAGTTCAGTTTCTATCACAAGATCGGCAATAAAAAGCGGCTCAAGGATATTGTGCCGATTCTGGAGAATTACTATTCATGGATACAGGCAACCTTTCAGAAGCCCAACGGCCTCTTTTCGGTACCTGTCGAGGCCTGCCAGAGTGGAAACATCCCTCGTTCCCGCGTGTATTATCCGCTTGATTTCAATGCTCAGCTTGCTGTCAACGCTCTGTATATGTCTGCCATCGGTGATATCCTCAACGACAAGGAACTGAGTTTCCGCTACAAGCGGATTTACTTCTCCCTCAAGACAAGGATAAACAGCTTGATGTGGGATCCTGCAACCAACTTCTACTATGATTTGGATATCAAGGAAAACCGCATCCCAAGCAAACATATCGGTGCCTACTGGACCATGCTCGCCGAGATTCCCAACGATGAACGTGCAGCATATATGATCGAGTACCTGCATGACCCGAAGGAGTTCGGAACCGATAATCCGTTCCCCGGGGTCCCTGCATCCTCCCCATTTTACAGTGAAGAGGGAAATGGTCATTGCGGCGGTGTTGTCAGTGTAAATACCTTCATGGTCATCAAGGCTCTGGAGAAGTACCAGCAGTTTGTGTTCGCTCGTGAGTGCGCCATCAGGCATATGTACTTCTTGCTAGATACCCTGCATCCCGATGCAGAGACCATCGGTGATGTCTGGGAAGCGTACCTGCCCAACAAGGAAGGGTACTCCAAGACTACCGAAATTGCTGACTTCCCCCGCAGAAGGCTCATGCCCTTTGCAGGTCTTGTTACCATCACCCTGATGATTGAGAATATCATCGGCTTGGATATATCTCTTCCTCGCAAGACGGTCAATTGGGTGATGCCCTCCCTCGAGGCAATGGGAATCGAGAACCTCTCACTGAAGAGGAACATGATTACCATCCTGAGCAACAAGACCGATCGTGGTTGGGAAATTCGACTAGAGAGTGAAAAACTCTACTATTTCACCATTGAAATCTTGGGGGAGAACAAGAAGAAGACCCTTCCCATCCCTTCCGGCAAGTGTTCGATGTTGATCGATAAGCTGTAAATTATGGCTTGGCTTGGTAAACTCTTTGGAGGAACCGTCGGTTTTATGTTCGGCGGTCCCTTGGGCATGATTGCTGGTATCGCCTTCGGCCATATGTTCGACAAGGCCGGTGAAGTAGGGGCGCAAAGCAGCCAACGAACACAGTTCAATTCCTATACCTCCCTCGATCGTGAGCAGATGCTCTTCTTTGTCGGGGCGTTCTCCATGCTTGCCCGGATTGCTTCAGCTGATGGTTCTGTCTCTTCTCGCGAGAGGCAGAAGGTGGTGGAGTTCATCCGTCAGGACTTGAGGCTCGGACTGCGGGAGGAGGAGGCTGCTCTGAAGGTTTTCGATGCCGCCCTCAGCGGTGGAGGGACGTTCGACCAGTTCGCAATCCAATTTTATCAGAATTTCAGTCATGCTTCCAATATTCTTCAGTTGATGATCGATATTTTCTATCGTGTGGCCGCCGCAGATGGACAGATCAGCCAACGTGAAGAGGATATGATCAGGCGAGCATCGCAGATCTTCCACCTTCCTGAAAGCTTTGTTGATATGCTGTGCAGCCGTTATGGCGGATGCACGAATGCAAGCGACAAGGCGTATGCAACACTGAACATCAGTCGGTCGGCAACCGATGATGAGGTCAAGCGTGCGTATCGAAAGCTGAGCATTGAGTTTCATCCCGACAGTCTTGCCTCAAAAGGAATGGGCGAGGAGTTCCTCACCCATGCAACGGCAAAATTCAGGGAGATTCAGGCAGCGTACGAATCCATCAAGAAAGAGCGCGGCATAAAATAATACAAGAGTAACTAGAATCTGACTCTTCCCCTGAGCGAACGGGCAAGAGTGATTCTATCTGCATATTCAAGATCGCCGCCGATGGGGAGTCCACTGGCCAGACGGGTGATGGAGAGCTCTTCATGATTCTTCAGGATATGCCTGAGGTACAAGGCGGTTGTATCTCCCTCTTCGGTGGGGTTGGTTGCGATAATCAGTTCAGTGAATCCACCTTCATCGATGCGCTTCACCAGTTTGGAAAATGATAAGTGTTCAGGTCCGATGCCGTCCAGCGGGCTTATGGCCCCTCCCAGAACATGGTATAAGCCGTTGTAGGCTCCACTTGATTGCAAGGTGAGCACATCCTGTGGTTGCTCGACCACACACAGTTGGGTGCGGTCGCGACTGGTATCACCACACATCGGGCACGGATCATACTCGGTAAAGCTGCCGCAAATGGAACAAGGGAAAATTTTGTCCTGGATGGTCGCAATCGCATCAGCGAGTGTGCTGTTGTACAGCTTGTCCGTCTTGATCAGATGATATGCAAGACGCGAGGCACTCTTCGGGCCGATGCCGGGCAGTCGTGAAAGGGTTTGGATGAGATTCTCAAGGGCTGTCATACTCAGGCCTGTGTGAACGAGGATGCATACTTGAGTCCCTCGCTCTGGATTTTCTGCTGTATCTTTGCACTTGCATCGTTGAAGGCGCTTGTGATCAAGACCTGCAGGGTCTGGATGTCCTGTGGATCCACCAATTCCTTTTCGATGTGTACATCGGTAACGATGAACTTGCCGTTGAGGGTGACTTCAACCATACCTGCCCCGGCGCTGCCGGTTGCCGTGATGGTGGGAAGCAAATCCTGCATCCGTTTCATATTTTCCTGAATGCCCTTCATGTTCTTGAGCAATTCAAATGGATTCATATCCATAGATTTATTTCCTCGCTTCTACTTATTGATGTTTGATTTCCCCACGGAAGACCGAAGCAATTTTTGATAGTATCGGATCTTCGACTGTAGGTGCTTCTTGTTTTACTTCCTCAGCACATAAAAAGTGTACAGGTCCTTTGAAACCCGTTATTTCAGCGATGAGGTCTCGAAATTTGTTTTCATGCTCCTGTGCTTTGTTCTGACAGAACGAGGTGGAGAATGTAAGGTACAAAGAGCCGCCTTCGTTGCGAACTTCGGCTACAGCCTGTACGACTTGGGAGAGCAGCGGTGCACTGGATAACTTGCTTACCAACAACGGTAAGTCTTGCTTGGTGAACTGTCTTGCTGCTGCTTCCTTC
>Ga0172378_10004213_pt1 | contig 13488 bp, 7 predicted proteins | sample GrowelOW332metaG_FD_119755 | JGI IMG/M metagenome (GOLD analysis project Ga0172378, IMG submission 119755) | Groundwater microbial communities from an aquifer near a municipal landfill in Southern Ontario, Canada - Pumphouse #3_1 metaG | ecosystem: Environmental > Aquatic > Deep subsurface >...
CTTCTTTCTGACGCAGACATGCTTTACCACTTTCTCCGGTAACCGGATCAAAGAATATAGCGGATTTGGCCTTTGTAGCCAAAGTTACCCAACTGTCTATGCTCCTTGCCTGCAATGAAGAAATAAAATAATGGTATCCATCTTTATCTTGGCGGCGTATGATACTTAAATTAAATTTAGTCTTCATTTCTTCGTGAGGAATGTTGCTGATTGAAAGAGTTTGAAAATAATCCGATCCGGTGATAATTTGTCCTTTACCTATTGGCGTTGAAGTGACTTTATCAAAAGTCTGTGTTGGCAAAGTAGTAGAAACGTGGGGTAACATCTTGAGAATTTTCTGATCGGCAGCCCGTCTTTGTGTTAAATTGGAGTATCCGGGAACATCTTTTGGATAATTGTCCAAGAAGATTACGGTCGCCCCCTTTTGTGCCAGTTTTAGTAAGTGAGCCAGTACATCTTTAGGCATCAGTTGCGCACCCGGAATAACAATGGCTTTATAGTTTGTTCCACCTATTGTTGTTAGCTGCCCGTTAGTGAAACGTGTGCTTAATATAAGTCGGTCGGAGATATAATCACCATCATATCCGCAGCTATCTATTTTTAGAGCGGCTTTGATAAATTTTGGTGCAAGTAGGTTCATCGTACTTATTTCAAATTGTAATAATCTGCCCGGTTGCTTATTCCACATATCATATACGGGCAGATAAATTAGAAAATCATTATTCGGTTTGCCTTTTTGCAAAAAACTTTGGCAGCGTGTGATATATTTGAAGAAAGATGGTGCGTCATGCCAAATACTATTGGTTGGGCTCATGTCAATCGAAGCATAGAACTGCCAGCCTGGCCAGGAAGCTTCTTTGGGGGAGTAGGGTGTACCGTGAAAGAAAACATGGTTGACTCCTGAAACAAACATCAAATCCAAATCCGGTTTGCACTGCGAAAACGAAGCGCGGAAATGTTCGGTAAGCCAAGTAAAAGTTTCGGATGATGTGTAAGTTTTTCCTGTAATATGTGCTGCAGATGAAGCATACTTTAATGTTGATAGATCAGAGTAATTCTTTCGGGTGAGAGAGTCTTGTCTCAGTCCCTTGATATGAAATTGAGAGAGGCCGAATCCTTCACATTCGGGGATATCTACAGCTGCATAAAGGTCTATCAAATTAGCGGGTGAGCCATGAGCTTGATTTCTGGTTATGCTGCCATGCTGATGTGCCCATCTTGTCCATTGGCAGGTAAAGTTTTCAAGCAGTAGATCTGATATAGTTTCACGGTAGTCTGATACGATTCGCCGACTTACTTCCGGCCGGCTTTCGTCTAAGAATTCAGGGAAATGATCCTCTAGCTTGTAACCCCTTCGTTTGGCAAATTGTGTAAGAAAATCAGGTGTCCAATCAGCCTTGAAAACTTCATAGGAATCATTGAAGAAAGTGTGTGGACAGGCTGTTTGGGATGATCTGAAAGCCTCGTCGAATCTGGTCAGATATTCGGCGACAGCCTCTTTTGAAAGATGATCCATAACATAGCCTTCTCCACCTGGGGCAGCACGTTTCACCATTTGTCTTGTCTTTCCATTATATAGTGCGATCAATTTCCAGTTGCCTGTGGGTGAATTCCAATGAAGGATTTGTTTTTGAGCTGTAAATGTTTGAACAAGTGTAGTGAGATTGATACATTTCCCATTATCCGAATAAGCCATCAGCCGACTTAAGGTAGCATAAGAACGTTGCTTTTCATCTTTCACCGAGATGTCTAGTGTCACAGATTTACCTCCTTTTATCAGATAAGTCTGAAAAATAGCTTTTGTTGCCGCATGATCAATGGTCACTTGCGGACCACCAAAAGGCCAGCCGGTACCATTATTCATGTCAATTTCTATGCCAAGTCTTTTGCCTTCTTTTTGTGTATATTTCAACATATTCATCCAACGGGGTGAGAGATAATCAATCTCATTTTTATCATTACCTTGAACACCGTAAATCGGTGTAATTTCTAACCCGCCTAAACCGGCTTTGGCGTATTCTTCCATGTTAAAAGTCAAGTTCTTTTCATCAACAGCACTTCCCATCCACCACCAGCGTGAGGCGGGTTTCATTTCTGTTGTTACCGTAGGCCATTGTTGTGCTTGAATATTCAACCCGAAGCTGAACGAGAGCAGTAGTCCTATAATTAGTTGCTTTTTATTTATCATTCTTTTTCAGTATTGATATAATTGATATGATTCGTGTCCGAAGTTATGAATAGAGGTCTTTCATCCGGTTGTTCGAAATGAAAGTCCACATTATTAAAAGTGATATTTTCAGCATGTCGGATATAGAAACCTTTGGCGGGGATAGTACCGAACATACATGGATCCGGATAAGATTTTTCTTCTTCCGGCGGTGTGACCAGGGCCTTTTTTTTACTAAATCCACCTTTATAATAGAGATGGATGTTTTGAAAATTTACATCTTTGATATGAGCTTCGGGTATACCGCTGATAATTGATGCATAACGGCTGTCTGCATCCCATACATTGATGTTGCTGATAAGAATTCGTTTCATGGTACCTATAGGAGTATCTTCAGGGCTTCGTTGCCGTGAACCTAATCGTAGGAATATCGGCGAATTGACAATGTGGCGCATTGTGATATTACTAATAACAATATCTTCAAGATGTCCTCCGTCAACGCTTTCAAGCGCCAAACCGCGGCAATGATCGAAAACGCAGTTGGTAATAGCTATGTTGCGAAATCCGCCACTGCTTTCTGTTCCCAATTTGATACGTCCGCAACGTCCGGCATGGTCAGGAGCTTGCGGTTCGTCCAATTGCCAGGTATTATTTAAAACACTGCCCATATCATAACCACTGACAAAGCAGTCGCTGATGCTTATGTTTTCAGTGTCTTGAAATCTTCCTAGTGCGTAAGATGCTTTAAGTACGATAGCGTCATCATTGGGCGAATTTACACTGCACTGGCTGATGCGCACATTACGGCAACAATCAATGTCAAATCCGTCACGGTTGGTATCTACTTTTACGTTTTGTATGCTTAAATTGTCGACACCGGTAGCCAGAATAGCGAAGTGTCCGCAACGTAGCATAGACAGATTTTTGATTGTAATGCCGTTGCAGTTTTTCAGACTGATGGCCTTGTTGCCAACACCCGGTAGGCGACTAGCTTCTCTGGTCAGTCCCTTGCCGTATATACGTCCGGGACCGTCAATAGTGACATCTTCCAATCCAATGCCCCAAATCAATGAATTTTTCCAATGACTGTGTCCAAAATCTTGATAACAATGAGCTTCATTAGCTTCTGCAAGGTCGAATCCATTACCGTTTTTGGGGAATTCTGCAACAATTGTTGCTCCTTGTTCCAAATATAAATGTATATGACTTTGCAAGCGGATGGAGTAGCAAGCGTAAGTTCCAGCAGGAATGTAGACTGTGCCCCCACCAGCTTTGGCGGCCGCTGCGATAGCCGTATTAATAGCGGGAGAATCAAGGGTTTGTCCATCAGCTTTTGCCCCATAGTTTTTTACGTTATAAAAGGTGCCTTGATCAATAGTTGCTTGTGTATAAATGCTGATCATTATCCAGCTGAAGAATAAAAATGCTTTTTTCATTTCTTGTCATTTTTAGCAAATACCTCAGGTAACATTTCGTAATTATAGTCTGCTTTTTCATTTTGTTGGTAAAAGCAGAAGTATAGTTTAGCCGTTGTAGTAATTACGCAACGACCGACCAATAGAGGATGGCTGGTTCGTTTACCCGCTTGATAGAGCAAGAGCGGAGTTTGTCTTTTATCTCCGTCACTCAATTTTATATCGTCAGAAGGCGTAATACCTTGCATGAGATGCAGCTGTGTATTTCCGCCGTAGTAGCATGAGAAGTTTTGCCCCTCTATCACGAAAACATTGACGTCTGTTTCAGGTTTGCAGTCGCCGAAACTCCAATATAGAGTATCAGCAATAGCAGCAGGTGCAACTTTTATTTCAAGGATAAAGCCTTTACTGTCAGCCAACGGCAACCGTTTGAAAGTTAATCCATTGATCTTTTCATTCTTCGTCAGCCAGTGGCTTTGTTCATTTCGAGCAATGCCCAAGTGAAATATTCCGGCCGGGGGATTCTGTGCAAATAGATTTGTACTACTTATTCCCAGACAGGCGATGATTAGTAGGCATCGATATATAGTCGCAGTGTATGTTGTCTTGAACATTATTCTTTAAATATATTTTATTTCCATCTTTAGTTTTTAACTTCACATCAGAAAGGTTGAAATTTCTGGTGAATTTAATTATTCCACCTTTGAGTGCTTCTGCATTGATATGACAAAGATAGAAATTTTCTATTCTTAATGAGTCATTCCAGCCCGAAACCGATATGAATTCATCTGAATTTGTAGCATTGATATGCGAAAAGTAGACATTTCTGAAATGTGGATAACCTTTACCTTGAGGCTCTACAGGGGTAAGCATTGCTGTCCAGTGTGGCGGGATGTTTTTGCCTTTATAACTAGCAGGCAATTTGCTGTAGCTGTAAGATGGATTCCAATTTAAGTCAGCAGCCAATACTTGTTGCGTACTGTCGGCAACGACACGAGTCATGTAAATATTTTCAACAGTTCCTCCACGATTCATTGCGCTTTTCAATCGCAAAACAGCCGTGGTAGCTCTAGCTTTTAAATCATAAGCCAATACGTTACGTATTCCGCCGGATGTTTCGCTACCGCAGGTAACAAGTCCTGCCCCCTTTAGTGCCGTACAATTGCGAATTACTACATTCTCTGTTGGCTTGTTTACACGAAGCCCGTCCGCATCTCGTCCGGATTTGATGCAGATATTGTCATCATTGCAATCAATCAGACTGTTTTCTATCAGAATATTTCTAGATGAATCAATATCAATACCGTCGGTGCTTGGTCCATGTCCACCTATATTATTATTAATGCTGATGCCGTTTACCGTGCAAAAGTTGGAATATAAAATTTGGCAGGCCCAAAATCCGGAACGTTTAAGCTTAAAATCACTCAATGTGATATCTGAACTTTCTTGAATTAAAATGCCTCTTACGCGTTTGCAGTCGTAATCTACAATCCAGCGGAGTCCTCTGGTGTCGTAGTTTTTTCTCATTTTCCAATATTTTTCCCAGAATACCCGACCTTTGCAATCGAGAGTACCTTTGCCACTAAAAGAAGCATTCTTTTGTCCGATAATATTAATAACGGCAGAAGGCCAAACCATTTCAATGCCGGCAATACGCGTTTTTATTTCGGGATAATTATTAATATCCGAACTTCCTATTAATGTTACTCCTTCATCTATTTGTAAATTTACTCCGCTTTTGATAAATAAAGCACCTGTCTGATAATATCCTGGAGTAAAAACGACCTTGCCACCGCCTTCTGCTGCACAACTGTCTATGGCTAGTTGAATAGCTTCTGTGCTGATGATATTACTGTCGTTTACAGCACCGAATTCATTGGCTGATATCACGTTCTTTGTTGTTATTTGACGTCTGCTGCCTACACTATCAGCCCATGAAAGATTAGGTTGGAGAGGTAGATTTCCCCAATCAAAGTTGTTCTTTATTTGTTTGCCCGATGAGCAAGAAGTAATTAATACTAGTGCGCTTGCGAGAATGAGATGACTATGTCTTATTATTTTCATATATTGATATTTTACATTTTAATTTCCGTCAGGTTTTTGCATATCCGTGAATGGTGAATTGTTCCAATGAAAGGTTTTCATATCATCAGGTTTTGCCGGATTGTAAGAAGCCTTTAGTGTTAGGTGCTTAGCCAATTCGGGAACAACCTTTTTGATGCCTTCTGCAACACATTTAGCAATTTGGTAAGCGCCATACGGATTGAAGTGCGTGTTGTCCTTCAATTCTACGTTTTGTCTGGGGTAAGTTCCTGCGGGATATTGCACAAAAGCATGTTTTGAGCCTTCAACCCCTAAGGTCTCATAGAGTGTCCGTGTGACTTTGTTGAGATCAATAAGAGGAAGATGCTCTTTAGCGGCCATCCAACGCATGGCATCGGGATATTCTCCATGTGTGTCGACGATATGTCCAGTTGTGTTGAAACTGCGGCGTTGGGTTGGTGTGACGAGTACTACATGAGCGCCTTTTGTTTTAGCCTCATCGGCCAAAACCTTCAGACTAGTTATAAATGAATAATAGGCACCTACACCCGGCCCTTTTTGTTTCTGGTCATTGTGTCCGAATTGAATGAATACATAATCGCCTGCTTTCATCTGCGTCAGTGCCTTCTCGAAGCGTTTTGCCGCATGAAAAGTGTTGGCTGCTTCACCACTTTCAGCATAATTGGCGATGCAAACTGCTGTGTCAAAGAAAGATGGAATCATTTGTCCCCAACTGGCCCAAGGTTCGTTGTCCTGATCAACAACCGTACTATTGCCACAAAGAAAAACATTGATGACAGAAGGATCGGCCGGTCTAATTGTAATACTTTGACAAACAGGTGCATCGCCATTAAACTCTAGCGTGAGTTTTTTGTCCCAATTTAATTTTTTCAGTTCTCTTTTTTTCAAATGAACGGATTCTTTATCATTAATCTTCGGAGAGCGTACATTAATAACAAAACTTGTATCGATAATTTCTTTTCTGGCAGTAGGTAGGTTCATGATAAATAATCGACATGATTCTCCACGAACGGTTGTGCAACCTGCTTTCTTTTTACTTCCCAGTCTTACTGTTACCAGATAATCACCGTCCGGTTCACGAACTGAAAAGAAGAAAGGTGCTTTGCTTTTCTTAGTCGGAGTAGGTTGAAAATCATAACCATATCCTGTTGCCTCACTGTAACGTGTGGTATCCGAAAGATAATAGGTCTTAGACTTACTTGTTATATTTTGACTGCTCGATATTCTGTTTTGTGCTATAATAGCATTAGTGCAGAGTAGCAATGTGCCACTTAAAATGCAAATTCTTAATTTATGTCTCATCTTCTTATCTTTTAATTTTTGGTCTTAATTCATCCGGTGAGGCCTTAGTATATAGATTTACAGGGCCTGCTATTTTTGTAAATAATTCTTGTATAATTTCTGGCTTTACCTGATATTCGGGTCGAAATTTTTCCGAATTCATGTAATCGAGAATTGCTTTGTGCAGTTGTCGTGCCACAACTCGTCGGCTCAGATCTGAGTCGAGATCCATACTTGTCATCATAAGCTTACCATTCAATACGTTGGCTTCAAATAACAAACCGATTTTTCGACTGACAAACCAAGTGTCTATACTTTGAACAATAGGACGGAATCCTTTAGGAAAATTGGTAAATTGCATGACTTGACATTTATTTACCAGCTCCCACCATTGAATGTTACTGTAATATTCAGTTGGAAATTCTTTGAAAACTGGGTGAGTATCATTGATAAAAAGTCCTGTGGTGTGTGGTGGCCGCATCTTGAACCATGATGTATTCCAAAAGACCGGAGTGAAGTATTGCACAACTTCTTTACCGTATTTGATCTTTCCTGCGGCCGTAATCAGTACCTTTCCTCCATTTTTTAGAACAGAAAGAGCTTTTTGATCCAATGTATCCGTAGTGTAAACGTTGCCTTGTACAAGATTTACTTTAGCAGGATAGACCCAAAAGTTCCAGTCGTTCACAGCTTCCGTACCTTCTATTTTTACTTCGAGATTTAGTTTTTGGGGGGCTTTAATTGAACTTAAATCCATATCAACATGACCAAGTTTGCAAAGATTGCCGATTGGAATATCTTTTATGCCAACTGTTCCTTGAGCATAAATCTTGCCATATTGATCTTTAATCGTATAAATTGTGTGCACTTGATGCAATGGCGATTTTCCGAAGTGAGAAACTTCGATCTCGGCGTGGAATGTTTCGTTTGTCGTATATACAAATTTCGGCAGGCGTGCCAATGGAACAGTCGGGCTGCAGAATCTGCGAAAAAGTTCTGGATTTACATATCCCTTATTATCGAAAAATACATTCAGAACACCAACCAGAGCTGTTCCTTGTCCTGAGTAATCGTTTAAGGCTAGCATTTGAAATCCGGCATAATCAGGAGTTCTCATGGTCTTTTCTATTTCGTTTTTGTAGCAAAGTACTTGTAGTTTGCCTGAGGCCATTAGAAAATCATGAGCCTGGTCACCCATATCATGCTCGGTTAGTATATCTTTGAAGATTTCAAAGTTCTTGGCCTTATTAACGCCTGTATATTTACGAGTTTCGTTAAAGTCCGGAAAGGCGCACCATTGTCCCATCTCATGAGAAACATAAGGTTGCTTTACGGTGTCAATAAGGTTGCGGTAATCTGATTCCGTTTCCGGTCTTGTTCTTGTCCAGTTGAGGCCGCGAGCTCCTGCTTTGACGTGATACTGGTTGTGTGGTTGCCATTGCCAACTATTGCCAACGGATGCACCGGTGTAGACATGTCGCGGGTCGGTTGCTTTCCAATAATCCACGAAACGGCTTACCCACTGTACCCAATTGCCGGACGGTTCATTGCCACAGGCCATCATGCAGAATGAGGCATGATTACCGTAACTTTTATCCATTGCTTTAGTTTCATCCATCAGATACTTGTCTATTGGCCGTCCCAATCCGAGTTTCGAACCATGATTAGGCCAACTCGGTCCCTCGGGCTGGAGATAGAAGCCCACAATATCGGCAGCTTTGAAAGCTGCTTCCGGTGGACAATAAGAATGAAACCGCATGTGGTTTAATCCATAGCTTCGGCAGATACGGAATACGCGTTCCCAGTCGGGTTCATCCATCGGTGCGTATCCGGTGAGCGGAAAATCACAATTTTCCACGGTTCCCCTCAACATTAATTTTCGTCCGTTAATATAAAACCATTTTCCTTGAATGGTAAAATTGCGCATACCGAAATCAATTTCTTTGCTGTCAATATCTTTTTTACTACTAAGTCGGGCAGTAAGTTTATACAAGGCAGGTGAGAATTCATCCCAGGTAAGAAAATTCTGTCCCATGGGTAAGTCCATTTCTATGGCATTTTCACCGGATTTTACACGAAAGGTTTGGTTGACAGGGGTGACAATCTGTTCCTTTTCTTGCGTATTGAAACTTTTGGCCGATAAAGTCAACTTAATATTTGTTGCAACGGGGACGTTTACCACCATTTTTACAGTAGCTTTATAAGCCTTCGGGTATGGGTATACTTGAATATCATCGAAATAAATCTTCGGCGTATTTTGTAATTCAATTCGGCCGACTATGCCGTTCCAGTTTCCTTGTGTCTGGTCGGTGACACTGTGCGAATCCGGACCTACGTTAATCTCTTTTATACGATTATCAATGCGGATACTTATTTGATAAGTTTTTCCGGGCTTTGCCAGAGATGTGAGGTCGTAAACATGAGGAGTGCAAAGACTATTACGCATGCCGACTTTTTTATCATTAACCCAGACCGTGGTTTCGATATGTGGACGTTCAAGAAAAAGCACGATTCGTTTTCCTTTCCAATCGGTAGGTACGGTGATACTTCTTTGGTACCAGGCTACACCTACATAATGTTTGTCAGGTGTCAGAAAGAAAGGCAATTTTATTTGTCCCTCAATTCTGTATCTTTCTAAATATGGGTTGAAATAATAAGAACTGTCATATAGACTGCCCGTCCATTGGGTATGAATGCTTACGTTATCACCTTTCAACATTTCGGGCATAGACCCGGGTAATTGAATATGATCATCCAATGTTTGGTTATACCAGTGCGCTTTTATACCGATATCTTTTCTGTCGATTTTAAAATTCCAGCGACCATCGAGGTTGATTGTTTCTTGTGCTACTGTATAATATGGCAATGCAAATATAAAGCTGAAAAATATGATTAAAAGTTTTTTCATTTTTTATTAATTCAAGAATTAAACATATAAACTGTGACTAAATTATAAGATTGTTGCCGAAGATACATAGATAAAAGTACATTTATATAGAAAATTGTGGCGGAATACTCTTCCTAATAGCGATTGTGTACAATAATACATGTATTTGTAAGATAATCCATGATGCCGATGTCCTTAATTTTCTTCAATTTGTATTTTTTTGTATCTTTGTAAACGGATGTTTTCTTAAGCAATTGTTGGTGGAAATGGCTATAATAATTAATCTTATCACGATTATGAAAAAAGTTTTTTTGTGCTCTTTATTTATTCTATTCTTATTCGTCGCTTATCCTTTCACGTTAGCTGCGAAAAATGTTTATCTCTTTTCTTATTTTATTAATGAGAGTAGGGATGGCTTGCATCTGGCGTATAGTTACGATGGATTGAAATGGATTCCGCTTAATGGTGGAAAGCCTTTATTGTCACCAACTGTCGGCAAAGACAGGTTGATGCGTGACCCGAGTATTTGTTTGGCACCCGATGGAACATTTCATATGGTGTGGACTTCCAGTTGGACAGATCGTATTATCGGTTATGCCTCATCTTCCGATTTGATTCATTGGAGTGCTCAAAAAGCAATTCCTGTGATGATGCATGAACCGAAGGCGCGTAATTGTTGGGCTCCTGAGCTTTTTTACGATTCTCTCTCCAAAATGTTTTATATCATTTGGGCAACCACTATTCCCGATCGTTTCAAATCGGTATCAACCAGTGAAAGTGAGAAAGGATGGAATCATCGTATCTTTTATGTAACGACAAAAGATTTTAAGACATTTTCGAAGACTAAACTGTTTTTTAATCCTGATTTTAGTGTGATTGATGCAGCTATTATTCGTGATTCAGTAAAACATGATCTTATTATGGTGGTAAAGAATGAAAATTCCAATCCGCCGGAGAAGAATCTTCGTGTCACGTTTACAAAGAATATAAAGAAGGGATTTCCTGTTGAGGTATCTGCACCGATCACTGGTAATTATTGGGCCGAAGGTCCGACACCACTATTTATAGGTGATGCTTTATATGTGTACTTCGATAAATATCGTGCCCATAAGTTCGGTGCTGTTCGTTCACTTGATCATGGTAAAACTTGGGAAGATATTTCCGATCAGGTTGTTTTTCCTAAAGGGATTCGTCATGGTACAGCTTTTGTCATTAAAGATGATTCTCGCTTTCAAACTTTGCTCGATTTATCCGGTAAGGACAATTGTTTTAGTTCAGATTCTATAAGCTATAAATAAATTGTAAAGATAATAATCAAATGAATTTTAAAAGAAGTTTTTTAATCATCGTTTTATTTTTTTTGATTCTTGGCAGTGTCAATGCCAAGATTACATTGCCCTCTGTATTGGCAAGTAATATGGTACTTCAACAGCAAACGCAAGTGCGCCTTTGGGGAGCGGCTAAAGTTGGTGCGAATGTTGTTTTACAAACGTCTTGGAACAATAAACGTTTTACTACCCATTCGGATAAAAATGGTAATTGGCTCATTTCAGTACCTACACCGAAAGCCGGAGGACCTTACGAAATTACGGTCAGTGATGGTGAGACTTTGAGGCTTCAAAATATTCTTATTGGTGAAGTGTGGTTTTGTTCGGGACAGTCGAATATGGAAATGCCTATAAAAGGTTATTCTTCCATGCCGGTCAAAGATGCCAATGAAGTGATAGCTCGGGCTAAAGCTTCTGTTCCTATTCGGATATTCATGGCTGAACGTTCAGCCAGTAAGAAACCTGAAGAGAATTGTGTAGGCAGTTGGGCTTTGAACGAAGGTGAGGGGGTAGCCAATGCTAGTGCTACGGCATATTTCTTTGCCAAATTTCTTCAAGAGACTTTAAATGTACCTATCGGAATCGTTGTTTCCAGTTGGGGTGGGGCACAGATTGAATCTTTTATGAGCAAAGAGACTTTGCAGAAAGTCGCTCCCGAATTTTCTTTTGCTCATCTTGAGGGTAATGAAAAGGTTGAATCACCCAATCATAAGCCATGTATGGTTTATAATGGTATGATTTATCCTTTTCGGAATCTTACTTTTAAGGGGATGATTTGGTATCAGGGTGAATCTAACAGGCAGAATCCCGAACAATATCACCGTTTGTTTCCTGCCTTTGTGGAGGAGATGCGTGAGAAGGTTTTCAATCTTGGTCAGTTCCCGTTTTATTACGTACAAATTGCACCTCATAAATATGATGGTGAAAATTTGATTCAGTCAGCCGAGATCCGTGAAGTGCAGCTTAAGGGATTAAAAGAAATTCCTAATTCCGGTATGGCTGTAACGATGGATATTCCAGGACCTTCTTATAATATTCATCCTTGTTATAAGCAGCAAGTCGGTATGCGTCTTGGCTTCTTGGCTTTGGCTAAGACGTATGGTAAAAAAGGTATTGCTTATTCCGGACCGATTTATAAAAGTATGGAGATTAAAGGCGACAAAATATTTCTTCACTTTGATCATGCCGATATGGGATTGGCTCCTTATTATGAATCACTGAGCGGTTTTGAAATTGCCGGTGCCAATCGTGTTTTTTATCCGGCTCATGCGACTGCTAATCGTTCAAAACAGTATGTTGAGGTCAGTAGTAATTCCGTACCCAATCCGGTAGCTGTTAGATATTGTTTTAGAAATTATGTAGTTGGATCCTTGTTTAATAATTATGGTTTGCCTGCTTCATCATTCCGAACAGATGATTGGCCTTTGAAATAAAGAATATTACCTAACAAGTTATATCTCATTAAACTGCGAGAGTGTTTTTATCTCTCGCAGTTTTTTTTGTAATGCAAATTCTCTGGCTCGCGTATGCAGGCTATGTTGTTTCTATACACGGTTATATGGTGAGCCATGCTCGTTTCCTTTAAAGGAAACTGTTGTTTCCTATGTTAGATACAATAGTTTCTTAAAGGGGAAACGGATGTTTCCGCGTGTGGAAACAACAGTTTCTTAATCAGAAAACATGAGAACAAGAGGGTATGTCTGCTTTTGAAGTGTCTACACCTCCCAAAAGAAGAAGAATTTTTATTCAAGTACTTCCATTAAATAGATAGCATCTAATCCCCAAGTGGCAATAGCATTTGTGCTGACAGTCTCATTCTCATCTATAGTTTCGAGTGTATATGGCGGATTAATCTTTTTGCTGAAGGTTTTGCCGCAAGGCAATATGTTATAACGTAATTCATCCCAAGCTAGTTGTTGTAATTTAGGATTGGTTGTTTCGTATGCTCCATAAGCGGTGAGTCTAGGAATAAGAAAATGCGAATGGCTGATTTCCCATGCTTTCTCAAAGTAGTTTACTGCATGATCAGTCCAGACTTTTTTCCATGCCGGAAGATCAATCATTTCCATTAGTTCATTCATGAGTTCGAAGCCTCCCATAATAGTCATTAGATGGTTGGTGTTTTCTTTGTTCGGATTTCCGTCATAAGAAATTATTCCGGTTTTCGGATCGTATCCTAAAGCTTTGTTACCAGTAAATAGTCCATGAGGAAGTGAAGCTATACTTTTCATTCCTGCTATAATTTTATCACGGTAGAAAGTATTGCCGGTGCGTTCCCATTCTGTCATCCAATTGCCTGCATAAGCAATCCAATCCGGTCCGATGCGGAGGCGTGCAGGGGCCGAA
>Ga0172378_10004216_pt1 | contig 13484 bp, 12 predicted proteins | sample GrowelOW332metaG_FD_119755 | JGI IMG/M metagenome (GOLD analysis project Ga0172378, IMG submission 119755) | Groundwater microbial communities from an aquifer near a municipal landfill in Southern Ontario, Canada - Pumphouse #3_1 metaG | ecosystem: Environmental > Aquatic > Deep subsurface >...
GGGGTAGCCCTGTGGGAGAGCGGGTCATCGCCAGGTTATGTTCCACGATAGCTCAATGGTGGAGCACTCGGCTGTTAACCGATAGGTTGGAGGTTCGAGCCCTCTTCGTGGAGCCATAATGAATGTAAGCACTGCTAGTCAGTGCTTTATTTTATTTCCATCAGAATGCAATTCTATTGTTCCATCAATATCAGTTCTGAAAAATAGTATATTTCTGTTTTTCAATCTATTTACTACTATCTTACTTGGATGATTAAAGGAATTATTAAGCCCACAGCTAATTAGCGCAATTTTAGGTGAAACAGCATCTAAAAATTCATCAGAGGTGGAGGTAGAACTGCCGTGATGAGCTATTTTTATTACATCTGATTTTAAACTCACTTTTGATTCTAAAAGATTGTCTTCTATTTCTTTTTCTGCATCTCCCATAAATAAAAATGTGTTATTACAATAAGTCAATTTAATTACTAATGAATTGTTATTTAAATTATCCTTATTAGAATTTTCCGAGGATAATATTTGAAAGAAAAAATACTTATCTATTATGATTTTATCACCTTTAGTTAAAACAGCAGCTTTTATGCCCTTTTGCTTAATTAAATTAGTAAGCTTTATATAAGCCGGAGAGTTAGAAGCTGACCCTGAAGAAAAGATATTATCAACTTTATATTTTAATAATATCTTTGGTATTCCCCCTATATGATCCTCATGAGGATGAGTAATAAAAATGCAGCTGAAATTTTTTATTCCGCTTAAATTAATATATTTTAATAGATTGTCACTTTCATCTAGTGGACCTCCATCAATTAAAAAGTTTTTATTATTATACTGAATTAATATGGAGTCTCCTTCTCCAACATTAATACAGCTTATTTTAAGGCCTGTGTTACTAGTTTTGAAACAACCTGAAAATATTAATATAACAATTGAAATTATTACTAATTTAAACCATTTCATATATATCACCATTATAATTATTTACTAAAACTATTGAAATAAACAGCAAACACATAATATAATATAATTAAACAAATTAAGAAATATATTTAATAAACCTGATAATACCGTTAAAAAATTACAAACTGTATCAAAAAAAATATGAACTTTATCAATATATTGACTTAGCCGTTTGCAAATGTTAACATATTAACAAAGAGTATGGGAGGTAGGCTAAAATGATAATTGAAGTTTGTGTTGGAAGTGCATGTCATTTAAAGGGATCATATAACGTTATTAATGAATTTATGAGAATAATAAAGGAAAAAAAAATGGAAGATAAAATAATAGTAAAAGCAGCTTTTTGTCTTGGAAACTGTACTAATGGAGTTTCAGTCAGAATTGATGAAAAAGATGTTTTATCCTGCAGTGAGAATAATGTTCCGGGGTTTTTTGAAGCAAATGTTTTTGGGAGGTTATAAGCATGAGTGCCATGAACTTTTCAAAGGCTAACTGCAAAAATTGTTATAAATGCGTGAATTCCTGCAGCGTAAAAGCTATTAAAATGTTTGAAAATCAGGCTGAAATAGTAGATGACAGGTGTATTTCCTGTGGTCATTGTCTTGTTGTCTGCCCACAAAATGCAAGAAGCATAATAAGCTATAGAGAAAGTGTTAAAAATGCCATACTGTCCGGCAAAAATGTAGTTGCAAGCATAGCACCATCCTTTGCCGGCTTTTTTCAGCACTGTCCTCCTGAACATTTAGTGGCAGCACTTAAAAAATTAGGTTTCTCAAGAGTTGAAGAGACATCTATTGGTGCCGGAATTGTAAGTAAATATTACAGTGAATACATTAATGATAATGAATTTGAAAATTTAATAACTACTTCATGTCCGTCAGCTAATTTACTGGTTGAGAAGTATTTTCCATCTTTAATAAAATATTTAGCACCGGTAGTCTCTCCTATGGCAGCCCATGCCAAGATAGTTAAGAAAGAATTAGGTGAAGATACTTATTTTGTATTTATTGGCCCATGTATATCAAAAATTAATGAGGCTGCAAGGGAAGATTCAAAGGAAGTTGATGCAGTATTAACCTTTGAAGAGCTGGTTGAATGGATTTATGAAGAAAAAATAGACGTACTTAATATAAAACCTGCTGCTTTTGATAGAGTAGGCGGCTCTAAATCAAGTGGTTATCCTATAATGGGCGGAGTTTTAAACACAATAAATAAAAATGAAAGAAAACTTAAGATGATAGAAGTGGACGGCACTGATGAGTGCATTGAGATATTTAAAAGTATAGAAAAAAATGATATTTCAGGTGTTTGTATCGAAGCAAATGTATGCAAGGGGGGCTGCATTGGAGGTCCTTATGCAGCTAAGGATAAAACAGGTTTTTATAATAGGATGCTGAAGGTTAAAGAATATGTAGAATATAAAGAAAAAGCAGAGAATACAGAGGAGATAATAATCCCTGAAGGAATTAATTTTAAAAGAAATTTTGAAGATAAAGGAATTAAAATAAAAATAGCCTCAGATGATGAAATCAGGGAGATTTTAGAGAAGATGGGTAAATTCGAAAAGAGTGATGAGCTTAATTGCGGAGGCTGCGGTTATAATTCATGCAGAGAACATGCTCAGGCAGTTTATGAAGGAATGAGTGTGGCTGAACTTTGTCTTCCTAATTTAAGAAGTAAGGCAGAAAGCTTTTCAAATGTAATTTTCGAAAATACTCCAAATTTACTTTTCATTCTTGATAAAGACTTATATATTAAAGAATTAAATCCGACAGCATTAGAACTGCTTAAATTAAGAGAAGATCAGGTAAAGGGGAAATTAATTAATAAAATTTTTGATGAAGACTGTTATACGAAAGTAAAAGATATAAAAAAGGATTTAATCCGACATAAGCTGTATATTAAAAGATATGATATAACAGTACTTTTAAGTATAGTATATGTTCCTAAGCAAGATATTTTCATAGTAATAATGATAAACATAACAAAAGATGAAAAAAATAGAGAAGAGCTTTTGAAGGTAAGAGAAAATACAGTGAATGCAGCTTCTGAGGTTATTGAAAATCAGATGAGAGTTGCCCAGGAAATAGCATCACTTCTTGGTGAGACAACCGCTGAAACTAAGCTTATATTAACAAAGTTGAAGAAAATAGCTTTAGAGGATTCGGGTGATATATAATGAAGTATTCTGTAGAAACTTCTTTTTCCTCTTTAAATAAACATGATGAAGAGTTGTGCGGAGATAAAGTAGAAATAATTAATACAAAAGATAAGGTAATAGTAGTAATGGCAGACGGTTTGGGTAGCGGTGTTAAGGCAAACATTCTATCTACAATGACTTCAAAAATTGCAGCCACAATGTTAAGCGGCGGTGCTACCTTAAGCGAGACTGTAGATACAATTGTTCATACTCTCCCTGTATGCAGCGTAAGAAAGTTGGCCTATTCTACATTTACTATAGTTGTTATTAATAATGATGGGGAGTGCTACATAGCTGAGTATGATAATCCGCCTATATATTTTTTTAGAAGAGATAATTTCCTGATAGTGGACAAAAAGGAAGCTGAGATAAATGGCAAAAAGGTTTTAGAAAGCAATTTTAAGTTAAAAGAGGGAGATAAATTAGTTATAGTATCAGACGGTGTAGTCCATGCTGGCGTGGGAGGGCTGCTAAATTTAGGCTGGAGATGGGAAAATGTAAAAGATTTTCTAGGCAGAGAGGTAAAAAGCTCAAGCAACTCTAAAATATTAAACAGCAGGCTTATTGAAAAATGCAGGGCTTTATACCAGGACTGCCCTGGGGATGATGCCACAGTAGTTTCAATAATAATAGATGAACCAAAAAATGTATGCATATTTACAGGACCGCCAAGAGATAAAATATATGACAGCCTGGCAGTTACAAAATTAATGTGTTTTAATGGGAAAAAGATAGTTTGCGGAGGAACTACCGGGAAAATAGTTGAAAGGCAGATTCATGGAGAAATCCATGTTCTACTGGATACCATGACCAGAGAAATTCCGCCTATGGGATACTTAGATGGTATTGATCTGGTTACAGAGGGAGTTATTACTCTTTCTAAAACTTTAGAGAAGCTGAGAAAATATAAAGAAAGCAGTATAGATGAAGAGATAGAGGAACTATTTTCTAAAGATGATGGTGCAAGCTATCTGTCAGAGCTTTTAGTAAAGGACTGCAATAATCTGAAGATGATAGTAGGTACAGCTATTAATCCGGCATATCAGAATCCTAATTTCCCTATAGATTTAAGCATAAAATTAAAGCTTATTAAAGAAATAGGTAAAATATTAGAAGAGCTAGGAAAAAATGTGGATATAGAATATATAGATTGTTAGGCGATATAGATAAAATAAACCTAACCATAAAGTAAAAGTCTTAACCAAGACTTTTATTTTTTTGATATTTAATCTATAATGATAAAGGAATAACTTATGGAGGAATAACATGAAAACTATAATAAAGTATATAAGATTTATATTCTATATGATTGGGACTATGTTTAAAAGAATAAAATACGAAAAAACAGCAAAAAAATTCGGCAAAAAAAAAGCAGAAGAGTATTTGGACAAGATACTTTTAGATTGGGTGAAATTTTGTATAAGGCTTCTTGAAATTAAAGTTATTACTATCGGTGCAGAAAATATTCCGGAGGGTAACTTTCTTATAGTCGCTAACCACCAGGGAAATCTTGATATACCATGTATTATGTATTCTCTAAATAGAAAAGTAGGATTTATAGCTAAAAAAGAAATGGAGAATATACCGCTTATTAGCTATTGGATGAAGAAAATAAACTGTGTTTTTATGGATAGAGAAAATATAAGAGAAGCTGTAAAGTCTATTAATAAGGGTGTAGATTTGCTTAAAGCAGGTAAGGTTCTGGCAATATTTCCGGAGGGGACCAGAAGCCGCGGAAACAAAATGGGAGAATTTAAAAAGGGAAGCCTAAAGCTGGGGACAAAAGCTAAGGTGCCTATACTTCCAATAGCAATAAATGGATCTTATAAGATAATGGAAGAATCTCATGGATGGATAATAAAAAAAGGTGATATAAAGATAAAAATATCAAAACCAATAATTACTGAAAATCTTTCAATGGAAGAAGTAAAAGAACTTCCATCTAAGATTGAAGGAATAATAAGAGAGAATTTAAATGAGCTTTAGGCTCATTTTTTTTGGAAGATTGCATAATAACCTTTGGTTGATTTCATCTTGAAAATAAATGATAAATTATGCAGCCTCTTTTTTATAAAAAGAAGATTGATATTTAAGCAGTTTCCTGATTTGATTGTATTAGGAAGTAAATTCATGTATTACCATAAAAACTAGTAATATGTAACCGTTTAAATAAAAATATTTGAAAATTCTTATAAAAATGCTTGCATAAATATAAAAAAATATGTATAATTACAATAAAATTTTTATTAAGCAGCAAAAAAATGAGCCGTTGTGATTATAAGATAAAACATTACTGATGGTTCATAATTGATTATTTCAAAATAATTATAAGGGGGACTTAAGGTGTATATTATATCTGTTATGCCTGAACTGCATATGGTAATAAATCAAACTGAAACAGCAAAATTAGCTTGCCTTGGTATTTTAGTATTATCCTCCACAGTTAGTTTATATAGGATTTTTAGGGGTTCGCCCCGTATATTTTATATTTAAACAAACTAAACTTTGGAAAAATACTAAATTTATAGGAGTGATTTTAATGAAAGAAAAAGTAGTTCTTGCCTATTCAGGCGGACTTGATACATCAATAATAATCCCATATTTAAAAGAAAATTATGATTTTGACGTAATTGCGGTATGTATAAATGTAGGGCAGGATGATGACATGAAAGAGGTTGAAGAGAAGGCACTTAGAACTGGAGCTTCAAAGGTTTATATTGAAGACTTGACAGATGAATTTGCAAGTAAATACTTATATAATGCAATCAAGGTGGGCGGAATCTATGAAAATAAATATATGCTGGGAACTTCCCTGGCTAGACCAAGCATGGGAGAAAAACTGGTTGAGATAGCACATATTGAGGGAGCTAAGACAATATGCCACGGCTGTACAGGAAAAGGAAATGATCAGGTTAGATTTGAAGTTGCAATAGCATCCATTGACCCTACAATTAAAATAATAGCTCCCTGGAGATTATGGGACATAAAATCAAGAGAAGATGCTATTGATTATGCTGCAGCAAGAGGAATAGATGTTCCAGTAACAAAGGAAAAGATATATTCAAGAGATAAAAACCTATGGCATACAAGCCATGAAGGCGGAGACATTGAGGATCCGGCAAATGCACCAAAGGATGATTTATATCTTATGGTAACGCCTCCTGAGAAGGCAAAGGATGAGCCATCTTATATAGATATATATTTTGAAAAGGGAGAAGCTAAAAAATTAAATGGAGAAGCTTTAACTCCTAAGCAAATGGTGGCAGCTCTTAATAAAATTGGTGGAGAAAACGGCGTAGGAATAATCGATATGGTAGAGGACAGACTAGTTGGAATGAAGTCCCGTGGAATATACGAGACACCAGGCGGAACTATTCTATTCTATGCTCACAGCGAACTTGAAAGATTGACCCTTGATAAATATACATACCAATATAAAACATTAGTTGCACAAAAATATGCTGAGCTTATTTATGACGGACTATATTTTACTACTCTTAGAAAAGCAATAGAAGCATTTGTAGATGCTACTCAGAATAATGTTACAGGAAATGTAAAACTTAAGCTTTATAAAGGAAATATGATAAATGCAGGTACCTCATCTCCTAATGCATTATTTGATGAAGGAATATCCTCCTTTGGAGCAAGCGACCTTTATGACCATAAGGATTCAGAAGGCTTTATAAATCTTTTCTCACTTCCATGTAAAATAAAAGCATTAAAGAAGGTAGATATTTAAATGAAGCTGTGGGGCGGAAGATTTAGAGAAGCAGAAAGTGCTGATATGGAAAGCTTTAATAGCTCCTTAGATTTTGATAAAAGATTATATAAGGAAGATATAGAGGGGAGCATGGCCCATGTAAAAATGCTGGGCAAATGCTCCATTATATCAAATGAAGAAGCGGAGAAGATTTTTTCAGGCCTTAATAGTATAAAAAATGATATTGAATCAGGAGAACTTATTATTTCACGAGACTATGAGGATATTCACAGCTTTGTAGAAATTAATCTTATTAAAAGAATAGGAGAAACTGCAAAAAAACTTCACACTGCAAGGAGCAGAAATGATCAGGTAGCTTTAGATTTTAAGCTTTTCTGTAAAAATTCAGCAAAAAACATTATAGATAAGACAAAATACTTTATAGAAGTTTTGCAGAAAAAAGGAGAAGAGAATAACCTGATTATACCTGGCTATACTCATCTTCAAAGAGCACAGGTAGTTACATTTAAGCACCATTTAAATGCTTATGTGAGCATGTTTAAAAGAGACATAAAAAGAGTTGAAAATGCCATAGATTTGCTCGATGAAAGTCCACTGGGAGCCTGTGCACTATCTGGAACAACCTATGATATCGACAGGGAATACACAGCTTTACTGCTGGGATTTAAAAAACCTGCTGATAACTTCATTGATGCAGTTTCAGACAGGGATTTTGTAATAGAACTGACCTCCTCCTATTCAATAGCGATGATGCATCTTTCAAGATTATCTGAGGAGATTATACTATGGAGCAGCAAGGAATTTGATTTCATTATTCTTTCAGATCTATACTCTACGGGAAGCAGTATAATGCCTCAAAAGAAAAACCCTGATGCTGCTGAGCTTATAAGAGGAAAAACAGGCAGAGTCTATGGAGATTTAGTCAGAATACTAACTGTTATGAAGGGGCTTCCTCTGGCTTACAATAAAGATATGCAGGAGGATAAGGAAGGATATTTCGATGCCTATGATACGCTGCTTAGCTGCCTTAAAATAATGGCTGGAATAATAGATACCCTTAAACTTAAAGAAGATAGTATTAAAAAAGCTGTAAAACAGGGCTTTTTAAATGCTACATCCGTTGCTGATTACTTAACTAAGAAGGGAATACCTTTTAGAGATGCCCACAGAATAACCGGAGAAATAGTTATTTATGCAGAGAACAAGGGAATCGCAATAGAGGATATGAGTATAGAAGAGCTGAATAGTATATGCAGTGATATAAAAGAAGATATATTTGACTATATTGACTACGAAAAATCAATTAAAATGGGAATAAAAAAATTGTTATAATAATCATTATAAAAGCTGTGCCTTTTGGCGCAGCTTTTATTTTTCTTTATATTCTTCTCTGTCCCTGCCAAGAAATGATAGGGAGTATAGGCCTGCTATTCCAACCAGTGCATATATAATACGACTAAAGTTGGTCATAGTTCCAAATAGGGCTGCTACCAGATCAAACTGGAAAAATCCAATAAGTCCCCAATTAACAGCTCCTATTATAACTAATAATAGCGCAATAATATCTAATGTTTTCATACGTACATCTCTCCTTTTAATTTAATACAATATTATTATTCTCAATTTTAAAAAAATTATTTATAAATTTATTTTTTTATATAAACTGTTATTTAAGGAGATATTATATTTACTATCATCAATATGATTAATATTTGATATATTATTTATAATCGTACTATTTAAGGATTTTAATGATTTTTCTATAAGCTTGGCTAATATATTGTAGTCACCGGATAGGGCATGCAGCTCTGTGATTCCATCTATTTTATAAAGAGCTTCATATACCTGACTGAAATACTTAAGACTGACCTTTATCTGAATAAAAGCAGTTACAGGATACCCTAATTTTTCATAGTCTAAATTTAAACATGATCCTAATATTATTTTATTATTAATAAGGCTTTTTATCCTAAAATGGATAGTGGAGTCTGATACGTTAAGAATTTTTGAGATTTCAAGATAAGGTATCTTTGGGTTATCAGCTAATATATTTATTATTTCAATATCTAAATTATCCATAATACCCTCCGTTATGAAATATAATAGCATAAATGTTAAAAGATGTAAAATAATAAATCTTGATTTAATTTGAATTATATTTAATAATATAATAAGAGAAAAGAGGAGGATGACTTTATGCAAATTGTATATTTTGTTGGTGAAATTTTATTAGCTGTTTTTATTTTAATAGTTGGCTACAATTATCTGAGCAAATATTTATTTTCAAAGCTGAAAGTAAATAAATGGCTGGTTTTAGCAATGGGAGTATTATTTTATTTTATACCAACTATACTTACTTATTTTGGGATAAATATATTCAATTCTTATTATTCCTTTATTTTTTCTATTATATGTGGTATTTTTCTTTTATGGTTTTTTGATCTTCAGGGTTGGACAAAGAGAACTGTCCGAGAGAGAGAGGCTAAAAAGAATGATATTACAATAAGGCCAAAGGCTAAACCAAACAGAGTAAAAAAGGATAAGAAATAAAGATATGAGGTAACTCATATCTTTTATTTTTTAGTGAATTTTATTGCCGTATTTCTTGCTCAAATTCATCAACGCTCTTATTATAGTTTAATGACTTATTTATTACTCTTTTATTAACTGCGTCTAAATCAAATTGCCCTTCATAGCTATTTATTGCACAATACATTCTTAAAATTATTCCATTTACTAACACTCGGTCAGTTTTAGCAAATATTATATATTCTTTTGACTTTTCCATTAAGTCATTTTCTCCAATAGTTACTTTTGCTTTTGCATTTTCAGGAATATCTTTTTCAGAGCTTTTATCAAAATCTTTTTTATTATTTTCACCAGCATTTATTTTTAAATACTGTTTATAATCTACAATTCCGCCTCCAGCTGCTATTGATATTATATCTCCGGTTTTTGCATTATTATTGTATGATTTACTTACTTTTAATTTATATTCTGTAATTACTCCAGGTCCGGAAATATAAGATGCAGCAGAGAGTACAACTCCTCTTACTATAATTTCAGAATCCAGCTTTAAACTCTTAATATCTTTATGAGGTTTTACCAGCAGCGAATCCATTTGCATATTAATAATTTTTGCATTTTGTTTATTCATAAGATCAGCAACTGCGTTATTAACAACTGCAGATGCAGCCTTATTTTTATTAATCATAATGTCATTAATCTTATTCTTGCTTTTTATAGTAATACCATATATTATACCTGTTATTACTGCTATAGCTATTAAAAATGCTGATGTTATCTTCTTTTTCATAAAATAATCACACCCTTCTATTTATGATTTTTGACAATAACTCCTACATTTAAACTTGAGCATGTTAATTCTATGAAAAGATCATAAAAAGTAAAAGAATTAAATAATTAACAATAAATGGGTTACATAAATACATAGGATATCCTTAAGCTCTTATAAATGTAATAAGATAATAAGTTTAATAAAATAACTTCTACAATTGTACAATAGGAAAAAAGCAATAAGAACCATATGAAGTAAGACCTTTGTATCCACCCTGGGATAGGCTTTAGGTGAAATCCCTTTAATTTACTCGATTAAGAAAGTTGATATTATAAAATAAAAAATGGAGTATAAGCTAGTTTAGTTTAAAATTATATAACCTATATTTGGGTTTACATCCAAAAATTATAACAGTATAATAAAATTATAAAAATAGGAATGATAATCAAGTTATGTAAAAAATGCAATACAGATGAAAACGATTTACTAAAGATATATAGTGGGACATCCTTTATTTACAAGTTAACAATAATAGGATGTCTTGAATTGTTTACTTATTAAAGTGGGGGGAATATAAATGGTATTGTTAAAAACAAATTACCTGACAAAAACTTATAATGCCTTTGGAGAAAATGTTGTTAAAGCACTAAAGCCTACGGATTTAACATTAGAAAAAGGTGAATTTACTGCCATAGTAGGGCCAAGTGGTTCCGGTAAAAGCACACTCCTGCATTTATTGGCCGGGCTTGATAAACCCTCAGCAGGACATGTATATATTAATGGTGCTGATATTTATGCCATGAGTGAAAAAGAGCTGTCAAGATTTAGAAGAAAAAACATAGGTTTTATTTTTCAATTCTTTAATTTAATTCCCATATTGTCCGTAGAAGAAAACATTAAGCTTCCGCTGTTAATGGATGGCAAAGACGTTGACGAGGATTATATTGATGAACTTATGGAAATTTTGGATATAGGAAACAGGAAAAATCATTTGCCTGGGGAAATCTCAGGAGGACAGCAGCAGAGAGCTGCCATTGCAAGAGCACTGGCCAATAAGCCTTCAATAATATTTGCAGACGAGCCTACCGGAAACCTGGACAGTAAAAATAGCAAGGAAGTACTGGAGCTTCTTACTAAATCCATAAAAAAATATAAACAGACCCTTGTTATAATTACCCATGACTCTCAGATTGCTTCCTGTGCAGACAGAATTATTACCCTATGTGACGGGGAAATCACAGAGGACAAGAAGGTGAATCAATGAAAAGCTTCTGGTCACTGATTCCAAGGAATATATTTAAAAACAAGAAAAGAGTTGTATCCATAGCAATAAGTATTATACTTTCTATGAGCTTAATTATAGCCTTAAGCGTAATGCTTGATATATATAAAAAAGCCACCTATGAAGGTATGATTAATGATATAGGTGGTGTATACGACATACAGTTTTTTACTTCAGATGCAAAAGCTCTGGATGCATTTTCAAAAGATCCTGTTATTAATAAAACATCAATTGGTATAAATTTAGGAATTTATGAAATACCAAATACTAAATATACTGTAGAAATTAACGGTTATGAAAAGAATATACCTGAATTTATTAATTTCAAGCTGGTACAGGGCAGATATCCGGAAAAAGATAATGAAATAGCTGTGGAGGACTGGTTATTGGATAAACTGCCGCAAAAGTATAAATTAGGAGATGAAATCACCTTACCTTCAGTTTTATCTTATACAAATTCAAAACGCAAACCTGTAAATCTGAATATAGAAAACAAATTTATCTTAGTAGGCACTTTCAAATATACTTGTAATCAAAATGGTGAAAAAAGTAAAGCAATTGCTTATGTAACCAAAAAATATGCTGAATCCAAGCTTCCACAAGAAGCCAATAAATATTTTGGATATTCCAGCATAAATAATGAATATTCTTTAAATAAAAGCTTGGAATTATTGACTATGACTGATCAATATCAAAACATATTTATTAATACAAATATTGTGAAAGAATATCTTCCAAAAAGATTTAAAATCATTGACTTTATAAGTGCAGTCTTATATCTGATTATAAGTATAGTAGCAGGTATAATAATTTATAATATATTCAATATTTCAATTACTGAAAGAATTAAGGAATTTGGCATGCTAAGAGCCATAGGAAGCTCTCCGGGGCAAATTAAAATGCTTGTTCTTGGTGAAGGAATAATTTTAGGCTGCATATTCATTCCAATAGGCATAATCTTAGGTAATTTTATTATTAAAGCCATGGTTATATTAATCTCCGGTTATAAAGATGTAAGAGGTATAATGTATATCCCCGGTTCCGGTATAACAGCCTCTGTCATTGTGGGCTTCTTAAGTATTTTAATGGGAACATATTCACCGGCAGGAAGAGCTTCAAAAATATCTCCCGTTGAAGCAATAAGTTCAAATAACAATTTAAAGCTTACAGGCAGCAGCATAAAGAAAAATTTGCAAAAGAAAAGCTATATGGGAAAGTTATTTGGATTTACGGCAGATATGGCCTATTTAAATGTTAACAGAAACAAAAAAAGATTTATAACCACAGTAATATCTTTAAGCATAAGTATAATAATGTTCTTAGCTGTAAGCTATTTAATTAATTGTGCTGATCCAATTAAAAACCTAAAAAATGAAATGGGCGGAGATTTTGTTATAACTTCAGCCAGTATTTCCCGTAAAGAGGCATTAACAGATAAGGATATTCAGGATATTGAAAATATAAAAGGTATAGGTAAAATCAGCAAGGAAAAAAATGTGCAAACGCTTATGACAGTTCCTGAAGGAAAAGTTACTGATTATGCTATAAAGTTTCTTAGAAAGAAAAGTTACATGACACCTTACGCAAAACAGCAGTTTGAACAAAAAATTTACACCTTTTATGCAACGGTAAATGGACTTGCAGAAGAGGATTTTAATTCTATAAAGGGTCAGATAGTTCAGGGAGAAATAGATAAAAATAAAATGGACAAAGAACCTATTGTAATTCTAGCCCAGAATTTAAATTACACCAGCTATACTAAACTAAATGTAGGAGACAGAATAAAGCTGATACATCCTAATTATGATGAAGATGGAAATTTTATAAATGAAACGGATGAAACATTTACCATTGGGGCAATACTGGACAATGATTTTATGTCTTCTGGCATAGATGTAAATAACGTTGTGTTTATGAGTTCTAAAACTGCTGCAAAATATATGGAGCTAAATGGCTATCAGAAAATAAAAATAAGTTTAAGTAAAAATGCAAATTATGGTGAAATAGAAAAAATATTAAAAGAAAA
>Ga0172378_10004217_pt1 | contig 13484 bp, 16 predicted proteins | sample GrowelOW332metaG_FD_119755 | JGI IMG/M metagenome (GOLD analysis project Ga0172378, IMG submission 119755) | Groundwater microbial communities from an aquifer near a municipal landfill in Southern Ontario, Canada - Pumphouse #3_1 metaG | ecosystem: Environmental > Aquatic > Deep subsurface >...
GAAGTTGCAGGATAAGCCAGTATATCTTGTGTCGCTGTAAACGACATTGTATAATTCCCATATGCTACATTTGCGGGAATTATCAATATTGCATACTTGGCTTGTTTTGTCAAGGTAGCACCAGAAATTGTAGTACTACCCTCACTAAAACCCAAGCTATCTAGTCTCGAATTTATATCATCAACCGCAGTTTCTCTTTCCGTTGCTTCATCTGTACTATTTATTATATCACAAATTTGCTCACTTTCAGTAACTCCACTTGTAGTATTTTTTAAATGGTATAAACCTAGATATGCTTTACCGCTTGGAGTGCTTTTCAAATCATCGCTAGTCGGCACTGTGGGATATGCGTTTGGCAATTCCAACTTCTTAATTGTCGCTTTTCCACCGAGTGTAAGCTCTCCGCTAGTCTCAGTCGACCCCAAATCAATTTCCACATAAACAGTGGTGTACCATTGTGTGCTTCCGCTTGCGACTGTTAACGATAACACATCTGTTCCGTTTAGCAATACTTGTCGACCTTGGATTACGCAAGTCCCACTTTTAACTGTGACTTGGTTTAATGTTCCCAAATCCAACGCACACTCGTTCCCCACATTTTTAATTATACCACTTCTTCCCCCAAATGCAAAATCAAAAGCGATACAATCTTGATATGCTGTTACACTCCTACCATCTCCGTATACTAATGTTGCCATTTTCTCTCCTTAAATAATTTGAATTAAATCAACTGGTTTATAACCAATTGTCACTGTTCGCTCGCCTTTTTGGTTCTCAGAAATCTCCCCAATCGGCAAAGTCTTATACAACGCATTGTTGTAATAAATCTCCAAATCTGTTCCAAAATCGATATCGTATAATCTATCATCGGAAGTTAAACTTAGTGCGATTGCTTCTTGGTTTCTATTATCTGCCAATTCCATAACCGCATCATATCTTGCTTCTTCAAATTCGCTATTCGTAAATATCATTGTGCTTGCTGGAAATAAATCTTGTAATGAACTTGTCATTGTTATTGTCCCATCTTTTAGCAAATACCACTTTTCAGTTGTAATAAAATCTTCCGATGATGCAACCGCAACATTCGTTGATGGTTTAGACTTCCCAAAATCAATAACCCCATAATCTTCTAGTATCACTTTTCCAGTAGTTAAGTTGTTGTTTTTGACAGTGAAATTCAATGTGCTAGTCTTTATATCAATACTGCTCTCCAAATACAACTCATAAAATGCTAACCCTTTTTTGAATAAATCTAAAACATTATAAACCGCTTTTTCAGTTGGCATATACAAACTTTCGGTTGTTGTGAAATCCGTTGTAAATGTAATGTTGTCAAATCCGCTAAATACATAATTTTCCCACGATGCAAATATTAATTCAAAATACCCTTGAACAGTTGCCACTGTTTGTGTGAAATCAATAACCACTTCGGTGTTGAATACCGCTTTCAAATCTCTTGCAATTACACTACTTTTATTGTCGGTATTTCGTGTCACAATCGGTGCTAGGCAATCATAATACTTTTGACCTGTGTTTTCTCGCACAACCGCAAACATTGGTTCTACACTCAAATCTATCGGCTCGCAAGTGCAAGTGAATGTATTTAAATCATAACTCCGCCTCGCTAATGAATACTTTTCAATATTCAAAGAACTATTATCGTTTATTGCGTTAAAATCTTTGTCATAAAAAGTTATAAACATATTTTCTCCTAAAGCATATACTTACGATAACTCGCTTTCAAACTACCAGTTTTGTTGCTAACAATGGCGGCGGATATTTCGCTAGTTTCGTTTGCCTCTGCATAAATAAAACTGTCTTTGCTGGCATCTAATAAATTGTATCCATCTTGCTCGCTAACTCCATCATAGTATATGATTTTTCGTGTTACTGCATTTATTATTATATAGTCCCCATCTAATAATGTCAAATTCGGAAACGATACAGTTTGATATGCGGTATCTTCACCACTAATTTTTATACTGCAATAAACATCGCCCATCGCACCGGATAATTTTACAATAAGCGGTATCGGTTGGATATATTCGTTTGTGATTGAATTGTTACTAATAACACCAATCCCATAAGTGTATGGATATGTATATGGATATGTCTTGCTGCTCACACTTGGATAAAGTTCTATTTCGTTTACTACACTTTGAAAGAACGGACTCCGCATTTTTATAGTTATCGGAACTGACAAAAACTTATACTCCGTTTTTTCCGTTATATCAAAATCCGTTACCGTGCAATCCGCATAATAAACTCCGCTATCATTTGTCCACTCTAATGCGGTTCTTTTATTCATTCTATACGATATCCACCTGCTCAATGCTCTTGCTTTTGCGTACTGGTTAACTTTCGCATAATTTAATTGCAATTTAACAGTCTTTAACGATTGTGTTGCTTTTACCAATATTTCCTCAATATCTGTTTGAATTGTGCTAGTTGTTATTGAAAACCCAAACCCACTTGGATTGGTGATTAACTCTAACGCATATCGACTTGTAACCTCATCAAAACTATCTAATTCTACTAATGCAAAACTGTTCATCTTTTCTCCTTATTGATATGCCAATTTTCTATTAACCAATTCTTTATTTATCGCATCCGCTAATTCCGAAACATCATAGTCTAAATTCCCAGTTGCTGTAAATGCGATGTTTATTTCAGTAGTGCTATTGTCATATGTTGTTTCAGTAGTACCAGTTGTTCCTGTAGTTTGTGCAGCCGAAGAGTAATCGGTAGTATCTACACCAGCACTTGTTCCAATGCTTGCAACTGATATGTCATCTTCTTCAGGTAGTATTTCCGCTCTCGCTGCGTTTATTGCTGCAACACCTGCAACAACACCAGCTGCGATTGCTCCTACTGCTAATCCCAATGACCAACTCGCGTGAAATACTAACATTGCCGCCGCCGCAACTAATGCTGCTAATGCTAATGATTTCAATATCTTTTCAAGTGTTGACATATCTTTCCAGTTTGTTATCAAATCAACACCCAAAGCCAATGCCCCAACTATTGCACCCAGCCCTAATGATGCTTTCCAACTCGCCACTTTTAACTTTGATATTAACGGAATTAAAACTGCTATTCCTTGACTAACTTTTCCAATAACAATTAACAACGGACTTAGTGCCGCTATCATTGCCAACACCACTACTACAGTCTTTTTCATCTCTGGGCTTAAATTATCAAACCATTCAGTCAACCTTTCAATTAACGGAATTATGTCATTTTTGAGTATATCTGCGAATATTTCTAAAACTGGTATTAACGCAACTCCTAGTTGTAACTTTGCTTGCTCAAATTGTGAAGTGATAATATTCATTGCCTCATCGAATTCAGCCGCATTCGTTACTTGCTCTTCGGTTAAATATCCAATCTGTTCAAACTCATCTGCCCAGCTAGATATCGCTTCTTCACCTGCCGCCAATAATGGTAGCATATCCGTTGCAACTTTATCGCCGAATAAATCAACGGCTAAATTGTATTGGAGTGTACTATCTGTAACATTCGATAGTGCTTTTATCGTGCCATTAAACGCATCATCGGTACTTTCAAAATCGCTCATCTGTACCTCTAACTCGCTAAGTGCTTCAGTTTGTGCATTCACTTCGCCACGCATTTGTGAGCCTAACGCATCTCTAACTTTATTTACACTCTTGTATAGCTTCTCTGAAGATACATCACCTTGTAGTGCTACATAGTTCCATCTTTGAATTGATGTTGTTGACAAATCGTATTGGTCGGACATTGTGTTGATATCATCGCCAGCTGTTACCGCTTCTTGCGCGAGTGCAGCCATTCCTACAACTGCCGCCGCCGCAACCACACTAACTGCCTTTAATGAATTCCCCAACTTTTCAGTTTTAGTTCCAAAATCGGTGAAAGCCTTTGTTGTGTTTTCTAATTTTATTTCATCTAATTGCTCTAATTGTGCTTTTAGGCTAAGTGCTTTCGTTTCAGTTTTCGCCAAAGTCGTTTGTAAATCTTCGTAACCTTGCGTGTCAACTCCGCCAGTCTTTTCCAAATATTCAAGCTGTTCACGAATAGCCTTAGCTTCATCTTCAGTTTTCGCTAAAGCTTGTTGTGCTTTCTTTTGTGCTTGAACAAATCTAGTCTCATCAAATTCTAACTTCAACCCATTTTGCAAATAAGTAGCTTCTTTTTGTGTTGACTTTATTTCCTTGTCTACTTTTTTGAGTGCCTTTGTAAAATCGGAAGTATCCGCTCCTATTTTAATTGTTGTGCTTTTTGCCATTATTCAACACCTTTTTCAACTCTATTTTTAATAATCGAAATTACTTTGTTTTCATTTTCGGCGAAAGTACTGCGGACAAACGGCTTGCCATTCTTTGAATACTCTAATAAATTCACAATTGGTATTCCATCTTTAGCCGTTGAAGTATTAAAAACATATCTAACACCTCTATATTTCCGCTCAACTTTCCATTTTTTATTTGTACCTACTGAATTTACAGTACGGATAGGTGTTGCTTGTTCTAGTTTTTCTTTCATAAAAGTTGCCGCTTCATCTAACCCTGCTTCTTTGGCTTCAATTAAATCATCTGCCACACTTGTTAAATACTCTCTTAACGCAGTTCCAATTTCGTATAGTGTAACTTTACTTTTAACTTTTGACATCTGCAACACCTCCCTTTTTTATAAACTGTTAAAATCGTTTGCGTTCGCTTTTCTTACCGAACTTATTCCCATTTCTTGCATTCTCTTTTGTCTGTCATATTCTTTTTTCTTCTTAACATTGTCAATTCTAAATGAGTATATTAAACTCAACAAATCTATTATATGCAAACCTTTCCAATCAATCCCAAAAGTTGCACACTCTTTAATCAACCTTAAACTTGTCGGCATCAAGAACTTTGGCTTCTTCCCACTATCAATATCTTTATAGGATTCAATCAATAATTCTCGATGCTTTGCTAGTTTTTTTCGCTCGAACTTCCTAAAATTATTTCAAACGCATTCTTAAACGCATCTGTTAACTTCTCTACATAATCCGCTTGCGTTAAATCAAACATCTCCAAAAATTCAATGAACGATATATTTGTATCTAAATAACAATAGATTGTTTTTAACTTGCTAATAATTACCGCACTTGAAACTTTTTTATTTTTGCTAATTCTTTCCGTATAACTTTCTAAATCTTCTTTTTCTGCATTTACAGGGAATTTCTGCTCCCATCTCATTTGTGCAACTAGCGACATATCTAATAGCATTGGTTGCTCGCCATATTCAACTACTCGCTTGCCATCTTCAATTATGTCACTTTTAACTATCGGAATTTTTATTTCAATCTTTGACATTCTTTACTCCTCTTTTAATTTATGCTGGCATTTTTGGAACTGGTACACTAGCTAAGAATGTATCGTATCCATCATCAGTTGGCATCTTGCTATACGACCAAACATATTTAGTCAATCCATTTTCATCTACATAATCGGTAACACCATCAGCTGCTTTTAATTTTACACCTTTAATTGTTATCGGATAATCAACTGTGCTTTCGTTTATTTCTTCCGTATTCTGTGCTAAACTTTCAGTTGGTCGACTTGTTTGAACTCCGAAAAACCATATCTTCTTAGCTTTTGTAACTCCATCAATTATCGCATAAACCTCTAACCCAATCGGATGGCTTACTGTGCTTAACATCTCAACTTCCGAAACACCACCATCAATATTCTGTGCCATTCCCAATGCTACTTCGTACTCGATATCCCTTGCCATTAATCCCAAAGTTCCTGTAAACCCTTTATCATTTGGTGCGGAATATTGCAATTCGCCATCGCCATATAATTCTTTTAAACTCGAATTGCTGTCCTTGCTAAAATTCGTTAAATAATTCAAATCATAGACAGTATCATCAATAGCATATACTCCATTTTTACAATTGAATACAGCTAAATTTTTTCCAGTTTTTGACATATTTCATTTCTCCTTTTTATAATATATATTTGATACTTAAACTCCAAGTGTATTGCGTGTTTTTTTCACTATCACTATATCCAAAATTTACTGCGATGTATGGCACTTCTTGTTCTTCCAATAATTCGGTAACTAATTTCTTATTAACATTATGAATATCGCTAGTACTATCTGCTATACCTTTCGTAACAAGAATTATATCACAATCGCTTTCTCTAATTTTCGCAGTACCATCGCCATACATTCTTCCGACATTGCTCATATCGCTTCTTAATAATAAATAGCTTGTTGGAATATCGTTTTCATCTTCCGCCATTGTTTCTTTGTAAATTTCCAAAGTATCGCTTTGCAAACTCTTTACGATATCCCACATTACTAACACTGGTTCTTTATTATATATTTGCATTTTTCCAATCCTCAATAGCTGTCTTTATTTCTTCATCATCGACTGCTTCAACATTTAATAACATTTTAGTCGCTAGTTTAGCTTTTGAAATATTCTTAACTTCAAATAAATTATCTTCTAATAATAAATATCTTTCGTTGTCATAATTTATCCTATTAATTGAAATGCTATACGATAAATTGAACCCTAACGATTGCCCATATTGTGCAGTGTTAATTCCAACTAATTCTACATTGTTAATTAGTATCTTACCATTTACCACAGTCTTAACTCGGTCGCCAGTTTCGGTATCTAAAACATTCCCAATATCTGCTAATATATATAATTTGTTACCAGTTATCATTCTTCTTCCACCCTTTCGCCTTTAGTCATTGTTGATAACTTATTTCGCAATAATAACAGTGATGGATTTGTCGCTATGTCTTTATCGTTCATCAACAATTGTGCGTATAACACTGTGGTTAATTTACCAGTTTCAGTTTCGATAATTGTATCCGAAATGTCATCGGTTATCAATTCATTTTTTGCCATATCCAAAAAGTTTTGATAATAACTATCCATATCGGTGCTTGTGCTTAAATCGCCTATTGAACTTCTAAACATTGTCAACAAATCCATACCCTATCTCCTTTTATACTGTTGCTTCGATTGTAACTATTACAAATCCGTTTGGAACAATTACATTTCCACCAGCTGTTACTGTTCCCAAAATAGTATCTAGTCCTTCTGCAAATTTATAATCTTCCGATACACGCACTTCATAATTTCCAAATAGTGCAAGTTCATAATTTAGAGGTGAACCATAAATCATAGTTTGAATTGCAGTTGATGTTTGTGCAGTTCCACTCAACGCAGTCAAGGTAGGCACTATACAATACGATACACTTAATCCGCCATCTTTGATAATACCAATATTAGGATTTGTTGAATTAGGAGTTATTTCGTATACACTCTTTTTCTCATTAGTTCCTCTAACATCACCAAATGCGATTAAGTCTGTTTTGTTTAAATAAAGAACTGCGTTACCTGGTACATTAGCATCTCCGCCATAATTCATTGCAATTGTTCTTAATGTCTTTTCGTTTATTGCACCCACTTTTGAAGTTGTACCTGTTGAAAAACCACTTGCTACTGCTCCCAGTGTACTATACATTGCCGCACTTGCATCATCAGTTGCTGTTTTTATTTTTGCAACAATGTCTTGTGCCATTTTAACTTTTAATCCAATCAATGCACTTTCTTGTACTTTCGCTGCATAATTTAACGGTGTAACTTTTCTAAATTCAGTTGATATATAACTAGTAACTCCAACTGTTGATGGTGATATAGTTACCGAACCAAATGTCGGGTCGGATGCAGTTTGTGCAACACCATCTGTTTTTGTGGTTGCACTAGAATGCGTTTTCATAAAACTTTCTTTAAAAGTTCCTGCACCAGTCATATCAATTGCTTTTACTTGGTCTAATATTGATATTTGCGTATTAAATGGGTCACCAATTCCATTTACTTTTGTCGCCTTTACAATCCCAGCACTTGCTAATAGTGTGCTTCTTATTTCTTCGTTCGGTATGCTTAATTTTCTCGTTTTTGCAAAGTTTGATATCATATCATCCCTTGTGCTTGTATCTGTGAATAAATTCTCGTCCATTTTTTGTTCTCCTTGTTTTTTGCTTCTTTCTTTAATCTCTTTCAATTCAGCTTCTCTCTTGCCAATCTCTTCGTTTAATTTTGTAATCTTTTCTTTCTCTTCGCTCATATCACTTTCAGAAATAGTGTCACGATGTTCCAATGCTAGTTGTTTTATTTTCTCTTTTCGGTCTTTCATCTCTTCTATTTCTAATTGTTTATTTCGAATTTCTTCAATTTCTTTTTGCATTACATTTCCTCCAATTCTTTCAATAATTTTTCTCGTTTTAATTTCATTTCCGCATCAGCTTTTTTTTGTTTTTCTAACAATTCCGCTTTGCGTTCTGCCATTTCTATTTCGCTTTTTCTATTAGCAACAACACTGGCTTCTTTGTATGCTGGGAATGGTGTTATTGTTATTTCTAGCAATTCATCAATTTTTGTAATTGTTCTAGTCATTGTGCTTTCGTTTATTTGGTCTTTACAATAAAATCCAAAACTCATTCCATCTACAATCCCAGTTTCTGTTAAATTATACCAATCTCTCGCTAATTGCGTATTCGGAAGTTCGCATTCAAAGAACAATCCAGTTTCATCAACTTCTACTCGCATATTCTTTCCAACTCTTCCTAGCAAATTGTCTGGATTATGTCCAACCAATAAATACACATCATCTAATTTTGTGTCATCTAATGCTATTGGTAAAATCGTTTCTTTAACTTCGCCATAACACCAATCCCAAACTGTTGTTTCGGTATTGAATAAAATCGGATAACCACGCAATGTTAATTTTTTTCCATCAGCCGTTGCTCGTATTTCGGTCTTAACATATTCACTTCGTTTGTTCATATCTACCTCCTTTTCATTATTTTCAAACCAATTATGGATTATATCTTGCCATCCGCTTTTGTCTTTTCTTTCAGTATCGTTTTGTAAATATTCTATACACTTTTCTTCGCTAGTATTCAACTCGATAAGTTCCGCACCATTTCTAATTAGTTTATTTATCGCATCATCTTTTTTAGTGGTTATTATATAAAAATTGTCTAGCATCTCAAAATCTTTTGAATTGTTTATAAGATATTCCCTTATACTAATTACTATATCGTGTTGATTTGCTTTCTCTATTTGTCTTTCACTATTAAATGTAACCGCACTTAAAATGCTATCATAATCATACACTATATCGTTTTCGGTTATATTACTTTTAACATAATTAGTTTTACCGCTGCAAGGAGAGCCATACACAATTCTAATCTTCATCTTCTTCAACTTCCTTTTCAGTTTCAACACCCTTTTGTGCTGCTTGGTATTCATCAACTTTATCAATGCTTATCGTGTCGGCTGTAACTCTGAACATTTTCCCATATCCATCTGGGATAGGAGCTAACCCAATCATCTCTCGCATCTCATCTAAATTCATAACACCTTGTCGACTTGCGACACTGAATAACGCAGTCTTTGCTTGTAATGTTGACACGGACAATCTAAAAGTATCAAACTCTATTTTGTTACCCACAAATATTTCTCTTTGTGTGAATAACTTTGCGGTGAACTCTTCTTCTATTTGCCTCGCTAATGGTTCAATATGGTTCTTAATAAATAATTGATACTCCACCTCGCTAGCTTTTCCGTTTATGATATTGTCATTTATACCAAAATAGTTATACACAATGTTTACAACAAAATTCGCTAAATCTCGGTTAACATCTGCTTCGTTCCAATTTATAGGAGTAACATCCCATTGATTTCCAAAATACACAATCCCATTTACATTGTTAGCAAAATTCGCACTTACTTCCTGCATCTCGCCTTTTTTGTCTTTCTCTTTTATGTTAGAAGTTTGCCCAATTTTACCTTGCATTATCGCCCTCGGCTTTTTCGGATTGGCAACTTCAATGGCTTGTTGCATTAATGCTTGAATTACAGTTTCATATAATCCTAAATCATTTTTTTGCCCACCACTCAACGCACTAAATCGGTTAAGATAAATCAAGTTGTTTAATGACTTAATATTTTGTACGCCTGTTATAGCATCATAAAATGTTACCATTGGACTTTCGCTTGTCAAATAATTTATTGTGAAAACTTTGGCTGGTAATGTGTAAACCTTTTTTAATATTCCAGTTTCAGCTTCAAAAATCGGCTCTATAAACACATTGCTTTCTAGCATTAATCTTGTTATTGTTTCTTTCCAAAATTGCGATGCGTTTTGTGCTGGATTTGGTTTTAATGTTAATATTGAATTTATGTTATCTTTTAATACTGTTATATTTCCGTTTTTGTCAACTCGTTTATGATATCTTGGTATCGTGGAGAATATGTCCGCAAAACTTTCGATTGCGGTTCTAACTTCTGGTATGTTATAAATGTTTTGAGCATAGTTGTATGCAAAATAACTGAGGTTATCATTGTAGTATGTTTTTATAACACTTCTTAATTCTTTTTTCTTGAAAACACTTCTAATATTATTTATTATTCCCATACAATTCTCCAATTTATTTCATTATACCACTTTTTTCTATTTTGTCAATAACTAAATAACAAACAATTCACTTAATGCGTTTTTGTAATCTTCCAATTCTTTTGCCCTTTGATATGCAACAAATCCATCGAGTATTCCCATTGCTCCATCTATGTGTCCAGTTGATTTCGCTTTATGTGGCGATAAGTTGTTATTGCTATCTTGTTTTACTTTTAAATTATAAAAGCAATACGGTAATAATTTATTACTCTTATCAAAGTCAAACTTACCACTATCCCACAATTCCTTGGTTATTTTTATCGGTTCACTTAAAGTCCAACCGCCTTGCACTACTTGTGTTAATATTCCGTAATCCCTTTCCGCAGTATGTGTCTCTTTATCGTACTTCGCTATTTCGTGATTAAAATTATGCTCTTGCATATCGGTTAACCATTCTTTACTCAATGCTGGGTCATACCCAATTTTTAAAAAATTAACTTGATATCTTTCTCGCAAATCCACGAACCATTGCGTTGCGTATTCTTTTCGCACATAACTACCTGGTGTTATGATTACTACTCGACTTGTTATCTCATTTTCACCACCCATATTAGTCATCGTTTGATAATCTTGTTTGTCTTTTTTGCTATTCCTTTCTAAACATTCTTCCGCAATAAAGTATGCTTGCAATATAATCATCTTCCCATTTGGTTTTAAAATAATTGCAGTTGTATTACACAAATCCGTTGTTTCGGATAAATCGACACCACCAACCGCATATGTATCTTCGATTTCTTCCGACTTTATAACTCGCATTGAATTCTTTATCGATAGCATATCGTAATAGTTCATACTTGCACCAATTTGTCGGTTCAAATGTTTGCTTATAAATGTGTTCAACAAAACTGGGTCATCTTTCATTGATTGATATTGCTCTCTCAAAAATTTCAAAGTCGGTCGCCCCTCGTACATAGCTGGGTTACCTTTTATCCAACAACTTTCATCTGCGTAATCATCGGTAGCATCAATTCCATACATTAACGCAAATATGTTATCATCTTTCCCCAATCTTCTTTTTTCCAAAAACTTTACATTTCGGTCATACAAAGTCTCGTAAACACTCTCAGGTGTTATACCTGCGGAAGATATTACAATCATCATCGGCTGGCTTCTTGCTCCCATACCACTTTTGATTGCTGTATATTGATTGAATTTGGTTACTTCGTGAACCTCATTCGCAACACCAACACTTGGATTGCTTCCATCTTTGCCCCTTGTTCTACCACTTAAATATTCAATCTTCCCGTTATTGATTTTACACTCAATATATTTGTCCGTTTTCCTTTCGATAAAAACCTTGTCAAGTGGGTATTTGTTTATCTCTGCTTTTATTATATCATATGTCCGCTTCGATTGCGATTCATTTTCGGCAACTATTTGACACCACGCATTTGGCTCTTTATCAAATCCCACAAACCACGCAATAAGGGGAACGATAAAAGTATCCTTTCCCCATTTTCTAGATACAAACAAATCTAACTCTTTGAAATATCTAATATATTTATTATATTCTTTTGACCATACTTTTATTCCTAAAATGCAAGCGACAATATACTTTTGCTCCATATTTAGTTCAATTACCTTGCCTGCCCAAACTCCCTCACGATGCTTGAACATTTTTGCGAACTGCTCAAACGCAACTGGGTCTGAAACTTTATATTCTACATTTGGTCTTGATAACAATTCTTTAATTTGCTTTATGTTGTTTTTTACATTGTTGTTGAAATCTTGTGGTCGCTTCTCGACATATTGTATATAATCCTGTATCCACTTTAACATTTTTCATCACTCCGATTAAGCAAACCTGCGAATATGTCTTCTTCCCTTTTCGCATTAGCTCCCTTAACTCCTGCTCTTGCTCTTGCCAATGGTGTCAACCCTAATTGGTCAAAAAACCGTAAACAAAGCAACGCATTATCTTTCCGCTTTTTAATATTCGGATTTTCTTTAAGAGTGTATTTTTCTTTTCCGTTAAAATCAAAGTTCCCATTCGGTACTCGGATATATGCTCGTGTTTCGTTCTTCATCGCTGCATCAGCTTCATCGGTTGCTACTTTTGCTCTACAATACAATTCCATTAAATGCACATCACAATCGGTAACAGCACAGTTTATAGTTTCTCTAAATATCTTTACCAACCAATTCCAAACCTCTAACTCTTTTTCGTTCAAACTTGGCGGCGGTATAAAGTTTTGCGATTGATAAATCGGTGTCGAATTCTCCCTATTCTCTTTTTGTGCTTTAGTTGGTCTATAAATATCATCATCAATTATTACCTTTGGTCTTCTTCCTGTCATCTTCTGCCTCCTATAATTTATCCCAAAATTTATTAAATTGTTGTAATGGACTAACTCGGTCGTGCATTTCTCGGTGACATTCAGCACACAACAAAATTAAGTTGTCTTTATCATATCGCCTATTCCAATCTTTCGAAATCGGTATGATATGGTGTACTTCTTTTCCGATAGTTGTCTTTCCTAGCTTCTTGCAATTCTCGCAAAGCCCATTCGCCTCAGCAAACTTCAAAGCTCTTAAATTCTTCCATTCCTTTGTTTGATAAAATTTCTTGTATTTATCGTGATAGTTCATTTAATCACCTTATTAACTGTAAAGGTCTAGCACTTTACACCGTTTACTTAGTTTGTCTGTAAAGGTCAAACACTTTACACCACTCTTTTTGTTTTTCGATAATGTTTTAAAAAGTGTTCCATAATACGGTTTTATTATCGCACTACACGCACGACGATGTATGGGGGGCTATGTTTATACTTTACTTGGTATAATATACTACTTGTTGTGTTTCGTTCGTTACAAGCTAAAATTTTAGCTCTATTTATCTCTCGCTTTAATGTTTGAACAAGCTTTACAGTTATCATCTATAATTTTTAGTTCTGCTCTTTCTTGTTGATAATTTTCAAGTGCTTCGTTAATCAAACCTTTAAGTTTTGCATCTAAATAATTATAATCTTCAAAAGTTAC
>Ga0172378_10004219_pt1 | contig 13482 bp, 8 predicted proteins | sample GrowelOW332metaG_FD_119755 | JGI IMG/M metagenome (GOLD analysis project Ga0172378, IMG submission 119755) | Groundwater microbial communities from an aquifer near a municipal landfill in Southern Ontario, Canada - Pumphouse #3_1 metaG | ecosystem: Environmental > Aquatic > Deep subsurface >...
AGGCGCAGACAACGGCCTTAAGTTAATAGACTTAAAGGATAAGGACTGCGATGATGAAGATTGGGATAAACTAATCGATCAAATGTCAGTCGAAGAAATCGGTTCTTTGATTGGTGTTGGAGGATTTGGTACATCCGCAATCGATTCTATTGTCTATCCTGGAACGAAGGATCAAGACGGTCCTGCTGGAATTTCAGGAGCTTTCTACGGCGGAAAATCTGGAATGTCTTATCCATCCGAGGTTGTGTTAGCTTCAACTTGGAATGAAAATTTATTGGAAGAAATGGGAAAATGCATCGGTGAAGATGCTCTTTCTACCAATACAGTTGGCTGGTACGCCCCGGGTTTAAATACTCATAGAACTCCTTACGGCGGAAGAAACTACGAATATTTCTCCGAAGATGGTTTCCTTGCTGGAAAACTTGCTGCAAGAGAAATTCAAGGAGTAAAGACAAAAGGTGTCGTTGTATATGCAAAGCATTTTGCTCTCAATGATCAAGAATTACACAGACATGGAATTTGTATTTTCAGCAATGAGCAAGCAATCCGTGAAGTATATTTGAAATCATTCCAATATGCTGTTGAAGATGGAGAAGCGACAGGAGTCATGTCCTCTTTCAATAGAATTGGATGTACTTGGACTGGAGCACATAAAGGTTTGTTGACTGAAGTATTAAGAAATGAATGGGGATTCAAAGGATGCGTTGTTACTGACTATGCAACCAGTTCCGATTGGATGCCATTAACCGCTGGATTGGAAGCCGGAAACACTCTTTGGTTGTACACAGAAGAGGGAATGTATGATGACAAATTTGTCAACTTAGCAAATACGGATAAATATTTGTTGCAGCTAGGCAAACAAGCTTGTCACGATATCTTGTATTCATACGTCAACAGCTCGGCAATGAACGGTTATACCTCTGATGTTACAAATTTAAGCAAGACTATTCCTTGGTGGAAACCAACCATTATTGCTATCGACGTTTTCAAAGGTATATTAGCTGCGGGCTGTATTACAATGCTCGTTCTCAAAATTAGAGAACAAAAGGGAGAAAAAGATGAATCTAAAAAAGCGTAAGATCATCGGCGGAATTGCAATATTAACAATTCTAGCCACCTCATCATGCACTGATGGAAGCAGTGTCCTATCCGAAATTGCATCTAGTGCAAATACGGAAGAGGTTGACAACACTGTATTCAATATTTCCTTTGAAAAATCCTCGGAGATTGATAACACTTTTGGAGGAGTGTTATCAATCGACAAGGACAGTAAAACAATTGATAGAGATATTAAAAATTACAAGTTGTACTGGGGAAATGACGAGGGAAAACTTGACGATTATACACAATTAAGTACTGTTTCAGCAATTTCAACCAATGTCGAAGTTACTTTCCCCGACAATCTTGCTATTCCTGAAGAAGCCACAAAGCTATATGTTGATGGGACGAGTCGAAAAGGCGAAGTTTTGAAGACCAAAACGTTTGATTTGACAACATATAAAGAAGAATCAAATTTGTTATTTGAATTCCCTGTTATCAGCGATCAGCAAGTTACGTATAAGAATGGAAACTTCTACAATAAGACTGTTGCTGCATACAAAGATATTATCGAAACTGCTCCAAATAGAGCTTTTATTTTCAGCAATGGAGATACGGTGGACAAAGGTATTACAGAATATTACGAGGCATCCGAAGATGCTGTGAAAGAAGCCTTTGGGGACGAAGATCCAAATATTTACTATTCAATAGGCAATCACGAATATATTCCGACTAGCAATGACACTTATGAAAATTATACTGATCTAGCTTACCAGTACACTAATATTTCCGAGATGAACAGTGGAAAACCTTACTACAGTTTTGTAAAGAATAATTCACATTTTATCGTTCTCGGGACGACATCTATGCCGGAAAGTTTAGGTGGAAATGACCAATGCAGTGAAAATTTGGGAGATGAACAAATCGAATGGTTCGCTGAGCAAATGGAAGAAGCTGCCAAGACCAACAATCCTATTTATGTATTTTCACATGCCCCTTTGAAGGATACAGTCTCTGGTTCGCTTACTGAATATGGCCAAACTTGGTATGGTTTTAGTGATGAAGAAGATGCTAAACTTAGAAATATTTTGAAGAATTATCCTCAAACCTTACTGTTTTCATCACACACTCACTGGTGCTTCGAGAGTGAGAATCCTTACTATATTGACGACAACAATGTGAGCTATTTTAACACCGCGGCTATCGCATATCTTTGGCAAGGCCACAACAGCGGCTACATATACGATGGAACCTATTCTGACACAAAGGGAAGTCAAGGTTTATATGTCAAAGTCTACGCCGACTACGTTGAGATAAAAGGTAGAAACTTTTCCGACAAAAACGGCGATACTTCATGGTACTCTAACTATCAAGTTATCATTCCAAATAAAACAACGATTAACAATTAATCAAAGAATATAAATCGCTTATTTATTGGCAATACATTGCGCTTATGTATCTGTTCTTTTTGCGATAAAAAAATGCAAGGAACGATGGAAAACATATATGAAAGTTACTCATTGATAGATTAGTAACAAAAATAACTTTTGCGCTGTAGTGTCAATCAAGTAAGCGGTTTTATCATGATATATTAAAGATGCGATGCTGATTGTGATGGTTGTTTAGGCGTTATTAGATTTATAAAAGCAAGAATTTTCTAAGTCGACAAATTTTTTAAGAGGGGATTTTTGCAACAATACAAAATAAAAAATTAATATATATAAGGAGAATTTTCGTGAAATATAAAGACATAATTAAGGATATGTCATTACAACAAAAAGCAAGTTTAATGACTGGCAAAAACTTTTGGGAAACGCGCGATATTGAAGAAGAAGGAATACCATCTATTTTTCTTTCGGACGGTCCACACGGACTGCGAAAACAAGCGGGATCGGCCGACCAATTAGGTTTGAATGAGTCCATTCCTGCAGTTTGTTTTCCCACCAGTGCCACAATGGCTAATACATGGAATGTTGAATTGGGCGAAGAAGTTGGAAAGCGTTTGGGAAGCGAAGCTGTAGAGCAAAAAGTTAGCGTGCTTCTCGGGCCAGGAATAAACATGAAGAGAAATCCTCTTTGTGGAAGAAACTTCGAATATTTTTCTGAAGATCCAATTTTAGCAGGAAGAATGGGAGCGAGTTATATCCGTGGAATCCAATCTAATGGAATTGCTTCCTGCGTTAAACATTTTGCTTGCAACAACCAAGAAGAAAGAAGAATCGTTGCTGATTCAGTTGTCGATGAGCGCACCTTGAGAGAAATATATCTCACCGCTTTTGAAATTGCCGTGAAAGAGGGTAAAACTAAAGCTTTGATGTCTTCGTACAATCTAGTAAATGGAACATATGCCAACGAGAATCAACATTTGCTAAAAGACATACTGCGCAAGGAGTGGGGATACAAAGGTGTTGTCGTTACCGACTGGGGTGGAGACAACGACCGCGTTGAAGGAATTAAAGCGGGTAACGAACTTGAGATGCCCGGTTGCAAAGATACTTCAAAGGATATTGTTGAGGCTGTTAAAGCGGGAAAATTAAAGGAAAAGGATCTCGACGAATGTGTCGATCGCCTCTTAGACTTGATATTTAAAACCGTTAGTAAAAAGAAAGAAAAAGATAATATCTACGATTATGCTAAGGACCATACTTTTGCAAAAATATGCGCTGAAGAGTCGACTGTCCTTTTAAAAAATGAGAATAATATTCTCCCCATCGTTGGGAAAAAGAAGGTAGGAGTCATTGGTGAGTATGCTGAAAACCCAAGATATCAAGGGGCAGGCTCTTCAATTGTTAATTCCATAAAAGTTGACACTCATTTAGAAAAGCTTAGAAAGTCTAGTTTGGATATCATCGGTTATGAACCAGGGTTTAAAAGATATGGACAAAAGAGCAAAAGACTTATAAATCGTGCGAAAAAACTCGCTGCAAAATCCGATGTTTTACTGGTCTATTTAGGATTGGATGAAGTGAGTGAAGCGGAAGGAATTGATAGATCTAATATGAAGCTTCCGCAGAATCAAATAGATCTTTTGAAAGAATTGGCTGAAGTCAATAACAACATTGTTGTCGTTCTGTCTTGCGGGTCGGTTATCAACCTTGAATGGGACAAGTATACAAAGGGATTGATTCACGCCTATTTAGCTGGAGAGGCTGGAGCGGAAGCAATCGTAGAGATAATAGAAGGAAAAGTTGTTCCTTCAGGAAAATTAGCTGAAACATATCCCGTGAAATATGAGGATGTTGCTTCTTCAGACAATTTCCCTTCGCACAAGAAAACAGTCGAGTATCGCGAGGGACCTTACATTGGATATCGCTATTTCCAAAAAGCCAATATTCCTGTGAAATATCCATTTGGATATGGGTTGTCATATACAGAATTCAAATACTCAAATATAAAAGTTACTGATGAAAAAGTTAGTTTTACAGTCGAGAATGTGGGCGACTATGATGGAAAGGAAATTGCTCAACTATACGTCAGTAAGAAGAATTCAAGAATCATTAGACCTTTGAGAGAATTGAAAGGCTTCAAAAAAGTATTTGTAGAAAAAGGTAAGAAAGTTAATGTCACTATCAACTTTGATGAGTATACTTTTAGATACTTTGATCGCAAATTGAATAAGTGGTGTGTAGAGGATGGAGAATACAATATTGAGATTGGTAAGTCCAGCGAAGATATCGTACTTTCTAAAACTATTGTGAGGGAAGGAACTGTTCCTTCTTACAACGATGCTGAAGAACTTCCAAATTATTATAAAGGAACGGTTAGAAATGTATCTGATGATGAGTTTAAAAATCTAATCGGAAGAGAAATACCAAAATCGAATTTAGATTTTATCAAGAAAAATCGTATTGAAGTTACTTACAATACTACCATAGATGAATTAAAATATGCCAAAGGATGGACAGGTCGGTTAGTTTCACACTCAATTAACTTTGCGATAAAAGCCTTGAGATTCTTTGGAAAAAGGTCATCGGCAAATACCTTGCAAATGGGAATGCTTCACCAACCAGTTCGAGGAATATCTCGCATGAGTGACGGAATGATATGCTGGGGCTCGTTAGAAGGAATCATAATGATGTTTAACGGACACTTTCACAAGGGACTTCACAAGTTCTTTAAGGAGAGACGACTTGATAAAAAGCTGACAAAAAAAAGCGGAAAGGAATAAAGTTATCATGACTAAAGAACAAAAAATTCTCAGGAAGAAAGAAAAGCAAGCCGAAAAGGAAAAATTATCGAAGATGTCCAAGCAGGAGAAAGAAAAATATTTGTCGGAAAAGAAAGCTAAGCGCTTTGCCGAAGCTGAAGCTAAATATCAAGAGTATGAAACCAAATATTTAGCAAAAGTCGAAGAAAAGAAGCAAAAAAAGTTAAATGCTTGGTCGAGATTTTGGTTCAAATTAGGCCAAACTTCATTTTTCCAATGGTTTAGGAAAACATGGAAAAGATTTGCGTTTCATCATCCGGAAGGGTCGAAACTTATCTATCAAGTTTTCTATTTTATTGTCTTCAGCGAAGGTGTGACAATATGGCAGTATTTACTTTTAACCTTCCTGCCTATGCTACTTGGAATAGAACTAGCCGGGACTGAATTTATGTGGCCTTCAATCAGCATGGGCGTGCATAATGGAACTGAATTGTTTTACAATATTTTGGGATATACTGTTAACTATGATTCGGCAGGAAATGTTATTTACGGTGGTGGATTAGGATACTTTATTGCCTTTGAAATTGCTACCTTTACTGCCCAGTGCATTAACTTCCCACTTCAGCGAAACATCACATATAAATCCCATGGGAATCCCTGGTATCAAGCTATGTGGTATTTTATTGGTTGGATTCTCATCTCACTAGCGTGTAACGCTATCAACGGAGCATGGATACCTTTTGCTCAGTTATATTTATCGCCAGCAGTTTACAACTTATTGGTCATGTTTGCTACTGGAGGAATATCTATGGTTATTTTCTTCTTTGTCTTCCGGATCATTTTCCCTGAAGGTGAACCAAAAAAAGAAAAAAATATCAACAAATAACTGCCTCGTGCTGTTAAACTAAATGGTAATGCTTTGAAGCGTTATCATTTTGATCGTTTTGAAAGGATTCATACTATATGGAAAAACTAGTTACATTTTGTGTTCCATGTTACAATTCTCAAGATTATATGGAAAAATGCATTGAATCGCTCTTAATTGCCGAAAAAGAAGCGGAGATAATCATCGTTGATGATGGTTCAAGAGACGCTACCGCCGATATAGCAGATTCCTATGCCGAGAAATACCCGGACATAATAAAGGTTATTCATCAACCAAACAAAGGACACGGCGGAGCAGTCAATGCTGGGATAGCAAATGCATCCGGTTTGTATTTTAAAGTGGTTGATTCTGATGATTACTTAGAAAAGAGCGCCCTGAAAAAATTGATCGATACCATTGCAAGTAATCACAAAGATGGAAAGGACGTCGATCTGTACATTACTAATTACGTATACGACCACATATATGACAATACGCAAAAGATTGTCTCATATGAAAATGTTCTACCAGTCGAAAAGAAAGCAACCTTTGATTCGATGAAGAAGTTTAAGTTATCTAAGGTCCTAATGATGCATTCGTTGTTATATAAGACAGAAGTACTTATCAAGTGTGGAATCAAGCTTCCAGAGCACACCTTCTATGTCGACAATATCTACGCTTATGTTCCTCTTCCCTATGTCAATAGTATTTACTATTTGAATGTGAATTTATACTACTACTTTATTGGAAGAGAAGATCAATCCGTAAATATGAAAAATTTTGTGAAGCGTTACAAGCAGCAAAATAGAGTTATGAGAATTATGTATAGAGCTTATAGCTACGATGAAATAATGAAGATGAACAAGAACTTGAGAAGATATATGTTCCACGATTTATCGATAATAAACTTGAACACTATGATGTTTATGATTGGATCGAAAGAGAACGAAAAAGAGCGCAAAATGGAATATAACAACTTACAAAAAGAGTTTAAGTTGTCAGACCCTAAACTCTATAGGAAACTCAAGTACCGCTCCTATTTTGCTCTGATTTCAATCTATCCTTGGGAGATGAAGAGATACTCTTTACTAATTGGTTACAAGACAGTTTGTAAATTAGTAAAAGTTGGATGATTAATTAGCTTTTCTATTTGTTTAACTCTTCCTTGCAAAAATTTAGTGCGTGTTTGATTACAAGGTCCATGTTGAGATATTTATATAATCCAAGTCGTCCTCCAAAGGCGACTTTTTTTTGGGCTTTTGCTTTCGAAAGGTACTGTTGATAAAGCTTATTATTTCTTTCATTGTTGATGGGATAGTATGGCTCTAATCCTTCTTTCCAAGTTACTGGATACTCTTTTGTTATAACAGTCTTAGTAGAAGCGGCACCTTCAAAGTGCTTGTGCTCAATAATACGAGTGTATGGAATCTCGAATTCGTTGTAGTTTATAACGGCATTACCTTGATAATTATCGGTATCGAGAATTTCTTCCTCAAACCTTAGAGAACGGTATTCTAGTTTTCCCAACGAATAATCAAAGTACTCATCTATGCATCCAGTGAAGATGATTTTATCGGCAATTCCCTCATATTTTTGTCTTTCCGCAAAGAAATCTGTATTCAGTCTAACCTCAATTCCATCGAGCATCCTTTCAACTATTTGAGTGTAACCACCGATAGGAATTCCTTGATAGAGATCACTGAAGTAATTGTTGTCAAATGTGAATCTTAGAGGCAAACGCTTGATGATAAAAGCTGGTAATTCAGTTGCCTTTTTTCCCCATTGCTTTTCTGTGTAGCCTTTTATCAGTTTTTCATAAACATCTCTTCCGACTAGCTTCAAGGCTTGCTCTTCAAGATTTTTCGGGGCGGAAATGTTTTCTTTGGCAATTTGTTCTTTGATGATTGCTTTAACTTTTTGAGGGTTTTTCTCTCCCCATAATTCATAAAATGTATTCATATTGAAAGGTAATGAGTAGAGCTTACCGCGAAAGAAACCTTTTGGTGAATTGGTGAATCTATTGAATTTGGCGAACTGATTTACATATTTCCACACTTCTTCATCAGAAGTATGAAAAATATGTGCCCCATACTTGTGAACGTTGATTCCTTCTATTTTTTCAGTATATATATTTCCAGCTACGTTATTTCTTTTCTCGATAACGAGCACTTCTTTTCCTGCTTTTTTCGCTTCATGAGCAAAGGTCGCGCCATACAAGCCGGCTCCAACCACTAGGTAATCGTAATGTTCCATAGATGTCTCCTAACCTTTTGTATATTATAGCAAAAAAAGTATGGTCAATCTAAAAAAATCCGATTCTTGAATATCAAAAAACCGCGAGAGAAAATTGCAATCGCGGTTGTAATAATTAGTCTATTTATTGTACAAGTCAACTAACTTGTCAATTAGTTCTTTGGTTTCAACTTCATTTCTTTCAGCATTGTATCTCGACATAAGCTTGACTGGAGTATTTATGATATTCATATTTGGCATTTTCGAGATTAAATCGATGACACGCTTGCCACTGACTGGTGCCCAAGTTCCGTTCTCGATGATAGCAACATTCCTATTTTGAACGTTTAAGGCGGCCATATCGTGAAGGAAATTCTTCATTATTGGATACAAGTTTGCATTGTAAGTTGTAGCCGCAATTAAGATATTTTTTACTCGGAAAACCTCGGATATCAAGAAAGTTAAATCTGTCTTAGAAACATCGTACATCTTGATATTCTTAACTCCGCGTTCAGCTAATTTAGTTGCAATGTCGTAACAAAAATCAGAAGTGTGATTGTAAAGAGTGTTGTAAATGATAATAATATCGTTTGATTCAGGAAGGTACTGGCTCCAAAGGCTGTATCTCTTTAATAGTAGGTCAAAGTGAGAACGCCAAATTACACCGTGAAGAGGGCAAACCATCTTGATATCTAAGTCGCTTACTGAATCGATGGATTTGCATACAAATTTACCGAATTTACCGATGACATTGGCATAGTATCTTCTTTGTTCTTCGAAGAAATAGTTGTCTAAAGTTATCTCATCGTCGAACAAGTTACCAAAGTTTGCTCCAAAGCTTCCAAAGGTGTCCGCTGAGAATAAAATCTTTGAATATTCGTCGTACACGAACATTACTTCAGGCCAGTGGACAAATGGTGCGTTGATAAATTTAAAACTGTGCTTTCCGCTGGAGAATTTTGATGAGGGATCAACAATTATTGTCTTGTCCTTCATATCTCTTCCTAAGAAATTATTTAACATCTTTAGGCTAGTCTTATTTAAAACAATGGTCACTTCCGGATGTCTCACAAGCAAATCTTCGATGGCTTCCGTGTGATCAGGCTCCATGTGGGTGATAAAGAGATAGTCCAATTTACGATCTCCGAGAGCATTTTCTAAATTAGTGAAAAAAAGACTTAAAATAGATTTGTCTGCCGTGTCAAATAAAACGGTTTTTTCATCAAGCAACAAATAGGAATTGTAAGCCATTCCTCTTGGGGTCGGAATAAAGTTCTCAAAAGTCGGTTCTCGCGAATCGCTTCCTCCAACGTAAATGATATCCTCGGTGATTTTTCTAGTAGCCATAATTATTCCTCCACATACAACTAATATACTACATATATATAATTTATTATAAAAGGAAATTGATAATAATTGTTTTTGTACATCAGTAACTTTTAACTCAAAAAAACAGATTGCTTTTACCAGTTAGCTATATTTTATTACAAATAGAGGCTGATGAAGACATAAGATGAGACTAAAACTTTACAGGGACAAATTTATATACTATTATCACAGTAGAGGTAAAATATTAATCATTTGTTTTCATCTTCTTTTGCTGCATGGATAATTGTTCGACATTGTCTAATAAAAGAAGGACAAAGGAGACTAACCATATGAAAAATACTGATTGGTATAAGGATGCGGTTATATATCAAATATATCCACGGTCTTTTTGCGACTCTAACAACGATGGATTTGGTGATATAAAAGGAATAATATCCAAGCTTGATTACTTGAAGGAACTCGGGGTGAACTGCGTTTGGCTTTCTCCCATTTACGATTCTCCCCAGCAGGATAACGGATATGATATTTCTGATTACTACAAAATATATCATCGATTCGGAACAATGGATGATTTTGACTTGATGCTATCCGAGATGCACAAGCGAGGCATTCGCCTAATAATGGATTTAGTTGTAAATCACACTTCAGATCAGCATCACTGGTTTAAAAAAGCAATAGCAGATCCAAAATCCAAGTACCACGACTACTACATATTTAAAGAAGGAAGAAAAAATGGGAAAAAGCCTCCAAATAACTGGACTGGTTTTTTCGGTGGTACAACCTGGGAAAAAGTAAGTGGCTCAAGCGAGTATTATCTTCATCTTTTCACGAAGGGACAACCGGATTTGAACTGGGAAAATCCTGAAGTGAGAAAAGAAGTTAAAGATATAATGACCTTTTGGTTTGAGAAAGGAGTAGATGGATTTAGATGTGATGTCATCACTCTTATTAGCAAAAAACAGGATTTTAAGTCGCGTTTTCCAACATTGGCTCTATGTGGAAAAGACGCATTTGTCAACGGACCTCGGCTCCACGAGTTTTTGCAGGAATTAAATAGGGAAGTGATCTCTAAATATGATGTCATGACGGTAGGAGAAACAGTTTTTTCTTCACTTAAAGAAGCTAAGAAGCTAGTCGACCCTAAGCGCAAAGAGCTGACGATGATTTTCAACTTTGATCACACCGATACCGATAACCATATGGGTGTAAAATACTTAAAGAAAAAATTTAAAGTTAAGAATTTGAGGAAGGTAGTCCGAAAGTGGCAATATGGATTGCGCGGCTGCGGTTGGAATTCTCTCTTTATCGAAAATCACGATCAACGGAGGAGTGTTGGACGTTTTGGGACTAATGAAAATTATAGGAAAGAAGGAGCCAAGATGCTCGCAACCCTATATTTCTTTTTGCAGGGAACACCCTTTATATACGAGGGTCAGGAGATTGGAATGACCAATGCTCACTTTAAATCTATAGATGAAATAATGGATATCGAATCTCACAATATGGATAATATTGCTAAATCTAATAGATTATTAGGCATGTTGATGAAAGATACGATTCTCGAAGTTTCACGAGACAATGCAAGAACTCCCATGCAGTGGGATGACAGCGAATATGCAGGTTTTTCCAAAGCTAAACCATGGTTGAGAATTACTCCAAATTACAAGACTATAAATGTCAAAGAGAGCTTAGCAGATGCTGATTCTATATTTCATTACTATCAAAAATTAATTAAGTTTAGAATTGGAAATGAAATTATTAAAAATGGTACTTATCACGAGATCTTGACTAATTATAAAAAACTTTTCGCATACCAAAGAATATATAAGGGAAAAGAATTAGTCGTCTTTTGTTCCTTTTATCAAGAGGACAAGAGAATAAAGGGGATGAAAAAGTACATGACAGGAAAGTTGATACTTTCAAATTACGAAGGGAATACATCGGATATATTAAAACCTTACGAATGTCGTGTTTATTATCGTTAATTGTGAGATTTGAACATTCACTGAGTTTGATTTATTAAATCAAACTGAAGAAAGGAATTTAAAATAGTGAAACTGAAAGGTTTGGGGGTTCTATTCAGGTGACAAAGTCCCGAGTAGAACAAAGTGGCTTTATTCCGTAACTGCCGTTGGAAGAGATGCTTCGTATGTCTTGGTGAGCTTGTTTTTACTCACCTATATTCAGTATTCTGGAATTCTCACACCTGGGGGAGATACAACTTCTTACGTGGCTATGTTCAGCGTCATTTCAGGTTTGGTTATTGGCTATCGCATATTCGATGCTTTGAACGATCCTTTGATGGGAGTAATCATCGAAAAATGCCACTTTAAAACAGGCAAGTATAAACCTTGGATTCTCATAGGTGCTGTATCAAATACTATCGTTGTTCTTTGCTTATTTGTGGTTCCGCAATATGTATCAGCCCTTCAGGGGTGGGGATATGTTTGGTGGTTTGCTATCTTCTACCTTTTGTGGGGAATAACATACACTATGAACGACATTGCTTACTGGGCGATGTTACCTTCCCTTACAAGTGAAGAAAAGCAGCGGGCAAGCATCACGACTATCATGGCAATATTTTGCTCACTAGGTCAATTTGCTGTTGCGGGGTTGACGCCAATAATATCGGGAACTTTCGGGTACCAAAGTTCATATAGAGTTATTGCTATTTCCGTTCTTTCTCTATTCTTGATTCTACAAATTATTCTATATTTCTTTGCCCCAGAACATTTGCGAGATATTGCTGAAGAAAAAAGGAATGCCGCTCCTAAGTTCAAAGACTTGTTCGGTATTATTAAGCGAAACGACCAAGCACGGTGGATAACTATCATATTTTTTATATATTACACTAGCTCTGGAATTCTCAATGCGTTAGGAATTAACTATTTTTACTTTGCGGTTAACTACACCGTTGGCTCCTCAGTTATGACATATTTTACAATTGTTTACGGAGTTGGGGTTATTCTTTCTCAGTTTTTATTTCCTCTCTTAAATAAAAAATTTACGCGTTCTCAACTGTGGAACATATGCGTTGTTGTTAATTTGATTGGATATACTGCATTTTTTGTTTACGGATTGCCTCTAAATAGTGGTGCATATCTATCTGTCAATCCACTTTCAACTTCTGGTGGATTGAATCCTTTGTACATTCTTCCTCTATTCATTATAGGAATAGCTATCTTTTCTTCGCAGGGAGTAATGGGTTTGATGCTGATAATGATGATGGCAAATACAATTGAATACAATGAGTGGAAATTTGGAGAAAGAAAAGAAGCAGTTATTTTTTCTTTAAGGCCTTTGACCGCTAAGTTAGCTAGTGCTATCCAACAAGGCGTTTTATATTTATTCTTAATTATTAGCGGTTTGCTCAGTATCGTCAGCACCATATCTACATATCAGCAGGAAGTCGCTATAGGTGAAACTACGACTGAAGTTATAAACGATTTGTGCAATGTTGCTACTTCACAGGCGAGCGCTTCGAGTGTTTGGATATATAAATTAGGAGTAGCTGTTGTTCCTATGCTTCTGATTTTGATTACATATATATTGGTAAAAAAGCATTACAAGATAGATGAAAAGACATACACTTCGATATGTAAAGATATAAAAGAGAGAAAAGAAAAAAGAGATAGGTAGGGCTATATAAAGCATTACAAAATACTATTTAAGTTTTAATTTGTTTCTGATTGCTAGCCCTTTTTTAATGTCTCATTAAATAGAAAGAGTTTCCAAAATCCAAATATATTATTAAATAATAAAGGATATGAGGTTTTCTCATATCCAGAAAGTATGTTTTATTGAATTAAAATTACAGTTAATTATTTTGTAATATCGCATTATTTTTTTGAGAAAATCTAAATGGTTTTAT